>Ga0181519_10000094_pt1 | contig 75425 bp, 72 predicted proteins | sample PEATcosm2014_Bin_26_FD_121102 | JGI IMG/M metagenome (GOLD analysis project Ga0181519, IMG submission 121102) | Peatland microbial communities from MTU Mesocosm Facility, Houghton, MI, USA - PEATcosm2014_Bin02_10_metaG | ecosystem: Environmental > Terrestrial > Soil > Wetlands > Peat | place...
GGGGCGACACCGCTCATCGCCTGTGCGCCGGTTGCCGCGCGCGAAGCCATCGCGCGCCTGACCCCCTTGGCCGATGCCGTCGTCTGTCTTGAAACGCCTCAACCGTTCTACGCAGTAAGCGTGGCGTACAGCGATTTCGTGCAGACCGATGACGCCACGGTCATCGCGTTGCTCGCCATGGCGGCAGACCGTCCCTAGGCCGCAGCCGCCGCCCCTCTGTCAGGGAAGGCTCGCCGTAGCGGCGCACCCCACGATTGCACTACACTTGAGCCTGCTGCGCGCTACCGCCCTCACGAGAGCACAGGCGCGCCGCCTGCGCCGCCTCTTGCCCCTCAGTGTCGATGGAGCCTGTGATGACGACGTCCCTGATTCTCAACGTGATTGGCCCGGATCGCCCGGGGCTGGTCAATGCGATCGCCGATCGCGCTACGGCCTGCGGCGCCAATTGGCTGGAGAGCCGCCTCGCCAATCTTGCCGGCCAGTTCGCCGGCATCATCCATCTGCAACTCCCCGACGACAACGCCGAGGCGCTCACGCAAGCCTTGCACGCGCTCGAAACGCACGGCCTGAAAATTTCCGTCACGCGCGCGCAAAGCGCTGCCGCCGACCCGTCCGCGCGCACGCTTCAGCTCGATCTGGTCGGTCAGGATCATCCGGGCATCGTCAAGGAAATCTCGCACGTGCTGTTCTCGCGCGGCATCAGCATCGACGAACTCGCCACGCAGTGCGTTGAGGGGTCGATGTCGGGCGGCACGCTGTTTCGCGCGACGGCCCGCCTTCACGTGCCGGCAAGTGTGAGCACGGAATCGCTGCGCGAGACGCTGGAAAGCCTTGCCGACGACCTGATGGTCGATGTCGAACTCGATTCGCCTGCCGGTGCGTGAGCGCGCACCGATGAAGCGCGCCTTCCTGTTCATTCTGGGGGCGGTGGCGCTGCTCGCCCTGCTCTCGCTGCTCCCGCTGCCCTTCGAGCGCCAGACGCACGTGCTCGACACGGTCAAGCTGCGCGCGCCGCCGCAGGCCGTCTACGACTACACCACCACGCCCGATAACTGGCCGAAGTGGCATCCGGCATCGATCGCCGTGCAAGGGGCGACGGACCATCCGCTCAAGGCAGGAGAGGAAGTCGCCGAGGAATTCCGGCTCGCGGGCCGTCACGGCATCGTTCACTGGAAGGTCGTCGACGCGAATCCACCGCTCGAATGGCGCATCGAAGGCGAGATCAACCGGCGCGCGTCAGGGGAGATTCGCTACAAGCTCACGCCAGACGGCACCGGCACGCGCTTCGAGCGTGACTTCATCTATCGCACGCCGAACCTGCTCTTCCTGCTTCTCGATCCGATCTTCATCGGGCCGCGCATGCGGGCGGAATCGGCGCAAGCCGCGAAGCAACTCGAACAGGTCTTCGAGGCGCTGACCCCCGCCATGCCTGCGCCGGCGTCGATGCCGGACGCCGCCGCAAGCGCCGCCCCGGCCCGATGAGCGCGCAGCACGCGCGGGTAAGGCTCGCGCGCCTTATTCGTTGAACGTGGCCGCCATCGTCTCGGCGGCGGCCTCGAGATCGGGCAAAAACGTCATGAGCTTGTCGAGCGTGCAATGCTGCGCGCTCGCCTGCACGGCAATGGCAGCACACGCGCGATTGCGGTCGAGCATCACCGGCACGGCCACGGCGATCATGCCCGGCACATGCTCTTCATTATTGGTCCCTACCCGGCGCTTGCGCGTTTCCGCCAGTTCCTCGCGCAGATCCTCGAGATCGGTGATGGTGTTCTCGGCGCGCGGGCGCAGCGGCAGATGGGCGATCAGCTTCTCGCGACGCGCCCGTGGCAGGAACGCCAGCAGCAGCTTGCCGCTCGCCGTGCAGTGCAACGGCACACGCGAGCCGGGCGAAAGCTTGAGCTGACGCGACCATTCGGTCTCCACACGATCGAGGTAGACGAGGTCGTCACCCGAGAGCATCGACAGATTGCAGGTCTCGCCCAACTTGTCGACCAGTTGCTGAAGAATGGCATGACGCGCGGCCGCCGGGCCGACGTGCATCAGCGCATTGACGGCCATCGCCCGCACCCGCGACGACGGCTCGTAATGCCGGCTGCCGGCCTCACGCGTGACCAGCCACGCGGCTTCGAGTTGCTTGAGAATGCGATGCACGGTCTGCTTGGGCAGACCGATGGCGGCGACAATCTCCGCCAGCGTCATCGGCGTGCCTGAGGCACTGAGAATTTCGAGAATGCGAAATGCGCGGACGGCCGCAGCGTTCGACTGATTGCTCATGTCGGTACCTGGATCTCGGGTTCGAGTTGTGTTCTAGATCGTTATCGCTCGCGGCGGTCTCCCTTGTGCCAACGTCGGCATGCCCGCGCTTCAGCCCGCTCCCAAGCCGCTACGCCGCCACGCCGCCGTACCGTCGCGCCGCGACGTCCCGTTTTCCGCATTCTAGTGCCAATCGGCACCGGCTGACGATTGGAGACAAACCCGGAGATATTTTGAATACCTGATGCAAGACAGCGTCAGACGGCGGTGGCGCGGCGCGCTGCCGGGCAGCGCGCGCCGACGCTGCCACTGCCGTCCTGTGCGTTCGGCTCAGGCCTTGCCCGACAACACGCGCAGGCGATGGATCAGGCTGGACGTATCCCAGCGCGAGCCGCCAAGGGCCTGCACGTCACCATAAAACTGGTCGACGAGCGCAGTGACCGGCAGCGACACCCCGTTGCGCTGCCCCTCGGCCAGACACAGCCCCAGGTCCTTGCGCATCCAGTCCACCGCGAAGCCGAAGTCGAACTTGCCGTCGATCATCGTCTGGCCGCGATTGTCCATTTGCCAGCTTGCCGCCGCGCCCTTGTTGATGACGTCGAGCACGAGCGGCATGTCCAGACCGGCGCGCTGACCGAAGTTGATCGCCTCGGACAACCCCTGCACGAGTCCGGCGATGCAGATCTGATTGACCATTTTGGCCAATTGCCCTGCCCCGGCCTCGCCGATGCGGGTGACGGCACGCCCGTAGGCGCCGAGCGTGGGCGCGACCCGGTCGAACGCCGGGGCGTCGCCGCCGCACATGATCGTGAGCACACCGTTCCTGGCACCGGCTTCGCCGCCCGAAACGGGGGCGTCGACGAAGTGCAGCCCCTTCTCACGGGCCGCGGCGTAAAGTTCGCGCGCCACATCGGCCGATGCCGTCGTGTGATCGACGAAGACGGCGTCTGCCTTCATGCCGGCGAAGGCACCGTGCTCACCGAGTACGATGCTGCGCAGGTCGTCGTCGTTGCCCACGCAGGCGGCAACGATGTCGGCGTCGCGCGCGGCTTGCGCCGGGGTAGCGGCACTTGCCCCGCCATATTCCTTGGCCCATTGCTGCGCCTTGGCCGCGGTGCGGTTATAAACCGTGACCTGATGGCCCGCGCGTTGGAGATGGCCGGCCATGGGATAACCCATCACGCCCAGACCGAGAAATGCGACGCGAAGGGAAGATGCTTGCGATGAGGGGGAAGTCAATTCGAGGGCCTCGCAGGTTGATTCGCTAAGAAGGGGCTCAAAGAGGCGCGATGCTGGCTTGCGCGCACGATGACCCTGTCTGAAATTCAGGGGGCTTGCGAGCCATCATTATAGAGACGGGCCGGGCCCGGGCGCCAGCGCAATCCCCCGCCACACGGGGCATTCGCGCCATTTCGCCCCAGTTTGGTGCGTTATTGCGCCTCACATAATCATCCGTAAACAGAACACCATCGTGCCGGTTTGAAAAATTCTGTTTCCGTGACTGGCGTTGCGGTCCGGTTCCGATACAATGCGCGGCATGGCTGATTTTGATACCTGTTGGTCAATTCGCGTTTACTACGAGGACACGGACGCCGGAGGCGTCGTCTTCTACGCCAACTACCTAAAATTCTTTGAGCGCGCCCGCACCGAGTGGCTCCGCTCGCTCGGTATCGAGCAACTCGAACTGGCCCGCAGCACGGGAATGATTTTCATCGTGCGCTCGACTGCCGTCGACTATCTGAGCCCTGCCCGGCTGGACGATCTTCTCACTATCAAAAGTCGTATCGAGCGCATTGGCGGCGCGTCCGTCGATTTTCAACAGGAAGCCTGGCGCGACGCACCCGACGGTAGCAGCGAACTGTTGGCGCGCGGAAGCATCAAAATCGGCTGCGTGGCAGCGGACACCCTGCGCCCGGGAAAAATCCCGGCGCCAGTGCGTCTCGTCATGCAATCGGCTGCCAGGTCAGCCAACGCAGCGGCGGGTGAGCCTGCCAGTCCGGCAGCCGCCTGAAGCCAAAGACAAGAATTCCGGTCAGTCAACAACCACACCATGCCCGATCAAGATCTTTCCATTATTTCGCTGGTCATGCATGCCAGCGTGCTCGCCCAGGCCGTCATGGCCCTGCTGCTGCTGCTCTCGCTGCTCTCGTGGACGCACATCTTCCGCAAGATCTTCGCGATTCGTCGCGCCCGCGCTCAGACCGAGCGCTTCGAGCGCGACTTCTGGTCGGGCGGCGATCTTCAGGCGCTCTACCAAAGCGCCCTGAACAACCGCCATCAGACCGGATCGCTCGAGCGAATCTTCGAATCGGGCATGCGCGAATACATCAAGGCGAGCGAAAAAGGTCTGAACGATCCGCATGCGATTCTGGACGGCGCGCGCCGTGCCATGCGCGCTTGCTATCAACGTGAAATGGACGCCCTCGAAGCCAATCTGCCGTTCCTCGCGTCGGTCGGCTCGGTCAGCCCGTACATCGGCCTGTTCGGTACGGTGTGGGGTATCATGAACGCTTTCCGCGGCCTGTCGAACGTGCAACAAGCCACGCTCGCCAATGTGGCGCCGGGTATCGCGGAAGCGCTGGTGGCCACGGCCATCGGTCTGTTCGCCGCTATCCCTGCCGTGGTTGCCTACAACCGCTTCGCCAACGACATCGACCGGCTGTCGATCCGCTTCGAGAGCTTCGTCGAAGAGTTCTCCAACATCCTGCAACGGCAGATTCACTAAGCACTCCGGGAGCGCCGAGACATGGCAGGTTCTATGCGCAACGCTCGCCGCGGCCGTCGCGCCATGGCGGACATCAACGTCGTACCGTACATCGACGTGATGCTGGTGCTGCTCGTCATCTTCATGGTGGCCGCACCGCTGGTCGCGCCGTCGATCGTCAATTTGCCGAGCGTCGCTAACGCGAGTCCGCAGCAGCAGACGCCGCCGGTGGTTGTCAACATCGAATCCGATAACCGCATGCTGGTGCGCTACAAGGATGGTGAGAACACCATCGAGCAGCGCATGAGCGGGGGCGATCTGAGCGGTTTCCTGCAAGGCCGTCAGGCCGCGAATCCGGATCAGCCGGTTGTCATTGCCGCCGACAAGTCGGTGCGCTATGAAATCGTCATGAATGTGATGTCCGATCTCAAGGCCCAGGGCGTGAAGCGCGTGGGCCTGCTCGTCAAGCAGAAATGAGCCGCACCGTAGCCCGTTCCGACCGTCCTAATCGCCCTATCGGCCCGCGCAACGTTGAGCGCGGCACGGGGCGGGCATTTCTTCTCGCGCTGTTCATGCACGCGCTGCTTTTTGCGCTGCTCTTCTATGGCATGCGCTGGCAGAACAGTTCCCCCGCCGGTTCCGAAGCCGAGTTGTGGACGCCCGCCGAAGTCGCCGAGCCGACGCCACCGGTCGTGACGCCGCCGCCGACGCCCGCACCGCCCGCCATCGCCGCGCCGACACCGCCGGCCGAAGACGCCGACATCGCCCTCCAGCAGAAGAAGCGCAAACAGGAGCAGCAAGCCGCCGAACAGGCGCGTCTGCTCGAGGCGCAGCAGGAGAAGGCGCGTCAGGAGGCTCTCAAGCAGAAGCAACTCGCCGATGAGCAAGCCGCCGCCGAACTCGCCCGCAAGAAAGCGGCCGCAGAGGAGGCCGCGCGCCAGCAGAAGCTGGCCGAGCAGAAGAAGGCTGACGAGTTGAAGCGTCAGAAGGAAGACGAGGCCAAGAAGGCCGAGCAGTTGAAGCAGCAACAATTGGCCGACGCGCAGAAGAAGGCGGACGCCGAGAAGAAGGCTGCGGAAGACAAGGCAGCGAAGGCCAAGGCTGCGAAGGAAGCGGCAGCGCAGAAGGCGGCCGATGCGGCACGCGCCGAGCGTCTGGCGTCGTTGCGCGGCATGGCAAACGGCACGCCGGGCGCCAACGGCAATGGCCTGGGCACGCAGGCTGGCGGCACGGGCGCGGGCGGCGGTGGCACCGGCGCGGCGGGCTATGCTGAACGCGTGCGCGCCAAGGTCATGCCGAATATTGCCTATGCAGGCGATACGACGGGCAACCCGCAGGCCATCGTTGCCGTGCGCATTGCGCCGGACGGCAGCATTCTGTCGATGCAATTGACGAAGTCGAGCGGCAATCCGGCGTGGGATGCCGCCGCCATGGCCGCCATCAAGAAATCAGATCCTTTGCCGCGCGGTGTCGACGGCAAAGCCCCGCCCCCGACGCTCGACATTCACCTCCGACCCAAGGGCTGAGGAATGTTGTCAAACGGGAACGAAAACCGAGCGAAGCGAGTCCATTTTCATCCGAATGTGGTAAAAATGGCCCTTGCACCGCGTAACTGACTAATCGAACGCATGCGAATTTCCAGTCAATATGCATGGCGTGCGCTGGTAGCCACCTGGCTCACTGCGGCTTGCACGATCGCCCATGCGCAGACCCCGCTTACCGTCGAGATCAATGGCGTCGGTACCAACCGTTACCCGATCGCCGTGTCGAACTTCAAGGGCGCCGCGCCGACGGACATCGTGTCCGTCGTCAAGGCTGACCTGAGTAACAGCGGCCGCTTCAACCAGATCGATACGGGCGGTGCCACCGTTGGCGTGGACGATTCGGTCGATCTCGGCACGTGGCGTGCCAAGGGGGCGAACGCCTTCGTCTCCGGCACGATCGTGCCGGCAGGCAACGGCAACTTCCAGGTCAGCTTCCGTTTGTACGACGCCGTGAACGGCCAACCGCTCGGCGGTCTGGCGCTCACCTCGTCGTCGGCGAATCTCCGGCTGACCGCACACAAGATCGCCGACTACATCTATCAGAAGTTGCTGGGCGACCGCGGTGTGTTCGCCACGCGTCTGTCCTATGTCTTGCATAGCGGCAGCAACTACCAGTTGCAGATTTCGGATTCGGACGGTCAGGACGCGCGCGTCGCGCTCAACAGCCGCGAGCCGATCATCTCGCCGGCATGGTCGCCCGACGGCACCAAGGTCGCTTACGTGTCGTTCGAGAAGCGCAAGCCGGTGGTGTACATCCACGATCTGCCGACAGGCCGTCGTGCGGTGCTGGCCAACGAGAAGGGCAACAACTCGGCGCCGTCGTGGGCGCCGGACGGCAGCAAGCTGGCCGTGGCCCTCTCGCGTGACGGCAACACGCAGATCTATCAGGTCAACGCCAATGGCGGCGGTCTCAAGCGTCTGTCGCGCAGTGGCGCGATCGACACCGAACCGCAGTATTCCCCGGACGGCAAGTGGATCTACTTCACGAGCGATCGTGGCGGTGGTCCGCAGATCTACAAGATGCCGGCCGGTGGCGAGGGTGAAGGCGCGGCGCAGCGCGTCACCTTCAAGGGGAGTTACAACGTCAGCCCGCGAATCAGTCCCGACGGCAAGTTGCTCGCGTTCATCGCGCGTCAGGGTGGCGGATTCAAGCTGTGCGTGCAGGATATGAGTACTGGCGATGTTACGGCTCTGACCGACACCAGCCACGACGAGTCACCGAGTTTTGCCGCAAACGGCAAGTACATTCTTTATGCAACGCAGTCGGGGGGCCGCAAGGTTCTCGCGGCAGTCTCGGTGGACGGGCAAACCCGGCAGATTCTTCAGGTCCGAGGAGGGGAAGTTCGCGAACCCTCCTGGGGCCCTTTCATGCAATAACATCAACAGCAACATCAATCGGAGGCTCATATGAGTTCCCTGCTTCGTAACATCCTCGCCATCTCTTCGCTGGCCGCTCTGGCCGCTTGCTCGTCGGGCGTGAAGCTCGACGACCAGGCTAACGCCAACAAGGGTCAGACCACGACCGACGCCCGCGCTGTCGCCCCCGTCGACGCATCGGCTGACGAACTGAACAACCCGAACGGCCCGCTCGCCAAGCGCAGCGTGTACTTCGGCTTCGACCAGTACAGCGTCGACGCTCAGTACACCCCGATGCTCCAGGCGCACGCCAACTTCCTGAACAAGTACTCGCAGCGTCACGTGCTGGTTCAGGGCAATACCGACCCGCGCGGCACGAGCGAGTACAACCTGGCCCTGGGTCAGAAGCGTGCTGAATCCGTGGTGAAGGCCCTGTCGGCGCTGGGCGCCAACACCAGCCAGATGGAAGCCGTTTCGCTGGGCAAGGAAAAGGCCACGGGTACCGACGAAGCCGGTTGGGCCCAGGACCGTCGCGCCGATCTGGCTTATTGATTGAATCGTCATGACGTCTCGTTTGCTTAAAAACATGATCTGCACGGCGATGCTCGGCACTGCGGTGCTGAGCCCGCTGGCGCATGCCGGATTGTTCGATGACGACGAGGCGCGCAAAGCGATCCTCGATATCCGTAGCCGTCTGGATTCGGACAAGCAGCGGATCGAGGGGCTCACGCGCAACGTGCTGGATTTGAACGGTCAGATCCAGCAGTTGCAACGTGATCTGGCCGACCAGCGCGGTCAGAATGAAGATCTGAAAAACCAGCTTACGAACCTGCAACAGAGTCAAAAGGATTTCTACAACGACCTCGATGGCCGTCTGAAGAAATTCGAACCGCAGCAGATGACCGTCGGCGGCGTGACAGGCACCGTCCAACCGGGCGAGAAAGATGTCTTTGACGCCGCGCTGACGAAATTCCGCAACGGTGACTACAAGGGTGCGCAAACGGATTTCCGGACCTTCTCGGCCAAGTATCCCGCCAGCCCGTATCAACCCGAAGCGCTGTTCTGGCTTGGCAATGCGCAGTACGCCAACAAGGATCTGAAGGGTTCGACTGCGACGCTGCAAGGAATCGTGACGAAGTACCCGACGAGCCCGAAGGCTGCCGAGGCCATGCTGGCGATCGCCAGCAACCAGGCGGAATCGGGGCAGATTGCGGCAGCGAAAAAAACGTTGCAGGATTTGGTGGCCCGGTACCCGGACAGCGAATCGGCAGCGGAGGCCAAGAAGCGTGCGGCCAAGCTGAAGTAAGACGCCCCTCGGGAGGTTGCGCGAACCAGCCTGCCGTGTGAGGACACTCGTCAAACGCACGACGCCGCCTTTGGGCGGCGTTGTCGTTTGTGGCGTTTGCTGCCGTTTGCTGCCGTTTGCGCGGCGTTTGCCGCAGGGTTTGCCAATGCGGCGTGCGACCTCAAGTAGAATACGGACTTTCCAAGCGTTCGAGGCGCGGCGTCTCAGGGGATGTGGGCAGGCCGATCATGGCCCGGACCACATGGCGACCGCACCCGCGACGTGTTCGCGCACAGACTGCGCGTCACGTCTGATAACAACAATGCCAGCCACACCCTGTGGCTCGCGATCATGTATCGAACGGCCGGGCACGGCCGCCATCGTCTTCTCGCCTCATGACCGACGTCGATCTCACCGCCCTGTCCCACACCGTCGTGTGGCTTACCTTTGGTTTGGCCTTCGTGTTCGGTGCCGTGCTGCAACGCACGCATTTCTGCACGATGGGCGCCCTCTCCGACATCGTGAACATCGGTGACTGGAATCGCATGCGCATGTGGTGGCTTGCCATCGGCGTGGCGACCATCGGCACCGGCGTGCTCGCCTCGCAGGGCATCATCGATCCGGTCAAGTCGATCTACACGACGTCACGCTTTACCTGGCTGTCGTACCTCGTCGGCGGATGGTTTTTCGGCTTCGGCATGGTGCTGGCATCGGGCTGTGGCAGCAAGACGCTGGTGCGCATCGGTGGCGGAAATCTGAAGTCGCTGGTGGTCTTCGCCATGATCGGTTTGTCGGCCTACATGACACTCAAGGGCGTGTTTGCGGTGCTGCGCGTCGCGGCCATCGACAGTGTGCAGACCACGCTGTCGACATCGCAGGATTTGCCGACGTTGCTGGGCGCAATGTTCGGTGGCGACGTACACAGGGCGCAGCTCATTCTCGGGTTGGCGATCGGTGGCGTGTTCGTGATCGCGGCACTCGCACGACGCGAATTCTGGACGCTCGACAATCTGCTGGGCGGCCTTGTCGTGGGTGCGATCATCGTGGCGCTGTGGTACGTCTCGGGCAAGGTCGGTTACGTTGCCGAGAATCCGAACACGCTGGAGGAGAGCTTCGTCGCCACGAACTCCGGCAAGATGGAAGCGCTGTCGTTCGTGTCACCGCTGGCGTACACGTTGTATTGGCTGATGATGTGGAGCGACACGAGCAACGTCATTACATTGGGCATTGCCAGTGTGCTGGGCGTGATCGCCGGTTCGTTCGTCTACGCGCTGGTGTCGCGCAATTTCCGCTGGGAAGGCTTTCAGGGCACGGAAGACACGGCGAACCACATGGTGGGCGGTGTGCTGATGGGCTTCGGTGGCGTGACGGCATTGGGCTGCACTGTCGGCCAGGGGTTGTCGGGCGTATCGACGCTGGCGGTGGGATCGTTCCTCGCGATCGTCGCGATTCTCGTGGGCGGCGTCTGCGCATTCAAGTATCAGATGTGGCGCATTGAGCGCAGCGTTTGACGGTAATTCGCGCGCGTATGCGGGAAATACTCGCTAAACAGACATAACCGCGTCACACAGGTATTGACACTATAACGACCGCGACGCTATAATCTTTTTCTTCGTTGGGTCGTTAGCTCAGCTGGTAGAGCAGCGGACTTTTAATCCGTTGGTCGCAGGTTCGAATCCCGCACGGCCTACCAAACGAATTCGAAGGGCTGCACAGTGTGCAGCCCTTTTTCTTTTGTGCCGCAAATTCCCTCGTGCTCCGCAAAACTCATTTTGTCGGGGCAACACGGTCGCCCTTTCTCTCCCATGGCTCGTCGCACGAGGTCGGTTAAACAGGCGAATCACGAACAGGCGAATCAAGTCCGCCTCATGGATTTTCCCGTCGTGACAGCGAGCTTCCGCAGCGTCAGTGGTCGCCTTCCCGCTCAGCGCCAATCCGCAACCACGGGCGTCGGAAAATGCGAAAAGCGGAAAACCGAGGTATTGCCCAATCTCGCGCTCTGCGCTGCCCGAACTTCCTTGGCGCATGGCGTGGACTTGTCGCAGCGCGGCTTCACGCGCCGGTGTGGCGCATGTCGACATCGAGGCGACGCGGCTCTGAACGGTAGGGGCAATCGAAGGCAGCGAGCCTGACGCTGACGTGGGCTCGCTGCCTGTCCACATCTTAGAAGCGGTGCCTGATACCTGCGAGAAGCATATTCTGCACCCGGCTGGTTGACGGCGCATTCAGGAAGATATCCGCGACCGCATACGGACCGCTGACACGCTGCACGACGTCATACAGATACACGTCCGTTCGCTTGGACAAAAAGTAGTCGACGCTGAGCATCGCGGTATTCCAGTGGGGATTCGCATCCAGCCCGCCGTATTTGCCCTGCGAGTAAGTGTATGAAGCCCCTAACATCAGCGCAGGTGTCAGAAACCAGGAAAGCGAAGTCCCGTAATTGCTCAGTCTCAGACTTGTGCCGTCCAGATATTCGAAATGGATCTGATCGACCAGCATGTTCAACTTGACCCCGTTGCCAAAGTCGTAAGAGCCCGCAATACCGTAGTTGCGCTGCCGTTGTACGCCGACGTTGCCGTTCAACGGACTCGTGTGGAACAGTTCAAACGGGGCACCGAAATAGTCGTCAGTGACCGCACCATTCGGATGCGCGACACCCGGCGAGTCCAGTTGGACATAGGCCAGCCCCACTTTCAGTCCGCTCGATTGGTAACCTGCGCCGACACTGAAGGCGCGATTCACGCCAAACTGCCCCGCTGCATTGCTGAACGCATAGAGCGCCTCGGCACTGAAGCCGCCGAACGTCGGGCTCGCATATTTGACGGCGTTGTTGTAGCGCCAACTGCCCATCAGGTTATCGGCGTCGCCGGGATTTGCCGCGAGACCGACGGCCGCACTCGGTGCCGCGTAGGGGGCAATGTAGTCCCAGAACATGTCATATTGGCGGCCAATGGTGACGGTACCCAGCGAGCGGTCGCTGAGTCCGACGAACGCTTGCCGTCCGAACATCCGGCCGCCTTGCTGGAACTTCCCGCTCGTAATATCGAAACCATTTTCAAGTTGCCCGACGGCCTGCATGCCGCCGCCGAGGTCTTCGGCGATCTTGAAACCGATCCGGTTGTTCTGGTTGGTGCCGCCCAGCATTTTCACACTGGAAGCACCGCCCTCGTTGTTGACCAACCCAATGCCCTCCGATAACACTCCATACAAGGTCACGTTACTTTGTGCCCATGTCGTACTCGCGAATGAAGCTAAAATCGCACCCGCAATAATGCAGCGTCTCATCGTCATGCCTCCGTTTAAATTTTCTTTAAAATTAGTTGTACTAACTACATAGCAAGGTCGTCATGCAGAAGATCAGTGTCGACCGGGAACTTCACATTTGCTCAGTGATTGCCTGCAACGCACCACGACGCGCGCATCCGGCGGGCGGCCGCGATGCGCTCGGGTCGCAGGCGAACGGCGTCAATGCCGTGCCCTGTCAATCCATCGTTCAGGTCAGCTCGCGGTGAGCCATTTCTTTCATGCCGACAAGCGCTAGCAGTGCCGCAACAGCGCAGAACACGACCAGCCATGCCGGTGAAGCGACCGATCCCGATGCCTTGATTAACCAGGTGGAGATGAAGGGGGTAAAGCCGCCGAACACGCCGGCAATCGCATTCGCCAGCGCCGCGCCAACCGCGCGTGTCGAGGTAGGAAACAGTTCCGTCACAGTGGCGGGCACCGCCCCATTGAACCCGACGACAACCGCTGTGAGCAGCATCTGTATAGCGAAGAAAGCCGAAAATGACACGCCCGATGCAATCAGCCAATACATCGGATACGCCATCACAATCAGAAGCACCGCGCAGATCAGCATCTGTCGCCTGCGGCCATACAGATCTGACATCAACCCCACGATCGGTGCGCCGACAACCGTCAGCGCCAGTGCGCAGGTGTTCGCCCAAAGCGCCATCGAGCGAGGAATCGAGCCGTACAATTGCGCGTAGGACGGCATGTACACCGTCACCATGTACGACGCCATCAGCAACGGCAGACAGATGCACGCCGCGCGGAGCAGCAGGGCCGGGAATGCTGTCTGATGTTGCGGCACTTCGCCGGCCGACGCTTGCGCTCTGAATTTAGGCGGTTCCTGGACATTGCGCCGCATATACAGACCGACAGGGATCAAGGCCGCGCCCAGCAGAAACGGAATGCGCCATCCCCAATCCGTCATCTGTTCGGGGCTGAGCAACGTGCTCACGCACGCCGCCACGCCAGACCCCAGCAACAAGCCACCGGACACGCTCGCGAGCAGCAGCCCGCCATAAAAACCCCGTCGGCCCGGCTTGGCCCATTCGGCCAGAAATGCAGCGGCATTACCCCACTCCCCCCCGGCAGCAAGCCCCTGCAACACACGCGCGATCAGAAGCACCAACGGCGCGGCAATGCCGATGCGCTCATAAGTCGGCACCACCCCGATGGCAATCGTGCCGATGGCCATCATCAGAATCGTGAGCGTCAGCACCGCCTTGCGTCCGACGATGTCGCCCATGCGCCCGAGCAGAATGCTGCCAAGCGGGCGCGCGAGAAAGCCGACCCCAAACGCGCCAAAGGTCTGCAGCAAACCGATGTACTGACCGGACTCGGGGAAAAATTGCTTCGCCAGCACCGTGGCGAGAAAGCCGTATACGCCGAAGTCATACCATTCCAGCGTGTTACCGATGATCCCGGCCCTGACCGCCCGCCTTCGCTCAGACGCGGTGCGGCTCGGTGACTGGGCAAATGCGCCCGGTTGAGTAGCAAGACTTTGTTCGTGGGTCATGTCTCATTGATCCTTGTCTGGTGCCGCTGACTGGTCGCAAGACGGACCGGCTCGGCATTGTTATTTATCGCTACAGCGAATATTTATTCGCATTAGCGTATTCTTGCTATGCCGAGAAATAGCGATATAGGGATGTTCCCTGTGTCGCATCTACCCAAGAATGATCAGGGAAAACCTCGATGGGCGGCGTCATGACGCCACGACTATTATTCGCCAACGCGAAACATTATCCGCATTCGCGAATAATATTCCTCACTTGATCGACTCCAAGGAAGCAGAAATCATGCAAAGCAAATTTGTCGTCCGGCCGTCGGACGTGCCGTCATACAGCCCCGCCAATCACGAGGGTACGAAGAATTACCGGCTTGTGGCGCCGGGTGTCAACGGCGCGCAGTTCATGGAGATCATCTATGGGGATATCGAGCGCCATGCAGGCGCTGTCGCGCATGCCCATCCGGGCATGGAGCAGGCGGTCTACGTAATCGAAGGGGAGGCGACTGCTGAGATCGACGGTGTGCGTCATCACATCTCGACGGGCGATCTGATGTTCTTTCCGGCCGGCATTTTTCATGACATTCAGGTCATCACCGAGCGGATCAAACTGCTGGTGATCTATTCCCCGCCGTATGGCGAAGCACCCGAGAAAGTCATCCGGCGAGAGAGCGAGCCCCACGCCTGAGGCATAGGCCACTGGCGGCAAGGCTTGCGGGCGCGCCAAGGGTGCCCCGGCCCAAGCAAGCGGCTCGCAGCGCTATCGAGGCCGGTCGCCTAATACGCGGCAGACCTCGACGATTTGCTTTGCCGCCGCTTCGAGCTTGCCTTCCATCCGGTCGGCGGGGCCCGCCACGGTGACGATATGCGTAGCGTTGTTCCAGAGAAACGGACTCGACACCGTCACCACGCCCAACAGACTTTCCTCCCGGTTGAGGAACCAGCCACGGCTTTTCGATTGATTGATATCGGCGGCCAGTTTGCTTTTCGCGGTGAGCGTCTTGGCGGTCAACGCGCCCAGTTCCGCCGACTGCAGGAATTCATTGAACGCGTCGGGCGACAGCGTACTGAGAAAGGCCTTGCCCGCCGACGTGGCGTGCAAGCTGCGAATTTCCGAGCCAACGGTAACCGAGAAGCGAATCGGATGTTCAGGCTCCAGCACCTGCAGGTAAATCACCTGCATTCCGGTCGCCTTTGCCAAGGTCACGGTTTCCCCCAACGAATTGCGCACCCCTTCGAGCAAAGGTGTTGCGCGCTGCACCAGCGAATCGTGCGCCACGATGACCTCGCAGACGCTGTAGAGCAACCGGGTAGGGTAGTAGCCGGCGCGCGGGCCGGTCTCGTACACATAGCCGCGCGCTTCCAACGCATGAATCACGTCATGGCAACTCGATATCGGGATGCCGAGCAAGCGCGTCATGTCCGTCAGGGAAAGCGGGCGCTTCTCGGACGCGAACATCTCGAAGACATCCAGGGTTCGTTCAACAATCTTGGACATGCATCAGAACCTCGGTAAGAAAGTACAACATTCTAGCCGCCCGGACCGGCGGTGCGACGGCGCTTAAGACGCCATTAAGACGTCTGCGTCGATATCCACGGTATTAGGGAAACTAAGGGGGCCCTGACCCTCCTTGACGGCTTGTGGAGTCGCGCATCAACAGGTAGGATTATCGCATAGGCGAAATTTAATTCGCCATAGCGAAATTTAAACAACCCAACCGATGCCTTCGGGCCCGCGCCGGCCACCGGTTCGTAAAGGGCGACGACGTGACGATCGCTCGGCATGGCGAACCGCAGCTCGGACACAAAATCAGGAGAATGCAGGATGAGTGGCCCTCTAACAGGCGTGCGCATTATCGATTTGACGACCGTGGTCATGGGGCCGTCAGCCACGCAGATTCTCGGCGACCTCGGCGCAGACGTGATCAAGGTCGAATCGGCCGGCGGTGACTCCATGCGCCATATCGGCCCGATGCGAAACCCCGGCATGGGGCCGCTTTTCCTGCAAGCGAACCGCAACAAACGCAGCATCGTGCTCGACCTGAAAGCCGAGGCCGGCATGCAGCAACTGCGCGAGTTGATTCGTGACGCCGATGTGCTGATCTCGAACATCCGGCCGCAAGCCATGGCGCGCCTCGGTCTGAGCTATGAGAGTGCAACGCTGCTCAATCCGTCGATCATCTTCTGCTCGACCGTGGGCTATGGCGAAGGCGGCCCCTATGCCGGTGCGGCCGTCTACGATGATCTGATGCAGGCCGCCTCGGGCGTGGCCGGCATGTTCGAGCGTGTTGACGGCAAGCCGCGTTATGCGCCGATCAATCTGTGCGATCGCGTAGTTGGCCTGTATGCAGCGATTGCGGTACAGGCGGCGCTATATCACCGCATGCAAACGGGCGAGGGCCAGCAGGTCGAAGTGCCTATGTTCGAGACGATGGCGCAGTTCGTTCTCGCCGACCATATTGGCGGGCGAGCCTTCGTGCCACCGCTGGGCGACACCGGGTATCTGCGTCTGCTGTCGCGCTCACGCGGCCCATATCCGACCGCAGACGGATACCTCTCGCTGGTCGTCTATACCGATGCTCACTGGCGTAAATTCAGCCGGATGATCGGTCGCCCGTCGCTTGTCGACGAAGACGAGCGGTTTCGCAGTCTGCAAACGCGCACGACGCACGCCGAAGCCGCCGGACAGTTGCTCGCCGAAGAACTGCCGAAGAAGACGACAGCCGAATGGCTCACGGCATTGCATGAGGCCGACATTCCCGCCTGCCGTGTCAACTCCGTCGACGACCTGTTCGACGACCCGCATCTGCGCGCGGTCGACTTTTTCAAGCAGATGGAACATCCGAGCGAGGGCACGGTGATGGTGCCGCGCTCGCCGCTCGGCTTTTCCGCCACGCCCCTGGAAATCAGGCGGCTCGCGCCGGGACTCGGCGAGCACAGCGACGAAGTCGGCCTCGCTGGCAATGCTGCCCACGCCGCTCGTGCGGCCCGCTAACCCGATTGCCCGAAGAGAACGCGCCATGTCGCAAAACATTTCCGAAGTGGTCCTGACAGAACGGCGCGGTAACGCGCTGTGGATATTCATCAACCGGGTAGAGCGCCGCAACGCGTTGAATCCGGACGTCATTGCCGGCATTCACGCGGCGGTCGTCGCCGCACAAAGCGATCCCGCCATTCGGGCGATGGTGCTGAGCGGTGCCGGCGAGAAGGCCTTTTGCGCCGGGGCCGATCTGTCGCGGGGAACCGGCGTATTCGCGGCGGATCTGGACGAACCCACTACCGATTTCGGCCGGCTCGCACGCGCCGTCAACCAAAGCGGCATTCCCCTGATTGCCCGCGTCAATGGGGCGTGTGTTGCCGGTGGCATGGGCCTGATGGCCCTGTGCGATCTTGCCGTGGTCGCCGATCACGCCCGTTTCGGCTTGCCGGAGGCGAAAGTGGGGGTGTTTCCGATGCAGGTGCTCGTCTATCTGCGCAAAATGCTGGCTCCCCGCCACGTCAACTATCTTTGCCTCACCGGCGAACTTATCAATGCCCGGCAGGCGCTGGAGATGGGCCTCGCCAACGAAGTCGTGCCATACGCACAACTCGACGAGCGGGTCGAGGCGCTCGTCGCGAGTATTGCGCAGACGTCGCCGGTCGCCGTGCGTCGCGGCAAGTATGCGATTGCCGCGATGTCGGACATGAGCTTCGACGCCGCACTCGCTTTCGCGGAAACGCAGATCGCGCTGGTCTCACGCACCGAAGACGCCAAGGAAGGCCTCGCTGCCTTCGGCGATCGGCGCGCCCCGCGCTGGGTCCCCTCCACTACAGACGCAAGCCAAAATGACTGAGAAAACTGTTCGTATCGCGGGGGCTTCCGGCGCATGGGGCGACAGCCCGATGGCGATCCCGCAACTGCTTCGCGCCCCCGTCGACTATCTGGTCATGGACTATCTCGCCGAAGTCACCATGTCCTTGTTGGCGCGCGCCAAAAAGAAGAGCCCCGAGGCTGGTTTCCCGCCTGACTTTGTCGCCTATCTCGCGCCGCATCTGAAGACGATCGCAGAGCGCGGCATCCGGGTGATCACCAACGCGGGCGGCATCAATCCGCAAGCCTGCAAGAAAGCCCTGGAAGACGCGGCACGAGACGCCGGCGTTTCGCTTCGCATCGCGGTGGTGCTGGGCGACGATCTGATGCCGTCGCTGGATGCGCTGCGCACCGCCGATGTTCGCGAAGCCGTGTCGAACGCGCCGCTTCCTTCCCAGCTTCTGTCCGCGAATGCTTACCTGGGGGCCTTGCCCATCGTCGAAGCGCTTGCGCACGGTGCGGATATCGTCGTTACCGGCCGCTGTGTCGACAGCGCCCTTGCGCTCGGTGCACTCATGCATGAGTTTGGCTGGCGCGCCGACGATTACGACCGACTCGCAGCGGGCAGCCTCGTGGGGCACTTGCTCGAATGCGGCCCGCAAGTCACCGGCGGGCTGTTTACCGATTGGGAGCGTGTGCCCGACTGGCACAACATCGGTTATCCCATCGCTGAGTGCCGCGCTGACGGCACCTTCACCGTGACCAAGCCGCAAGGCACGGGGGGGTTGCTGTCTGTGCCGAGCGTCGCCGAGCAGGTGCTGTATGAAATCGGCGACCCGGCCGCGTATCTGTTGCCCGATGTGACGGCCGATTTCTCGGGCGTCAAGCTGGAGCAGGTCGGGGCACAGGAGGTCTGCGTAAGCGGCGCGCGAGGCCGCGCCCCGACGGCACAATATAAAGTGTCGGCAACCTTCCAGGACGGCTGGCGTGCCATCGCGTTGATTGCGATTGTCGGCACCAATGCCGCAGGTAAGGCGGAGCGCACTGCACATGCGCTGATCGAGCGCGCACGGATGCTGTTTCGCGAGAGGGACCATCGCGACTTTTCCGCGACGCATATCGAGGTGTTGGGTGCCGAGGCCTCGTATGGGCGCGAGTCACGCGCACGGGATACCCGCGAAGTCGTGCTGCGGCTGGTGGTCGATCATCAGGACCCGCGTGCCCTCGACCTATTTGCGCGTCAGGTCGGCGCGGTAGGCCTGAGCTTTGCGCAAGGCACTGCCGGCCTGATTGGCGGCAGACCCAAGGCCACCCCTCTGGTGAGGCTGTTTACGTTCTTTGTCGACAAGTCGGGGGTTCAGGCACCGACGGTCGTGGTGGGCGACGACGCACCGCGTGTCGTGCGCATACCGGCAAATGACGTCGGCAACGTGCAGGCCTCCGGTCGGACGGAACCGGCCTCTGTCGCCGAGATTCCGGCTGAGTCGCCAGGCGATGACGAGGCGTTGGAGGAAGTCTCGCTGCATGTGCTGGCACATGCGCGTTCCGGCGATAAAGGGAATTCGTCGAATATCGCGATCTTCTGCAGAAAGCCTGAATACATGCCGTTCCTGCGCAGCGTGCTGACAACGAAGCGTATCGGCGAGCACTTTGCCGAAGTGGTCGACGGCCCTGTCGAACGATTCGAAGCGCCCGGGCTGAATGCATTTAACTTTGTGCTGCAAAATGCGCTCGCCGGCGGCGGGATGGCATCGCCGAGAATCGATCCCCAAGGCAAAGCGTACGGCCAGCGAGCGCTCGAAATGCGTGTCAGCGTGCCCAGGTCATGGGTCGCCGCGCTTGCCAAGCAGCACGGCGACGCGGCCGAACACGCATCAGGCGTTCCGAAACACTAAACCAGAACACTAAATCAGGATAGATAAAATGAATCTCGCCGATCTCGTTGCGATCGACACGCACGTCCATGCGGAAGTCTCCTGCTGCCAGCCGCCGGATATCTTCGGCCGCGAATTCGACGAAGCTGCCGACAAATACTTCGGCACCATTCTCAAGATGGGTCGCCGCCCGACGATTCCGGAAACCATTGAACACTATCGCGAACGCAAAATCGGCTTCGTGATGTTCACCGTGGATTGCGAGGCCAATCTCGGTCGCCGCCGCATTCCTAACGAGGAAATCGCAGAGTTCGCTCAGAACAACAGCGACATCATGATCGCGTTCGCGAGCATCGATCCGCACAAAGGCAAAATGGGCGTGCGCGAAGCGCGCCGCCTGATCGAAGAGTATGGCGTGCGCGGCTTCAAGTTTCATCCCACGATGCAGGCCTTCTTTGCCAACGACCGGCTTGCCTATCCGATGTACGAACTGATCGCCGAGTACAAGCTGACCGCAGTCTTTCACAGCGGTCACTCCGGCATGGGGTCGGGCATGCCGGGCGGCGGCGGCCTGAAGCTCAAATACTCCGAACCGATTCATCTCGATGACGTCGCGGCCGACTTCCCTGACATGAACATCATCATCGCGCATCCGTCATGGCCGTGGCAGGAGCAGGCGCTGTCGATCGCGCTGCACAAACCGAATGTCTATATCGATCTGTCCGGCTGGTCGCCCAAGTACTTTTCGCCGGAACTGATCAAGCATGCCAACTCGCTGCTGAAGCACAAGATGCTGTTCGGCTCGGATTTTCCGCTGATCCGTCCGGATCGCTGGCTGGAGGATTTCGAAACCGTGGGCTTCCGGCCGGAAGTGCGGCCGCTGATTCTCAAGGAAAACGCCACCCGTGTGCTCAATCTGAGCTGACCGCACGAGCGACGACAGCGCCCTCTTCCCCCGGCGACGTCCATGCGAACGCCGGATAAAAAATATCAGGAGACAGCATGGAAGTATTGGCAACGCAGGCGGCGCGAGCATCGCACGCGGACCTCGAGTCTCGAACCATGCGCGCCGTCATGGCGCGCATCCTGCCGATCATCGGTCTGGGCTATCTGATTTCCTTTCTCGATCGCGTGAACATTAGCTTCGCGGCGCTGGAGATGAACGCGGATCTTGGCTTGAGCGCGACGCAATACGGACTGGGTGCCGGGCTGTTTTTCCTGACCTACACGCTTTTCGAAATCCCCTCTAATGCACTCCTGGTGCGTTTCGGTGCGCGCCGCTGGATCGCACGCATTATGTTGAGTTGGGGTCTGTGCTGCATGCTCATGGCGTTTGTCACCGGGCCGCGCGGGTTTTACGCGGCACGCCTGCTGCTGGGCGCGGCAGAGGCCGGTTTCTTCCCGGGCATTCTCTACTACATGACATTGTGGTTTCCGGCGAAGTATCGCGCGCGAGTACTCGGTTACTTCTTTCTGGCGGTGCCGATGTCGTTCGTTATCGGCTCGCCGTTGTCCGGTGCGTTGCTCAACCTTGACGGTCTGTTTGCGCTCAAGGGCTGGCAGTGGATGATCATTCTCGAAGCGCTGCCTGCCGTGGTGCTCTCGTTCGTCGTCTGGCGCCGGCTGAGCGATCGTCCAGACGGCGCGCAGTGGCTCGCGCAGGACCAGCGCGTATGGCTTGTCGATACGCTGGCGAAGGAACAACCGGCGGCCGCCGAGGGGCGTCGTCACTCGATTTTTTCGGTGCTTGCCGATCCGCGTCTGTATGGTCTGGCACTCGTCTATTTTGCCGACGCCGCATTGAATAACGGCATTTCGTTCTTTCTGCCTCAGATCGTGAAGTCGTTCGGCACATCGAACGTGCAGACCGGGATGATTGCCGCGATTCCGAGCCTGTGTTCGGTGGGGGCGATTCTTTGGGTCACTCGCAGCGCCGACAGGTACAACGACCGGCGCTGGCATGCGGCGCTCGCCCTATTGGTGGGGGGCACGGCCCTCGCTTTGTCGGCCGTCGTTCATGAGCCATTGGCCCGCATGATGCTCATCTGCATCGCGTCTTCGGGAACGTTGGCCTTCATGGGGGTGTTCTGGGCGATTCCCCCGATCTTCTTTACCGGTCCTGCCGCCGCTGGCGGGCTGGCGGCAATCAGTTCGCTCGGGATTCTGGGGGGATTCGTCGCCCCTTACGTGGTCGGTTATTCGAAAGACATCACCGGTAGTTTTGCCACGGGACAGATCGGCGTTGCCGCGTTCGCGATCGTCATGGCCTTCGGCCTGCTCTGGATGACACGCGGCAAGCCTGCCTGAGCGCTCTCGTCGCGTATCGGCACGCGACCCCACTGACTACCCAACACTCATCAGAAAGAGGACGATCGGTTATGGAAGCCTTGGCCGCCAAATCGGACCATATCGAGATCAGAGAAGCCGTTCGCGCGATCTGCGAGCGCTTCGACGACGACTACTGGTCGCACGCGGATCGAACGCACTCCTTTCCGCACGAATTCGCCGATGCGATCGCGCAGGGAGGCTGGCTCGGCATCGCCATGCCGCCGGAATATGGCGGTGCCGGGCTTGGCGTCACCGAGGCGGCGATCATGATGCAGACCATCGGCAACTCCGCAGGATGTTTTGCCGCGTGTTCGACCGTCCACATCAATATCTTCGGTTTGCACGCCATTGTGAAACACGGCAGCGATGCACAAAAGCGAGCGTGGCTGCCTCCCGTGATTGCGGGCGACATGCGGGCGTGCTTCGGCGTCACCGAGCCGGACGCAGGACTCGATACCTCGAAGATCTCGACCCGCGCCGTGCGAAAGGGCGACCGGTACGTGGTGCATGGTCAGAAGTTGTGGACCAGCACGGCACAGCAAGCGGACAAGATCGTTCTGCTTGCCCGCACTACGCCACTTGAACAGTGTGCGAAGCCGACCGACGGTCTCTCGCTGTTCTTCGCCGATCTCGACCGCTCCAAGGTGAGCGTGACCGAGATTCCCAAGATGGGCCGGCATGCCGTCGACTCGAATCAGACGTTCATCGACGGACTCGAAATCCCGGTAGAGCACCGCATTGGCGAGGAGGGGCAGGGCTTCCGGTATATCCTCGACAGCCTGAATCCCGAGCGGATTCTCAACGCTGCGGAGGCCATCGGCATGGGACGGCGCGCCTTGGCAAAGGCCGCGCACTATGCCGGAGAGCGCGTGGTGTTCGGTCGGCCAATTGGCAAGAACCAGTCGATCCAGCATCCGTTAGCGGAGTGCTGGTCAGAGTTGTACGCGGCCGAGTTGATGACACTCCATGCTGCGGAACTTTACGATGCGGGGCAGCCCTGTGGCGTGCAGGCCAATGCAGCGAAGTACCTTGCGGCAGACGCTGGCTTCAAGGCCTGCGACCGAGCCATCCGCACGCATGGCGGCATGGGGTATGCGAGCGAGTACCATGTCGAACGCTATTTCCGCGAGATGGTGGCGACACAGTTGGCCCCGGTGTCACGCGAAATGATTCTGTGTTTTATCGCCGAACGTGCGCTGGGATTGCCGAAATCGTATTAGTGATTGATGCGGCACTTGTCTGCACGGCGCTGCGCTCGGCGTACTGGCAATGTCGGCCGCCTCGGGGCTTGATTGCGCATAGCGATTTCAGCAGCGCCGCGCTGACAAATTCCGGCCCGTTGTCTGACCGAAGGTAACGCGGCGCGCCATGTAAGCTGATTAACCGACTCAACACTTCAATGACGCTGCGTGAGCGAATCGATCCCGCCACATCGATCGCCAAGCATTCATGTATCTACAGTGGATATACGCAACAATCGTACAGCAAGCGGATTGGGGCAAGTACGGCCAGTGACTTTACCTCTAGTTTTGACCTGTACGGATATTCCGGGGACACGTCACACTGTGCAGCCCTTTTTCATTTGTGCCGCAAACGCGAGCCCACGCCTCCCTCTCGTGCATCAACGGGGCGAGCGACTGTAGCTCGCAAGCCTCGGCACCATCTGCCCGTACAAAGCCGGATTCCCTGCCACGATTTCGCCAACGTGAAGGAAGTCGTCCCCACCGGCATAGTTGCCGACCCGACCGCCCGCCTCCGTAACCAGCAGGCTGCCGGCAGCCATGTCCCAGGCGTTCACACCTTGCTCGAAGAATCCGTCGAGACGCCCTGCCGCAACGTTCGCCAGATCGAGCGCGCAAGCCCCGGGACGGCGCAATCCGGCGCACGCGCCACTCATCTCGATGAACAAGCGTGCGTAGCCCTCCATATCGTCGCTCTCCCGGAACGAGAAGCCCGTGCCGATCAGGCCGTCGGCGAGATCGACACGGTCCGCGACACGGATGGCGCGATCGTTCAGGAACGCGCCACCACCACGCGTTGCCGTGAACAGTTCGTTGCTGCTCGGATCGTAGACCACGGCCTGCATGATTACCCCCTGATGCAAGAGCGCAATCGAAACGCCATAGTATGGAAAGCCATGGATGAAATTCGTGGTGCCGTCGAGCGGATCGATGATCCACTCGTAGTCAGACGCGTTGTCCGATCTGCCGGACTCCTCCGCAAAAATGGCGTGGTCAGGATAAGCCGTCGTCAGCGTGTCGATGATCGCCGCCTCCGCTGCCTTGTCGATGTCCGTCACGAAATCGTTATGCCGCTTCTTGCTCACGGTCAGCCCGCCAAGATCGGACGACGCGCGATGAATGATCTGCGCGGCACGGATAGCGGCATTGACCGCGACATTGAGCATGGGGTGCATGGATCTGAATCCTGATGACGAGCGGCCCTGAGAGCCGTACGTTTTACAAATTGACGGAAAACGATGGAAGCCGATGCGTTATCAGGGGATGACCGGGCGCATCGGACGCTCTGTCGACGCCCCCTCGCGCCAACACGCATTACGCGCAACCAACGCGCTGACCAACGCCCAGTTCGCGTGCTCGCAGAAGTCGATCATCAGGGTGCCGCACGGGCCGTCGTGCGTCGCGAGGCGCTGGACCATCATGTCATTGATGCCGGGCCGGTCATCGCCCCCGCACGCGACCCGGTACGGATTCGCCCCCATCCCGGTGCCGCTGCAAAAATTGACGACCCAACGCTCACTCGTGACGCGGGCGGTGCGAACGAGCAGCGCCTCAATCATCCGGAACTTATGATCGATCGAGGCTTCCACCGGCACGCGGTATTCGTCCTGAATGGCAAAAGACGCTGCGGGCCGATCCACGTCAAACGTGGCGTTGTCCGGCCAGTCGGACAGATCGATTCCCATCGCAGACGCGCTTGCGAAGCGTCGCAACAGCACAATCGAACCGCGCACGTCGCCCAGACGCGGGATCGTGTCGCCCAGATACCAGCGAAGACCCGCCACCTGACGCTCGACATACGACGCGAACGTTTGTTCGAAGCGGCGCGTGCAATGTGTATCGCCGCACTCGTCCTTCACCGACATCACGATGCACTCGCCCGGATGCCGCGCGAGGAACGCTGCACATATCGCGATCACCTCGTCGAACATCAGCCCCAGCGCAATGCGTGCGTGGTTGATGTGAAAGACATCGTCCTCATGCCGGCATCGAATATCGAGCACCCGCACGCCGCGCGTCAGTTGCTCCGCGAGAGTTGCCGTCTGCGTCTTCGCCAGCGAGTCCTCGACGGTGTAGGCGCACGTATCGTGGCTGCCCGGCAAGCTCAGTCGATTCAACGCGACATCATCGGCGATGCCGGACATCCAGTTCGCCGTTGCCGGCACGTCGAGGTCAATTGACATAAGCGGTGTGCGTCGAGAGCGTCGTACGGGGCGCAAGCGGCCTAAGCGTTCGAAGCGGCCTAAGCGGGATAGCCGAGGCAATTGTCATCATCGGGATGATCGGAATAAGCGGCGTCATCGTCTCGGGGATCTGGAATTCACGTGTTACCGTTGCGGATGATTCGACAGTCATCGTCCTGCCCTCTTTGCCGGGCATGCTGCGCGAAGCAAGCTTTACGTCCCTTCATTCGCTACGCCATGCCGAAGAAACAAACGTCCTGGGTCACTGCCGCCGACGTCGCGCTGCGCGCCGGCGTCTCACGCTCTGCCGTATCGCGCGCGTTCTCGCCGACTGCCAGCATCGCGCCCGAGACACGAGAGCGCGTGATGGAAGCCGCCAGCGCTCTCGGCTATCAGGTCAACCTGATCGCACGGGAAATGATCATGCAGCGCAGCAGCATGGTCGGCGTTGTGACCGCCGGTTTTGAAAATCCGTTTCGCGCGAAACTGCTCTCGCAGATCATCGCGGCGCTCGGGCGCCACAAACTCACCCCCATCGTGGTGAACGCGGAAGATCCGGTGCAGATCCAGCAGTCGCTCGACATGCTGCTCAGCTACCGGATCGGCGGCATCATCATGACGTCCGCCTCTCCTCCCCTCGGCCTCGCCCGCCAGTACCTGGAAGGTGAGATTCCCGTGGTGATGATCAACCGCGCATCCAATCTTCCCGGTGCCGATGTCGCGCTCAGCGACAACGCCGCCGGCGCCACACTGGCAGCCAACCTGCTGATCGATGCCGGCGCGACGCGACTCGCCTTCGTCGGGCCGACCAAGCCCAGTTACAACGGAAAATCACGCTGCACCGGCTTCCTTCGGGCGATCCGGCACATGACGAAGAGCGCGCCGCAACGCCTGCGTCCGGTCGAGACGCACAGCACCCCGGGCGACACCTACGAATGCGGCGTCGCTGCCGCCCACGCACTGCTCGCGCAGGACGTGCGTCCCGACGGCGTCTTCTGTTCCTCCGACCTGCTCGCCCTGGGCTTCATCGACACCGCGCGCCAGCACTTCTCACTGCGCGTGCCCGAAGACCTCCGGGTGGTCGGCTTCGACGACATCCCCGCCGCCAGCTACGACAACTATCGCCTCACCACGATTGCGCAGGACACCCACGCCCTCGCGAACACAGCGGCCGACATGCTCATCGACCGGATGAACGCGTTCAGCGGCGCCTCGCGCACACGTGTCGTGCCGGTCACGGCCGTCGTGCGAAAGAGCTGTGCCTGACCCACGCCCGCATTGCGCGCTACTTGAGTCCGCCGGAGAACCCATGCAGCAGATACCGCTGGACGTATCCCGCGACGGCCAGCGTGGGTAGCGACGCGATCATCCCCACACTCATCAGATCCCCCCAATCGATCCCGTTCTCCGTGACGTAGCCCGCCACGGCGAGCGGCAACGTGAAACGGCTCGGGGACGAGAGGAACAGCAGCGCCAGCAGAAACTCGTTCCACGCGGCAATCAGCACGAAGATCGCCGTCGCGCCCAACCCGGGTGCACACAACGGCAGCATGATGTGAACCAGTCGCTGGAAAAGGCCTGCGCCATCGATACACGCCGCCTCGTCATAGTCGACGGGAATTTCGCGCACGAACGACAGCAGCATCCAGATCGAGAGCGGCAGCGTGTAGATCTGATAAGCGAGCATCAACCCGAACTCGGAATCGAGCAGATGCAGCGTCTTTGCCAGCGAGAACAGCGGCACTGCGACCGTAATCGGCGGCATCAGCTTGACCGCCAGCACCAGCATGAGGAACACCAGATCGAGGCGGGCCGGGAAGCGCAGACGCACCAGTGCGTACGCCGCCGGGAACGCCAGCGACAGCGACAACAGCGTCGTGCCGCAACTGACGAGCAGCGAGTTGAGCACCTGACGTCCGATGCCGCTCTCCCATACGGTCTGGAAATGCTGCAAGGTCGGCGCCTGCGGCCACAGCGCCAGCGGATGATCGAGACGCTCCAGCGTCGGCGTGAACGCCGCACCGAGCATCCACAGGCAAGGCAGCAACAGCAGGATCAACGCGGTGGCGCGCAACAGCCAAAGCATGATGCGCTGGCCCATCGGATGACATACGGAGGCAGAGGTCGCGGCACTCATCGCGTCCTCGTCTTGCGAATCGACTGCCAGACGTTTACCGAGACCAGCACGGCCGAGACCAACAGCATCAACACCGAAGCCGCGCTTGCGGGGCCGACGTTGAAGAAGCGAAAGCCGGTGTCGTACACATACGTCGACAAGGTCTGGGTCGCATTTCCGGGGCCACCCCCGGTGAGCGCGTAGACCTTGTCGAAGAGCTTGAAGGTGTCGATCGAGCGCAGCAGCATGGCCAACACGATCTGCGGCACAACGAGCGGCAGCGTAATGTCGCGCAGACATTGCCACTCGCTTGCCCCATCGGTGCGTGCCGCTTCGTAAAGTTCGGGGTCGATCGACTGGAGCCCGGCGAGAATAATCAGGAACGCCATCGGGGTCCACTGCCAGACGTCAACGAGAATGAGCGACCAGATCGCAAGGCTCGGGTCGGACAGCCATTGCACGCCCGGCAGGCCAAACACGGCCAGCAAGGCATTCAGAAATCCGCTGAAATTCAGCCAATTGCGCCAGATGGCCGAACAGACGAGCGTCGAGAGCATCATCGGCAGAATCAGCAGCGGCATGACGAAGCGACGGCCGCGAAACGCGCGGGAGAACAGCAACGCCAGCGCCCCACCGAGCGCGACCTCGCTGACCGACGCCACAACAGTGAAATGCAACGTGTTGACGAAACTGGCGGAGAAGTTATCGTCGGCAAGCACCGCACGATAATTCGCCAGCCCGGCAAAGGTCCTGTGCCCCGACGTATAGTCGACGTTGAAGAACGAATCGACCAGAACTCGCAGGACCGGGTAAAGCGCCAGCACACCCAGCACCAACACCGATGGCCCCACGAGCCCGACCAACGGCAGCCAACGACGCAGCACATTCATGGAATCGTCAACGCCGCGTCGTTATTTGGCTGCCGTCGTCAACACCGGCGCGATCTTCTGCGAGGCCTGACGCAGCGCGGCTTCTGGGGCGAGCTGTCCCGTCAGCACGAGTTGCAGGGCGTCGCCCAGCAGGCTCTCGATCTGCTCCCAGTTCTTCACCCGAGGACGGGCACGGCCGGCCTCGAGCGCCTTGAGTTGATCCGGATACCAGCGGAACTGCTTCACGAGCGCGGGGTCTTCAAACACGCTCTTGCGGGTCGGCGGAATGCCCATCGCGGCAAGACGCGTCTGCGTGTCACGCGAGGTCAGATAGGCCAGAAACTCCTGGGCGAGCAACGCGTGTTGTGCGTCCTTGGGAATCGCCATCTGCCAGATACCGAGCATCGGTGACGAGCCCTTCACTTGTCCCGGCGGCGCCTGCAAGGCGACCTCACCGACCACGCGCGACTGCTTCGGATCGTCGAGCGCCGGCACCCAGGCCGGCCACACCTCGATCGCCTGCGCGGCCGCGCCCTTCTGAAGGGCGTCACGGACTTCGGCCGCGCCATACACGGCGACATCCTTCGGTGCATGGGCCTTGAGCGAGACGAACATCTTCAATGCCGCGAGCGCCTGCGGGGAGTCGATCGTCACCTTGCCGCCTGCATCGATCACGTCACCGCCATAGGCCCACAGAATCGGCAGAAAACCCGTCACGACCGGATTGCCCTTGGTGCCGCGAAACACCACGCCGGACACGCTCGCATCGGCTCCCGTGACCTGCGCGATCTTCAGCACGTCGTCCCAGGTGCGCGGCGCTTGCAGCTTGTACTTCGCCAGCAGATCGCGGCGGTAGGCAAACATCTCGACGTTGCCGACCACCGGCAGCGCATACAAACCGCCATTCGTTGCACGGCCCAGCGCCACGGTGGACGCGACCATATCCGTATCGACCAGCGTCGCGGGCAACGGCTTGAGCCAGCCATTCGAGATGAATTCGGGAGACCAGGTGTCGTCCATCATGACGAGGTCGTATGCCCCGGTGCCCTCTCGCATCGACAGCTTCAGCTTCTGATAAAGGTTCGCATTCGGCAACTTCAGCAGTTCGATGTCGGCGGCGGGATGCAGCTTCTTGAAACCGGCAACGGCCTCGGCAAGCCCCTTGCCATAAATGTCGTCGCGCCCGGCGATCACGAGATCGGCTGCGCTGACGCTCAACGTGACGATGGACAAGGCGACGGCAGCCGACACGGCGCGCAGACAGGTGAACAGTTTCATGCGATCTCTCACTGGGTTGACGGCGTCATCAATGCAACGGTTGCACACGTGTGCAACACCCTGACTGAAAAATGCCACTCACATGGCATGGGCGCCATTCTGGTCGGGGATCGTTAAAGAATTGTGGCAAGTCGCACGCAACGTGCGATTCCGTGGCATTCGTTGCGAGCGGCGTGAGCTTCGACAACCGCTGATCGGCGCCCTGATTGCGCCCTGCCCCGCCGACATAAAAAAACGGGCGCATCATAGCGCCCGTTCTTCTGAATCAACGGCGACCGATCCACCTCGATCACGCGTCAGGCCGTGAGCCCTTCACCGTTACCGCGGCATGCCCGGCGGTGTCATCATGCCGACGTCCTGCCATCTCGCTGCTGCCCGGGTCGCCCGCAGGCAGGCGATGGTTTTCGATGTCCTGCACCACCTGAATCGCCGTGGCGTCGATGCCATCCGTGAGCAGCTTCGGATCCAGGCCGATGCCCAGCACCATCACCGCCATCGCGCCAAGCAGCGCGAACTCGCGACGGCTCAGATCCTTGAGGGATGCCACGCTCGCATTGCCCACACGTCCGAAGATTACGCGCTTGTACATCCACAACGTATAAGCAGCGCTCAGCACCAGCGTGAGCGACGCCAGTGCGCCGATCCAGAAATTCGCCTTGATCGCGCCCATCAACACGAAAAACTCACCTACGAAGCCCGACGTGCCCGGCATGCCGACGTTGGCCATCGAGAACAGCATGGCGAACGCGGCAAAGCGCGGCATGGTCGCCGCCACACCGCCATAACTGTCGATCGATGCACTGCCCGTACGGTCATACAACATGCCCGTGCACAGCAGCATCGCGCCCGAGACGATGCCGTACGAGATCATCTGCATCACGGCGCCGTCGGTGCCCATCTCCGAGAAGAGGAACAACCCGAGCGTGACCAGCCCCATGTGCGCGACCGCCGAATAGGCGAGCAGCTTGCGCAGATCGGTTTGCACCAGCGCCACCAGACTCGCGTAGATCACGGCGATGAGCGAGAGCACCACCATCAGCGGCGCGAGGAAATGGCTCGCATCCGGCAACAGCGGCAGATTGAAGCGAAGCAGACCGTAGCCGCCGAGCTTGAGCATGCCGAGCATGACGGCAGCCCCCGTCGGGCCGTCAAGGTGCACTTCCGGCAGCCACGTATGCACCGGCCACATCGGCACCTTGACCGAGAACGCGCCGAGAAAGCCGATGAACAGCATCACCTGCACCGCCAGCGGCAGGTGCAGCGTCTGCCAGCGCGCCATGTCGAAGCTCTGTGTCTGCATATACAGATAGAGCATCGAGAGCAGCATCATCAACGAGCCGGTCAGCGAGAAGAAGAAGAACTTCACGGCAGCGTTCGTGCGATTGGCGCGTCCGTAGACACCGATGAGCAGGTACAAGGGCAACAGCGTCGCTTCGAAGAACACGAAGAACAGCATGCCGTCCTGCGCCGTGAATACGCCCTGCATGAGGCCCGAGAGCACCAGAAAGCTACCGAAGTACGAACTCATGCGCGTCGTCACCGCGCGCCACGACGCCAGCACGACGATGATCGTCGTGACACCGGTCAGCGCCACCATCCACAGCGAAATGCCATCGATGCCGACATGCCAAGAGGCATCGAACGACTCGATCCAGCGAAAACGCTCGACGAACTGAAGACTGGCAACGCGGGTCTGAAAACCGTGCACCAACGGCACGATAGGCGCCGCCGAAATCACCGCGGCGGCGAGCGACGTCCACCTGACGGTATTGGGATGACGATCCTGGCCCAGCAGCATGACGAGTGCGCCAGCCACGATAGGAAGCCAGATGAGGAGGGACAGGATGGGAAACATTGGGGGGTCCTGATGTGCCGCAACAAAAATTCAGCGCAAACGCACCATTTCGACGCAACCAGGGACGAACCAGCCCCGCACGCATCGCAGGTGGCGATGCGCGCAAATCAAGCAAATCAATGCCTGCGGGAGGGGACGCCAGGCGCGTGGGCGTCAACGAAGGTGGCAAGCATACGCGCCTCGAAAACATTTTGCATCGCAGCAAATTTTACAAATGATTGCGAGCGATTCATCCGACCGGACGGTCGATGATTGCCTCTGCGTCGACATGCCCGCGCAGCAAAGCTGCGGCCATGCGTGTTCGGTGACACGTGACGAAGTCCATCGACGCTTGCGTCGAATTCGTCAATAACGCATTGCAGAATTTGAAGATATTGCGGACATCACGTCCCGCGACATCCGCACGGAAGATGCGAGGACGCTAGGACACCAGGACACGAGGGCACGCCCCAAAATGAGGCATGCACCCTCGCACAGACATGGCGACCGTTCAGGCCTTCGGACGGCGCAGATCGAACATCGGCCCGATCTCGGCATAGTCACCGAGGTACCCTGCGCGCATCACCGGATGCGCCTTCGCCGTATCGAAGAGACCGTCCTCGCGCAAATACTCGCGGCGGATGTGCACCCCGACCACTTGCCCCAGGGCCAGCCAGTTGTCCATCGGTTTGCCGTCCAGCCCCTGCAAGCGCACGATCTGAAGCAACTTGCATTCGAGCGACGCAGGTGACTCTCCCACGTGAGGAACCTCGACATTGACGCCGGGCGCCTTCGTCAGTCCCGCCAGTTCGAACTCATCGACGTCATGCGGCACGGGTGCAGAGGTCCGGTTCATCTGTTCGACGAGCGACTTGCTCGTCAGATTCCAGACGAATTCACGCGTGGCTTCGATATTGGCAATTGAATCCTTGAAGCCCTCGCTGCAAAAGCCGATGATCGGCGGAAACGTCGCAAAGGCGCCGAAGAAGCTATAAGGGGCGAGGTTGGTTCGGCCCTGCGCGTCGCGGCTGGAAATCCAGCCGATCACACGCGGCGCAACGATGGCTTTGAACGGATCGTGGGACAGACCATGGCCTTTGGCCGGGTCGTAGAAATGGACGTCGTTGGACATGGGGCGGCTAAATCTAAGAAACGAGGAAACGAGGTTAAGCGGTTTTCAGTGATGCTAGCGCACTCCGTCGTCTGGCGTTGCTCGATTGCGTTCGCCGCGCTCAGGCAGACGCGCCACGCCCGAGGCGCTCGATCAGCGCCCGGTGCGCCGGCCACTGCGCCGCAAGCGCCGCCGGGTCGGCCATCTCGAAGTCCTCGAACGCGAAACCCGGGGCGACGGTGCATCCGACGAGCGAGTAGCGCGTGGACGGCGCGGGCTGCGCAGCAAACCAATGCCCGGCGGGCACCACGTGCTGTAGATGCTCACCGCCTGCGATATCGGCGCCGAGGCACGTCGTCGTCAGCTTGCCGGCCGGATCGATCTCGTGAATCCAGAGCGTGCCGCCAAGATGGAAATGCCAGACCTCATCGCTACGGATCCGATGAAAAGCCGAGAAGTCGCCGGCTTCGAGCAGATAGAGAATCGCCGTCGAAATACTGCGCTCACCGGAGAAACCTGCCGGCAGCGCCTGCGCCGCAATCGTGCCGGACGCGCGATACGTCTCTCGATAATGCCCTCCCTCCGGATGCGGCTGTAGCCCGAGAGACTTGACGAGATCGGCGGCGCACAGCATGACGGACTCCTGAACAGGGATCGGGACGATCGAGACTAACGCACGAAACGATTCAAACGATATCGCATTGCGGCGATCCGATGGCTGGCGGCTTCTCCGTGATTCATCTGACGAAACATAAATTCCACCTGATAAAACACTCAAGCGCAAAGGCGAATCGTTCGTGCGCGCCGTGGAGGCGGCATGAATCAAGGCTTGCCGCGCCATTCCGCCGCGAGCCGGCGAGAATTGCCGAATTATGCGACGATTGCCCCGTTGCGTCGCGCAAGGCGACGCGTTTTTCATTGCACGCGCCGCCAAAGCGCCGTCAGACCATGCCTGCCACACTCAAGATTGACTTTGTCTCCGATGTCGCCTGTCCCTGGTGTGCCATCGGCCTTGCCTCGCTGAAGACGGCACTCGGCCGTCTGGGCAACGAGGTCGAAGCCGACCTGCATTTCAGCCCGTTCGAACTCAATCCCGACATGCCGGCAGAAGGCGTTGTGCTTGCCGATTACCTGTCGCAAAAGTACGGGCTGTCGCCGGAGCAGTTGGCACAGAATCAGGCGAACATCAGCGCGCGGGCGGCGGCCGAAGGGTTCCCGATGCGCATGGATCTGCGCACGCACGCGTACAACACGTTCGATGCACATCGTCTGCTGCATTGGGCGCAGACGGTCGGCCAAGACAAGCAACTGGCGCTCAAGGAAGCGCTGTTGCGCGCCTATTTCGTCGACGGCAAGCGCACGAGCGATCCGGAAGTTCTGGTCGACGCCGTGCAGCAAGCCGGCCTCGATACGGCGCGGGCCCGTGAGATCCTCGCCACGGACGAATACGCCGAGCAGGTGCGCGCGCTTGAGCGTCATTACCAGAACCTTGGCATTCGTTCGGTGCCGGCGATCATCTTCAACAACCGCCATCTCATCAGCGGCGGCCAACCACCGGAAGTCTTCGAGCAGGCCATCCGTCAAATTCTGGCCGAGGGCTGATCCGTCATGTCATCGCTGCCCCCGACCGCCGATACGCCGACGGCTGGCGCCCCTGCCGGGTCGCAATCACACGAGCCGCCCGCCACCGGACGCGGCCTCGCCATGACGGCGATCCTGCTCGCCGTCTCGCTTGCCAGCCTTGACACTGCCATCGCCAACACCGCGCTGCCGCAGATGGCGCTCGATCTGAACACGACGCCGTCGGCCTCGGTCTGGATCGTAAACGCCTACCAACTGGCGATGGTCGCGACGCTGCTCCCCTTTGCCTCGCTGGGCGAGCGCGTTGGCCACAAACGCGTCTTCATGTGGGGCGTGGCGGTGTTTCTCGTAGCGTCGCTGCTGTGCGCGCTGTCGCCGTCGCTCGGCTTTCTCGCCGGGGCTCGTGTGTTGCAAGGCGTGGGCGCCGCAGCGGTCATGAGCGTGAACATTGCGCTCATTCGCTTCCTGTATCCGGCGAATCAACTGGGACGCGGCGTCGGGCTGAACGCGCTCATTGTCGGCATTTCGTTCGCCATCGGGCCGACGATCGCGTCGCTCGTGCTGGCCTTCGCGAGTTGGCCGTGGCTATTCCTGATCAACGTGCCGACGGCGTTGCTGGCGCTGGCGTTCTCGCGTCGCAACCTGCCGGACACACCGCGCAGCGAGCATAAGCCAGACATGATCGCCGCCGTGCTCAACGTGTTGACGTTTTCGCTGCTGATCTTCGCGTTGAGTCAGAGCGCGCAACAGGCGGACTGGCATCTGACGCTGAGCTGCTTCATCGGCGCGCTGGTGTTCGGCTGGGCGCTGATTCGTCGCGAGCGTGGCCATCGTGCCCCGATGCTGCCGGTCGATCTGCTGCGTCTGCCCGCCTTCGCGCTCTCCACGATCACTGCGATCTGCGCGTTTGCAACGCAGGGGCTGGGACTGGTGTCGTTGCCGTTCTATTTCGAGAACGTGCTGCATCGCAGCCCTATCGAAACCGGCTTTTTGATGACGCCGTGGCCGTTCTTCGTGGCGGCGATTGCGCCGTTGGCGGGTCGCCTGTCGGATCGTTATCCGGCCGGCGCGCTCGGGGCGGTGGGTCTGGCGATGCTGAGTGCCGGCATGACATTGCTCGCGCTCATGCCCGAGCATGCGGAGTTGTGGGATATTGGCTGGCGCATGGCGTTGTGCGGTCTGGGCTTCGGGTTCTTCCAATCGCCGAACCTGAAGGCCTTCATGCATAGCGCCCCCCCTGAGCGCAGTGGCGGGGCGAGCGGCATGGTGGGCACGTCGCGACTGCTGGGGCAGGCGACGGGCGCGGCGCTCGTCGCGCTGGCACTCGGTCTTGCCGGCACCCACGGCTCGACATGGGCACTGGCGTGGGGCGCCGCGTTCTCGGCCGCAGGGTGCCTTGCCAGTGGCTTGCGATTGTTGCCGCGCCGCGCCTGAATACGCCTGGCGATCGTTGTACGGTGAAACGAAGAAGCCCCGCCTCACGCGGGGCTTCTTCGTTTTGGCACGCCATGGCATTTGGCGCTTGTCTATTGGCGATATTTAAGTAACTCGTGCGCCATGAAACAAAACACCACGGCGCGAATTGCGCCGTAGTGTCCAGGCGTCTACGTTGCCGGGGACCGCTCAGAACGCCACGCGGATGAGGTAATCGATCAGCGCGAAGAGAGGATTTTCAAAGTCGCCCATGTCATTCTCCTTGAAGGTCGTCTAAAGATTCTCCCGAGTTCGCTTGTCTTCAAAGTGCGTCGGGGTGAATGCATTGTCAGCCTCGTGCGGGAATGCCACAACTGCGATAAATACGAGCCTTCCGGCCGCACTCGCCCCTTACTCAACCGTCACCGATTTAGCCAGATTTCTCGGCTTGTCCACATCCGTGCCTCTGGCGACAGCCGCGTGATACGCGAGCAGTTGCATCGGAATCGTGTGGAGAATGGGGGACAGCAGACCGTAGTGCTCGTTGAGCCGGATCACGTCGATATCCGCGCCCGGTGACAGACCGCAATCGCTGTCGGCAAACACGTAGAGCTTGCCGCTTCGCGCGCTGACCTCGTGCATGTTCGACTTCAATTTCTCCAGCAGACGGTCGTTCGGCGCCACCGCGACCACCGGCATCTCATCGCTCACCAGCGCCAGCGGCCCGTGCTTGAGTTCCCCCGCCGGATACGCTTCTGCGTGAATGTACGAAATCTCCTTCATCTTCAGCGCACCCTCCATCGCGACCGGATAGTGCAGACCCCGGCCGAGAAACAGGATGTCCTGTCGGCGCGTCAACTGCTCCGCCCACGCGATGATCTGCGGCTCCAACGCCAGCACCTTCGCGATGGCGTCCGGCAGATGCCGCAACGCACGCAAATGCTGCTGCTCGTCGCTGTCCGTCAAACGCTTGCGCGTTTGCGCCAGTGTCAGCGCCAGAAGAAAGAGGGCGACGAGCTGCGTCGTGAATGCCTTGGTCGACGCCACCCCAATCTCCACGCCCGCCCGCGTGAAGAACGTCAACGCGCATTCACGCGCCAACGCACTCGTCGCCACGTTGCAGATCGCCAGCGTGTGGCCCATCCCTAGCTGCTTCGCGACGTGCACGGCCCCGAGCACATCGGCGGTCTCGCCACTTTGCGAGACGGCGACGACCAGCGTCTTCGGATTGGCCACACTGTCGCGATAGCGATACTCACTGGCGATTTCCACGCTCACCGGCAGTTGCGCGAGACTCTCGATCCAGTACTTCGCCGTCAATGCCGCGTGATAGCTGCCGCCGCAGGCGAGCAAGAGCACCGAGTCCACCGCGTTGAACACCCGCCACGCGTTGTCACCAAACAGCTCAGGCATGATCGACGTCACATCCTGCAACGTGTCGGCCACCGCGCGCGGCTGCTCGAAGATCTCCTTCTGCATGTAGTAGCGATACGGCCCGAGATCGGCCGCCCCGCTATGCGCTGCAACCCGATTGACCGGGCGTTCCACCCGCTGTCCCTGCGCATCCACCACCCAATAGCGATGAAGCTGCACGTCCGCCACGTCGCCGTTCTCCAGATACACGATCTGGTCGGTGACGTTCGCCAACGCAATCGCATCCGACGCGATGAAGTTCTCCCCCTCCCCCACGCCGACAATCAACGGCATACCGTCGCGCGCGCCGATCAGACGATGCGGTTCGTCACGGCAAATCACCGCAATGGCGTAGCTGCCGCGCAATTGGGCCGCCGCCGCCTTCACCGCTTCGAACAGATCGCCGTCGTAAAGATGGTCGATCAGATGTGCGATGACTTCGCTGTCCGTCTGGCTCGCAAAGCGGTAGCCGTGGGCCTCCAGCGTCGCGCGCAATTCCTCGTGATTCTCGATGATGCCGTTGTGCGACAGCGCGATGCGAGGGGCATCGGCGCTCGGCGAGAAGTGCGGATGGGCGTTGTCCGTGATCGGCTTGCCATGCGTCGCCCAGCGGGTGTGCGCGATCCCGGTGTAGCCCGCGAGCCCCGTGCGGGCAACTTCCTCCTGAAGATTCGCCACACGCTCGACGCTGCGCGCACGCACCAACGCCCGGTCGCGATACAGCGCAACGCCACACGAGTCGTACCCGCGATACTCCAGGCGCTTCAGACCGTCGACAAGATTGGGGACGATATCGCGCTGCGCGACCGCGCCGATGATTCCACACATAACGCTTCTCCGAAATGATTCGTTGCCAGTCAGTGAAGCGATGGTAGAGTTGCTGAATTGAAATTAAGCGTCAATATTTTTTAATCTGTGAAATATAAATTCACAAACAAACATGATTGAAATTTAATTTCACACCAAGAACCTTCTACCGGAGCTCTCATGACCAGCCTCACGCTGGACAATCTGGACTTGCGAATCCTGAGCGTGCTGCAAGCCGACGCATCCATTTCGAATCTTGAACTCTCGCGACGCGTGCATGCTTCCGCGCCGACCTGCCTGCGCCGGGTGCGGGCGCTGCGCGACGCAGGCGTGATTGCACGTCAGATCGCCATCGTCGATGCGTCGAAACTGGGACCGACGCTGACCGCCGTCGTGGAAGTGAGTCTCGACCGGCAAACCGCCGAGGATTACGACACCTTCGAGGCCTACATCTGCGCAGAGCCTGTCGTGACCCAGTGCTACCGCGTGTCGCCGGGGCCCGATTTCGTGGTCATAGCGCAAGTCCGCGACATGGCGGAATACGACGAGCTTGCGCGCCGACTGTTCAAGAGCTCGGCGAACATTCGCAACGTGCGCACGTTCTTCTCAACGCGTCGCGCGAAATTCGAGGCTAACGCGCGCATTCGTGCGAACGTTTCTCACTGACTGAAAATGTTCATTTGAACATTTGGCATCGTCATTTGAATGTCACGCTCGGCTGTCAAAGTGGCGCCCATTCCAGAACGAATGTGCACGACACGACCGCCCGATGGACCTTTCCGAACGCCAGACCCGCATTGTTTCCCTGTTTCGCCAGCATGGTGAAATGAGTGTCGATGCGCTCGCCGATCACTTCGGCGTGGCCACACAGACGATTCGCCGCGACGTCAACGCGCTGTGCGACGCGAATGTGCTGCGCCGCTATCACGGCGGCGCACGTCTGCTCACGCCGGGTCCGAACCAACCATACGAAGTGCGGCGCGTGCGCAACCTCGAAGGCAAAATGCGCATCGGTCACGCCGCGGCTGAACGTATCCCCGACGGCGCCACCGTTCTGCTCGGCATCGGCACGACCCCCGAACAGGTCGCTGTCGCGCTCGTGCCTCGCAAGCGTCTGTGCGTCATCACCAACAACCTGCGCGCCGCGCTGGTGCTGGCGAGCAACCCCGAACACCGGGTGATCGTGCCCGGCGGCGAACTGCGCTCGCCCAACCCGGAAATTCTCGGGGACGAGGCCGACCGTCTGTTCCGTGCCTATCGTGCCGATGTCGGCGTGTACAGCGTTGGCGGCGTCGATGACGACGGCACGCTGCTCGACTACGACCGCCAGGAAGCCGCTTCGCGCGAAGCCCTGCGCGATGCCAGCCGATATCGCATTCTCGTGGCCGACACCTACAAGTTCTCGCGCAAACCCAGCGTGCGAGGCGGTCAGCTCGACGAACAGGATCTCGTCATCACCGACGGCCCGCTGCCTGCCCCGCTACGCGAGCACTTGCAGTCGTTGTCCACATCGTCTGCCTCGTCTGCCTTGCCCGAAATTCTCACCGTCTGATCCGACACCGATCGCTTACTCTTTCGCCTCGAGACCGCCCGTCATGCACTCCGCCGCCCCCCGCTCCCGTCGCACCTTCGCCACGTCGGCCACGTCAGCCATGCCTGCGTGGACGCGCGTTGCCGCCGCAAGCCTCGCCGTCCTCGCCTGCGCCTTCGGCACGCTGACGCCGAGCGCTGCCAGCGCCGCCCCGCTGATCGTCGCGCATCGCGGCGGCACCGGCGACTCCCCTGAAAACACGGTGCAAGCCTTCACCAACGCGTTGCAGAACGGTGCGCAGGCGCTGTGGATGACGGTACAGGTCACGCGCGATGGCGTACCGGTCATGTATCGCCCCGCCGATCTCTCCGCGCTGACGGACGGCCGCGGCAAGCTCGCCGATGTCGACTACGCCGACGTGAGCAAGCTCAACGCAGGCTATACGTTCTCCCGCAAGGCGGCCGACGGGCAGACCGTCTATCCGTACCGTGACCATCCGCTGCCGATTCCCACGTTGCGCGAAGCCCTCGCCGCCGTGCCCGCCAACGTGCCCGTGCTGCTCGACATGAAGCAGACACCCGCCGCGCCGCTGGTCGAAGCCGTTATCAAGGTGCTCGACGAGACAAACGCCTGGTCGCGCGTACGCCTGTACTCGACCGAAGCCGAAGCGACCGACCGCATGCGCGCTCGCCGTGCGCAGGCACAACTCTTCGAATCGCGCGACGCCACCCGCAACCGCCTCGTGGCCGCCGCGCTCGCCGGTCAATGCGCCACGCCGCCCGCCCCCGGCACGTGGGCCGGCATCGAGTTCCATCGACAGGTGGAAGTGGTGGAGCGCTTCACGCTCGGCGAAGGTGTCTCGAAAGTCGTCGCGAACTGGTGGACGCCTGCCGCCGTGCAATGCTTCAAGTCGCGCGGCGACGTGCATCTCGTCGCCTTCGGCGTCGAGACGGCACAAGACTTCGAAGCGGCGTCGCAACTCGGTTTCGATGCCGTGATGACCGACTCCCCCGCCCGCTTGCGCGCCGCAATCGCCAATCAGGGACAAAGCGCAGCCAAATAATCCGCGCCGCAACAAGCCCCCAAGGTCCAAGCCCCTCCATGGCCGCGCGCTGAACGAACATCGCGCGGCCCGATTTTCCGCTGAAGTCAGGTGACTTCCCCACGGAGAATCGTTTGCCATATTTTTAGGATTCCTAATTTCAATCGCGATGCGACAACACCGATCGTCATAACGGGAAATGCATCGCACCTCACTGCCACGCTCAGGAAACACACCATGAAGTCTCTTGCTCGCTCTCCTCTCGCCCGTGCCGCCGCACTGGTCATCGGCTGTGGTGCCGCAACGCTCGCGCACGCCCAGTCCAACATCACGCTGTACGGTATCGTCGACGGCGGCATCGGCTACGCCAGCAATGTCGCGAGCGTCACCCGCGCAGGCGCTGCCGGCCGACCGGCCGCGATCAATGGCGCATCGAACTACGCGTTCCAGAGCGGCACATGGCAAGGCAGCCGCTGGGGCATGCAGGGAACGGAAGATCTCGGCAACGGCCTGAAGGCCCTGTTCCGCCTCGAGAACGGCTTCAACATCGGCAACGGCACCGCAAGCCAGGGTGGCGCAGAGTTCGGCCGTCACGCATACGTCGGCCTTCAGGACAAGGCTTATGGCACCGTCACGCTCGGCCGCCAGTACGACCCGCTGATCGATCTGGTCGGCTCGGTCGGTGGCACGGCACTGCTCTCGGGCGTTGCCGCACACCCGGGCGACGTCGACAACCTCGACCACAGCTCGCGCGTGAACAACAGTGTGAAATACCGCTCACCGACGTGGGGCGGCTTCACCTTCGGCGCCATGTACGGCTTCGGCGGCCAGCCCGGCACGATGGGACGTCAGAACACGTGGGGCCTTGCGGGGCAGTACGCAAACGGCCCGATCACCTGGGGCCTGGGCTACTCGCACGCCAACAACGACAAGGCGAGCGCCACCGACACGACGATCGGAAGCTGGGCGGGGTCGTCCGAATCGGCGTTCGGGTCGTCGATCAACGCCGGTTATGCCAGCGCCAAGGCGCGCGACATCATCGCCACCTCGATGACGTACCAGATCGGCGACACCACGCTGGGGGCGAACTACAGCCACACGGAGTACTCGGCAGGCAGCTACTCGCGCTTTACGCGCACCGCCAAGTTCGACTCGGTCGGCGTGCTGGCGATGTATCGCGTCACCAATGCGTTCCGGCTGGGCGGCGGTTACAGCTTCACGAACGTGAATGCACCGGCGGCTAACACGTCGGGTGCGAAGTATCACCAGTTCAATCTGGCGGCGTTCTACAACCTGTCCAAGCGCACTGAACTGTATGCACTCGCGGGTTATCAGAAAGCCTCGGGCAGCACGCTCGACGCCTTCGGCAACGTGATCGACGCCACGGCCTCGGTTGGCGATGCGGCCAACGGCATGTCGTCGGCGACGAACTCGCAGACGGTCGTGCGCCTGGGTGTCAGCCACGTTTTCTGAGTTTTCCGAGGCTGGAAAACCAACCGGCCGGTGACGTTGCGCTTTGGCATACGTCCCGGCCGGTGTTGTGAATCTTGTGAAGCATGATTTTCGCCCGGCCTCGCCGGGCTTTGCTCAAGCCGCCTGCGCCGGCAATGGCGGCACGAGGGTCACGCGCGGTGGCGGCAGCATCGTCACGGCGTGCATCTGGGCGCGCAGCCAGTCACGCGGGCTGCTGCCGGTCTTGCGCCGAAAAGCGCGCGCCAGCGCCGACGCACTTTCGTACCCCACCTCGTCGGCCACCCGGGCAATCGGCTGCCCATCGCGCAACCGCTTCTGCGCAAGCCCGATGCGCCAGTCCAGCAGATAGTCCGCCGGGGACTGCCCGATGACCTCACGAAACTGCGCGGCAAAGTTGGCGCGCGACATATTGGCCGTGCTCGCCAGCGACTCCACCGTCCACGCTTCGCCCGGCTGATGGTGAATCACATGCAGCGCCCGCGCAAGCCGCGGATCGGCCAGCCCCGCAAGCATGCCGCGACTCACGATGCGCGTCTCCAGCACATGACGCAGCAACTGGATGACGAGCAGCTCGAACAAGCGATCCATGACGGCCAGACGCCCGCACTGCGTGCCGAACGCCTCCGCGAACAACCAGTTCAACGTGAGATCGAGCGTGGAGAGCGATTTCGTCGGAAGGACGAGATATTCCGGCAGTGCAGCGACCAGCGGATTGTGGTGACCGCCGTCGAACGAGAGCGATCCGCACACGAGTTCCGTTTGTACGCCTTCGCCTGAGAGCAACTGATGCTGATTGCGGCGTGGAAAGAAGATCAACGATGGCTCGACGATGTCCTGCCGTGAGCCGTCTTCAAGCACCAACGCGACTTCGCCCGCACGCAACAAATGAAGGTGTCCGCCGTCATGGGCGTCGATACCGTAGCTGGCAATGCCACAAAGGCCGCCGCTATGAAAAACACCGGCGCGAACGCCGAAATTCGAGATCAGGGTGGAGAGCCGGTCCATGGCGCACTCAAGTTGAATAACCCGGTGCGCCGATTATGGAGGATTTACCCAACCCTTGCTTGAACCGGCTTTTTTGCCGCTCGACGACGTCCGACGGATCCCGACACCTCAGGCGCGGTTGTCAGCGACACCGGCGCCCGTACCAATTTCCGAGCGAACCTGCGCGCGCGAGCGGCCGGCCGATGAGCGTTGTTGCAGCAGCGACGGATACGTTTGGAGCGACTGATCGAGTTGGCCTGAAGCGCGCGCCTGACGCAGTTCTTCGCGCACTTGTGCACGGGTGAGCCCCTGGGTGGCGGCGGGTTGGCCGGCATCGGCGGTCTGCGTTTGCGCAAACGCCGAAGCGGAACCCAGCGTAGCGGTGGCGATCAGGGCAGCGGCGAAAATACGAGCGTTCATGGTGAGACTCCTTTCGTTCGGCATTGCGTGCCGGGTGTCGGTTTTCCTCGTGCGCCTGCCTCGATCCTTGAACGGCTGGGCAAACGCTATCGGGTATGACTCAAGAGTACGAAAGGGCGACGCAAATTTCGCGGCTGCGCGTCCGCAAGATGCAACCAATCGTCCAGATATCGCAATAGCCATTGACCAACGCTATGGCGTCGATAGTGAAGATCGATATGCCGGTCAGAAAATCGGGGGATTGATGAAAAAAACAGGCTGAGATACGAACGAAGCTTGTCCGACACTCATTCGGGATTACGACTCGGAGGCGCGTCGTTTGACCTTGATGTGCGCGAGCGGAATCGCGGTTGCCACCGCATTCCCTAGCAGGCGTTGCAACACCGCGGGCTTGTCGACCAGATCGGCCAGCGTGTAGCGGTCGAGCACCGCAAAGTAGGCGCGCAACGCATCGCCCAGCACGCTGCGCAAATGGCACGCGGACGTGATGACGCAGGCATTCTCGTCCTCATGGAAGCACTCGACCAGCGCGAAGTCCGGCTCCATCGCCCGCACCACTTCGCCGAGTCCGATGCGCTCCGGCGCACGTCCCAGGCGAATGCCGCCCGAGCGCCCGCGCACGGTATGCAAAAAGCCCAGTTGGCCGAGCTTTTGCACGATCTTCACGAGGTGGTTCTTGGGAATGTCGAACGCCTCGGCCACGGATTGCACGTGCACCAGCTCGTCGGGATGAACCGCGACGTAAATCAGCGTGCGCAAACTGTAATCGGTATGGTCGGTGAGTCGCATTCAGGGGGGAACACAGCGGGAACGAACAAGGCGGCACGGCGTGCCGCCCGGAAATCTTGCGAAGCAGTTTAACATGGCATCGATATGCATCTTATGTGCCGCCAAGGCCATACGCCACCCTGGTAGCGAACATAGCAAGCGCGCGACGAAACTGTCTCGCCTCGTCTTCCGAAAGATGCGATGCGGTCGATACCTCGCTCACGATTACCTCGTTATCAAGCCGGCGAGCGAAGCGAAACGATCGGGTTCTCGTCATCTCATCCAATAGACATATTTTTAATCTTAGCTTTATTTATTAGCAATTATAGAAAGTTAAAAAATCTGCAAAACAAGAAATCAAAACCCCGATCGCGCTGACAATGCTCGCGCATTTCGCAGGTTCATTGCCGCACCACAAACGGCCTAAACCCTTACTAGCATTGGGGTTTCACGGGTAGCGCATGGCACCGGGCACAACCTGATTGCGCGCAACTCATCTCGTTTACCCGAAACGTCCGGCACAAAAAAATCGACGGCATGAAACCCTTTTTTCAATGTGGGAGAGTGCGATACGTCGGAAATGCGGTGCTACACTCGGCCACAATTCAAGAGGTCCACCGGACGATTCGGAGTCCCCCATGCCGTCTACTACGTCGTCGCTTTTCGAAGCCCCCATCTACATGGACTACAGCGCAACGACGCCGGTCGATCCGCGTGTGGTCGAGAAAATGGTTCCGTACCTGAACGTCAACTTCGGCAATCCTGCGTCGCGCAGTCACAGCTACGGCTGGGCGGCCGAAGACGCGGTCGAGACGGCCCGCGAGCATGTCGCCGCGCTGCTCGGCGCCGACTCGCGCGAGATCGTCTGGACCTCGGGCGCGACCGAAGGCAACAACCTCGCCATCAAAGGCGCGGCGAATTTCTACAGCGGTAAAGGCAAGCACCTCATTACCGTGAAGACCGAGCACAAGGCGGTGCTCGACCCCATGCGCGAGCTGGAACGCCAAGGGTTCGAGGTCACGTATCTCGACGTGCAGGCAGACGGTCTGATTACCGTCGAAGCGGTGCGCGACGCGCTGCGCCCGGACACCATCCTGGTATCGGTGATGATGGTGAACAGTGAGATTGGTGTGATTCAGCCGATCGCGGAGATTGGCGAGCTATGCCGCGAGCGCGGCATCGTGTTTCACTGCGACGCCGTGCAGGCAGCCGGCAAGATTCCGATCGATCTGCAAACGCTCAAGGTCGATCTGATGACGGTCTCCGCCCACAAGCTCTATGGCCCGAAGGGCATCGGCGCCTTATATGTGCGCCGCAAGCCGCGCATTCGTATCGAAGCGCAGATTCACGGTGGTGGCCACGAACGCGGCATGCGCTCGGGCACATTGCCCACGCATCAGATCGTCGGCATGGGCGAAGCATTCCGGCTGGCGAAGCGCGAACTCGCGTCGGAAGCCGCACGGATCGGCGCACTGCGCGACCGTCTGCTGGCAGGGATTCAGGTGATGGATGAGGTTTATATCAACGGCAACATGACGCACCGCGTGCCGCACAACCTGAACGTGAGCTTCAACTTCGTGGAAGGCGAGTCGCTCATCATGGGGATCAGAGGCGTGGCGGTGTCGTCCGGCTCGGCGTGCACGTCGGCATCGCTCGAGCCGTCGTACGTGCTGCGCGCGCTCGGGCGCAGCGACGAACTCGCGCACAGCTCCATTCGCTTCACGCTGGGACGCTTCTCGACCGAGGCGGAGGTCGACAGCGTGATCGAGCAGGTACGTGGCGCCGTCGGCAAACTGCGCGAGATGAGCCCGCTATGGGATATGTATCAGGATGGTGTCGACCTGAACACGATTCAGTGGGCCGCTCACTGAACGAACGCCGGCACCGCGGCGGGGCACTCAACCATCAACGCTTGTCGCGGATCGCCAGCAAGTGACTCAGATCGAGCGTCGCGCGGTCGCCGTTGGCGAGCAGCCTGTCGACCACGGCACAAAGCACCTTGAATTCGGTGCGCGTCACGCCTTCAAACAGCACGTCATTGATGCGCTGTTGCGAGGCCGTCAGTTCGTGAAGCCGCCTCGCACCCGCCGCCGTGACCGTCAGGCGCATCTTGCGGCGGTCTTCCGGATTCTGACGCTTGTCGATCAGCTTGAGCGCCTTGAGCTTGTTCGTCTCGATGGTCACGAACGCACCGGACAGTTGCAGATGCTCGGCCAGTTGATTGACGGTGACATCCCCAAGCGATGACAGATGCACCACCGACTGCAACAGCGAGTATTGGATGCCGGTCAGCCCGATCAGACTGCCAAAGCCGTCGCGCAACGACAACAGACGTGCGGCGAACGGCAGTAAGCCATTGATCAGATGACGAAATTCGGCGTCGGAACCGTCGATGAGACAAGCCGGATTCGTGACGGAGAGGGCCTTCGCGGCCGACGATTTAGGCATGGGAACGTTCGGTAAGCGGCGCGGCACGCCAGGACAATAGCTTTGGAAAAAAATTATACGGCAAAGCTATCTTTGTCCCGGCGAGCGAGGTTTTGCGGCGCCCCACCCTGCCACGCCACGGTCTTTCGATCCTGACCTTTCGGTCCTGAACGGTTGAGATCCTTACCAGCGCGCGGTCATGCCGCCCATCCATGAATAGTCATAGGTCTGCGGATTGAGCCCGCGTCGATAGCCGACATCGAGATCCAGCCACGGCTTCGGGCTGTAAATCGCGCCGAGAATCATGAACGCCGGACGGGTTCGCTGCGCAAAGTCGGGGTTCTGCGACGTGCCGACGTCCACGATCAGTTGCGTCGTGGGCAGCACGCGGTACATCACGGCAGCCGACGCCTTCCACAGCGACTGCCGCTGCCCCTGACGGTTTGCCTGATAGACGGCACCGGCGTTGGCCAGAAAGGTCCAGTCGTTGATCACGTACTGCGTGAGCAGCGTGGCGCCGGCATTCACCCGGCCGGTGCCGAGTCCGCGCCGGTCGTTGCCCGTGGGGAACGACAGATAGGGTTTGAGGCCAACGCTGAACGCCCCGTCATCGTACATACGCCACTTGGCGCCGGTCTCCACATCGCCAATCCCATTGCCGTCCGTGTCGGAGCGATGCTGGATGTGGGTGTACGGCACTTCGACGTAGAGGTCGAGCGCCTCGCCCACACCCCGTGTGAGCGTGCTGTTCCAAAGGGTCTGGCGCCCGATGTCCTGCTGCTTCGACGTGATCTCGGCATTCGTCTCGAACTGCCACTTGCCGTCGCCTTGCGTATCGGTGTCGTCAGTCACCAGCGGGTGAGCGGCGAAGGCGCTGAGCGGACAGAGCAGCGCCAGATACATTAGTTGCTTCTTCATGGGTCGTTCTCTTTTTTTGCGTGTGCGGCGCAAGCCCCCGCCCTGACGGGCGGGAGCGTCGCATCAGATCAATGAGTGTTTTTTACGGAGAGCGGCTCGATCAGAACCAGCGGCCGAAGCGGCGGATGTAGATCGTCTTCACCACCTGAGCCAGCGCGATGTAACCGAGCATGGTCGCCACGAGCCAGTAGAAGTACGAACCCGGCAGCGCGACGAAGCCCAATGCCTCGGCAAACGGCGAGTACGGCAGCCAGCAGGCCAGCGCGATAGCCACCGACGTCGAGAGCATGATCGGCAGCGCCGGCGTGCTTTGCAGGAACGGGATCTTCTGCGTGCGCAGCAGATGCACCACGAGCGTCTGCGACACCAACCCCTCGACGAACCAGCCCGAGTTCATGATGACCTGCCCGGCATCGCCGCCTTGGGCGTGATAGAGCGCGCCCGCACCGAAGACCGTCCACATCAGGATGTAGGTCGTGATATCGAATACGGAAGAGGTCGGTCCGAGCCACAGCATGAAGCGCCGGATGTTGCCCGCATCCCACTTGCGCGGCTTCTTGAGGAACTCCGGATCCATGCGATCCCACGGCAGGAACATCTGCGAGATGTCGTACACGAGGTTCTGCACCAGCAATTGCATCGCAAGCATCGGCTGCCACGGCAGGAACGCGCTCGCCACCAGCACCGAGAACACGTTGCCGAAGTTCGAGCTGGCCGTCATGTTCAGGTACTTCAGGATGTTGCCGAACGTCTCGCGACCCTTGATGACGCCCTCCTCCAGCACCATCAGGCTCTTCTCCAGCAGGATGATGTCGGCGGTTTCCTTGGCGATGTCCGCACCGGTGTCCACCGAGATGCCGACGTCGGCGTCGCGCAGTGCGGGGGCGTCGTTGATGCCGTCACCCAGGAAGCCCACGGTGTGGCCGTTCGCCTGCAAGGCCTTGACCACGCGCGCCTTGTGCAGCGGCGCGAGTTTCGCAAACACCGTCGTGTGGCCGACCACCTCGCGCAACTTGGTGTCGTCCATCGGCTCGATGTCCGCGCCCAGCAGCGGCGTGCCCGGCTCGATGCCGACCTGACGGCATACGTTCATCGTGACGATGGGGTTGTCGCCCGTGAGCACCTTCACCGTCACGCCATGCTCGCGCAGCGCGGCAATTGCCGGCGCGGCCGAGTCCTTGGGCGGGTCGAGGAAGGTCAGGAAACCGCAGACCGTCAGGCCCGCTTCGTCGGACGTCTTGTATTGCGTCTTCGCCTCGCCCGCCGGAATGTCTCGCGTGGCGACGACGAGTACGCGAAAGCCCTCTTCGTTATAAGCCTCGGCGCGGGCCAGCAGCATGGCGCGAGCCGTGTCGTCGAGCGCGCGCACGCCCTGCGGGGTCTTCACATGCGTGGAGACGGACAGCATTTCTTCGACGGCGCCCTTGGTCACCATCAGGTGCTCGCCCCGCTCGTTGGCAACCACGACCGACAGGCGCCGGCGAACGAAGTCGAACGGCAGTTCGTCGATCTTGGCGAACGTGCGCGGCTGCACCGACTCACCAATCTCGTTGGCGCGACGGATGATCGCCACGTCGATCAGATTGCGCTGACCGCTCTGGTGATAGCTGTTGAGCCAGCCCAGACGCAGCACGTCCTCCTGCACGTCGCCGGACACGTCGAGATGCTGTTCGAGAATGATGCGGTCCTGGGTTAGCGTGCCGGTCTTGTCGGTACACAGCACGTCCATGGCGCCGAAGTTCTGGACCGAGTTCAGGCGCTTGACCACCACCTTGCGACGCGCCATCGCCAGCGCACCGCGCGCCAGGTTGGCACTCACGATCATGGGGAGCATTTCCGGCGTCAGACCGACAGCCACGGCCAGTGCGAACGTCAACGCGCTCAGCCAGTCGCCCTTGGTCAGGCCGTTGATCATGAAGACGACCGGCACCATCACCAGCATGAAGCGGATGAGCAACCAGCTCACGCTGTTCACGCCGCGATCGAAGCTCGTCTCGACCCGCTTGTGGCTCACCACGTTCTTCGCCAGCGCACCGAAATAGGTGTCCGCCGCCGTGGCGACAACGACACCGGTGGCCGTGCCGCTGACCACATTGGTGCCCATGAAGCACACGTTCGACAACTCGAGCAGGTTCGCATTGTCCCGGCCGTCGGCAGTCTCCGCCGACTTCTGCGCGACAGCGCCGAGCGTGTCGTACTTCTCGACGGGCAGGGCCTCGCCGGTCAGCACGGCCTGACTGATGAACAAGTCACGGGATTCGATCAGACGCAGGTCGGCCGGAATCATGTCGCCTGCCTGCAACGTCACGATGTCACCCACGACCAGCTCGCGCATGGCGACTTCGTGACGCTCCGATTTACCCGAGGCGCTCACGCGGCGGCGCACGGTGGCGGTTGTGCGCACCATCGCCTTGAGTTTCTCCGCCGCGCGCAGCGAACGGAACTCGGAGAAAAAGCGCAGCAGGCCGCTGATCGTCACCATCGTCAACAGGATGATGATGCCCGTGTATTCCCTGTCGTCCGGATCGGCGAAGTAGACGTCGGTAAAGAAGCTCACGACGGCGAGCGCGAGCAACACCATCACGAACGGGTTCTTGAAGGCGCTGAACAATTGCAACGTCCAGTGGGGCGGCTTGTCGTGCGCGATTTCGTTGGGGCCGTAGCGGGTCTGGCGCTGGCCGACATCGGCGAGCGTGAGGCCGCTCACATCGGTGCCGAGGGTGTGAAGAACGTCGTTTAGCGGCTCGGTCGCGAGCCGTGCGACGGCGTCGGGGCCCGAGAGCGGCCGATCGGAGGTTGTCGAGTGTTCGACGAAGCCGCGCTGTTTATGGCGCGAACGTAGGTTCTTGGTCATGACGATTTCCTGGCGCGGCTTACGCTGGCATGGCGGCCGGCCGGTCTCGTCAAGCGCTACCGGATGTCATGTCTCCGGAAAAAAGCGCGAACGCACCCAGCCGCGCCGCGCGGCGCGCGGTCGGTAATAACGAAAATTCTTGGGTCTGGCATCGGATCGCCCGCCGGAAGTCCTTGCGCCATGCGCATGGCTCCGACGGGCCTCATTCGGCTACTTCCATCTTCCATATCGGACTCCTCAGGTTGTTGGTTCGGCACACCGGCAAGCGTTACCGCCCGGCTCGGCAGGGGAACGGTCAATCGGTCATCGGAACCGCACTACGCGTGCGCGGGCATCGGGCCGGCGGAAGCGCGGCGGGAGGCATCGACGTCGGACCAGGTCACGCGGCGCACGCTGTGCTCGCCGGACAAACGCATGACGAGCGACGTGAGCGACGCGCACGAACCGCGCGGGCAGTCGAGCGTGACGGTGGCAGAGGCCTCGTCACGATCGCTCCAGCGCGTGATGCTGACGTGCGTGGCGCGAAGCCCGAGTGCGGTGAGATCGATGAACATCTGCTTGCGCAATGCCCCCAGGGCATCGGCCAGGCAGACGATGGTCAGGCGCGACACCGAGGTGGTGCGCGTCGGTTGGCTCTGAAAAGCCTGAAACGTTTGAAAAGCTCGCATGACTTCCCTCGCATGGCTGCGAATCGTCCTTGCCGCACACGGCATGAACGGTCGGCTCGTGCGCGTGCCGTTGCGATGCCAACGGCATGCGCAAGACGACAACGCCCATCACGGGCTCAACGGTGGAATTTCTGCGGGAATCGCGCCGGAGAGATGACGCTCGGCAAGAGCGTGTATTGGCGCCAGACACCGCATCCTGCATGAGGACGCGGCACAGGGAATGACTGTGGATCCTCAGGCAATCAGTCGATCAACGGTCGACTACTACTGGCATCGGAATTCACGGACAACCCCTTGAATTGAAAACAGGCGGATGGTAACTGAGGCCAAATTGCAGCGTCAAGCACAAATTGCTGCACCGCAACTCAGATGGGAATTTGCCCACTAATTTCGGGACGTCATCACCGCGCAAGCCCATCGGATGGGCTTGCACGGCTGCCGCGTTGCATCGCCATGCTGATATCTCGGTGTCCTGCGAAATCACTTGGCATTGACAGGGATATTTCCCATCAGTTATTAATAATGATTATCATTAACAAATTATTGGCATTCGTTTCACCTGCTGCATGACCGTTACCAGTGTTCGCGCTGGTCCAGAGCGTCGTGAGTGGACCGAACATCAGGCTGGATCATGCAAACCCCGGGCACCCTCCCTTCCACTGTCGAGTTGCTGTATAGCCATCACCACTCCTGGCTGAAGGGTTGGCTGCATCGGCGTCTGGGCAGTGCCGAGCAGGCGGCGGACATCGCGCATGACACTTTCGTTCGGCTGCTGGGCAGCGATCGTGTGCCGGCAACGTTCGACGAGCCTCGCGCGTATCTCACGACCGTCGCGCAGCATCTCGTGTCCAATCACTGGCGCCGTCAGAAGCTGGAGCGCGCCTATCTGGAAGCCCTCGCACACGTACCACGCGAGGTGGAATGGTCGCCCGAGACGCGCGCGATGATGCTCGAAACCCTGCTGGAACTCGACCGTCTGCTCGACGGGCTGCCGAGCATCGTCCGGCAAGCGTTCCTGCATTCGCAGCTCGACGCACAGACGCACGCCCAGGTCGCCCAGACGCTCGGCATCTCGGTCCCGACGGTCAAGCGTTACCTGGCCAAGGCGTTGCAGCGCTGCTACTTCGCCGACCTGTCATTCCTCGGCTGACGCCGCAACGCCCGCCGCAGACAATCCCATGCCCGCCATTCGCTCGACCTGGTACGACGCCACCGCCGATGCCGCCACCGTACCTGCGGAGGTGGCCGAGCGCGCGGTCGAGTGGCTCATCGAGTTGCAGAGCGACGACGTCCCGCCGCAACTCATCGCCGAATGGCGGCAATGGCGCGAAGCGCATCCCGATCATGAACGGGCCTGGCAGCGCATCGAGTCCGTCAAAGGCAAGCTCGCGCCACTCGCCTCGCCCGTCGAAGCCGGGATCGCGCAGGCGGCGTTGGCGCCGCCCGCGTCGAAACAGCGCCGCCGCGCCGTGAAAACGCTTGCCGTGCTTCTCTTCGCGGGCAGCGGTACATGGGGCGTGTGGCACGCATCGCCTTGGCGACGCTGGTCGGCAGACGTTCGCACGGCCGTGGGTGAACGACGCACGCTGCACCTCGCCGACGGCACGCAACTGGTGCTCAACACCGACAGCGCGGTCGATATCGCCTATCGCGAGGACGAGCGGCGCGTCAGGTTGATGGCGGGCGAGGTGCTGATTACGACGGCACCGGACACGCATACGCCGCCCCGGCCGTTTCTCGTCGAAACCTCGCAGGGCACCGCGCGTGCGCTCGGCACGCGCTATACGGTGAGGCAATTCGACGACGGCACGCATGTGAGCGTCTATCAGGGCGCGGTGGAGATTCGTCCCCGGGCGAGACCGGCGCAGTCGCTGATCCTGCGCACCGGCATGCATGCCAGCTACACGGCGCACAGCATTTCCGATCCGAGCGACGCCCCGGCGGGCGACGCCGCATGGGCCGAAGGCTTCATCGTGGCGCGCAGCATGCGGCTCGCCGATTTCGTCGCCGAGCTGGCGCGTTACAGCAATGCGTCGCTCTCGTGTGATGCCAGCGTTGCGAACTTGCGCGTGTCGGGCACGTTTCCGCTCGACGACGTGGGCAAGGTGCTCGACACGCTCGGCACCACGCTGGCCGTGCGAACCGAGTCGGTCACACGGTTCTGGGGCGCCCGCGAAATCCGGCTGGTACCGGCGTGATTCGGCGTCGATGGCATCGGTAGACGCATCGATCGACATTAGCCGGCGCAATCGGCGCAATCGGTGCAATCGAAAATTTTTTTCAGAAGGTGATCCGTTTCGATTTTTCGCGGGTCATGGAGGACGAGCACTACCACTCCTCTTCCACACGAAAGGTCAGATCATGGGTCACGTCCGGGGGCTGCAACACCAGCCAAGCCAACCACATTGGGTACATCGCCGCACGCGGCTCGCCGGCGCATTGGGTCGCATTGCAATGGGCACGGTGCTCGCCGCCCCGCTCGGCGCAGTGCTATTCGCACCGCTCGCCGCCCACGCGCAGAGCGCCGCCTCAGCGGGTGCCCGTGCCTTCGACATCCCTGCCGGTTCGCTCGAAGACGCCTTGAGCCGCTTCGGCCGCGACGCGGGCATCATGCTGTCGTTCAAGCCCGAAGTCACGGCGGGGCGTCATAGCAACGGCCTTAAGGGCACCTACACGCCGCGCAACGGGCTCGAAGCGCTCGTGGCAGGCACCGGTGTCGACGTGGTGCCGCAATCGAATGGCAGCTATCTGATTCAGCCCGCAGCCCCTGGCACGGCAACGGACAACGCTGTCATGCTGCCGGCGGTCAACGTCACCGCTGCCGCCTATGACAACGGTCTGCCACCGGCCTATGCGGGCGGACAGGTCGCGCGTGGCGGCAGCCTCGGCATGCTGGGTTCCGCCGACGCGATGGACGTGCCCTTCAGCACGATGAACTACACCGAGCAAATGGTGCGCGACCAACAGGCGCGCACGCTCGCCGATGTCGTCATCAACGAGTCGTCGGTGCGCATGCTCACCTCGACCGGCGGCTTCGGCGAAGACTTCCAGATTCGCGGTTATACGGTGTCGAGTAGCGACGTCGGCCTTAACGGCCTTTACGGCATGGCCTCGGCAAGCCGGGTGCCCGCCGCCATCGTCGAGCGCGTAGAGGTCCTCAAGGGACCGGGCACGCTGATGAACGGCATCGGCCCGAGCGGCAGCATCGGCGGCGCGATCAACGTCGTGACCAAGCGCGCCGCGAGTGAGCCGCTCACGCGTGTGACGACCACGTTCCAGAACAAGTCGCAACTGGGCCTCGAAGCCGATGTCGGCCGGCGCTTTGGCGAGAATCAGCAATGGGGCGTGCGGGTGAATGGCGTGTATCGCGACGGGAACACCACGCTCGATAACGGCAAACAGGGCATCGGCTTCGGCGCCGTCGGCCTCGACTACACCGGCCAGCGCCTGCGCTGGTCGCTCGACGCCTACACGCAACACGAAGGCGACGACAACTTCCGTCCGCAAATCGGCTTCCAGTCGTCGGTCAAGACCATTCCGGAGGCGCCGTCGGGCTACCGCAACTTCTATCCGGGCAGCGAACTGCATCTGCACGACTCGGCGGTCACAACGCGCCTCGAATACGACGTGCTGCGTAACGTGACGGTCTGGGGCGCAGTGGGCTATCACTACGCCTCCGCCTACCAGACCTTCCCGAGCGGGCCCGCCGACGCGCTCGGCAACTTCACCGTGACGAACTCGTACTACGATTCATACACGCGCTCACGCACGGCGGATGTGGGCGCACGCGCCACCTTCAAGACGTTCGATATCGGCCACACGCTCACGGTGCAGGCCTCGCGGCTGGAGCAGGATGCCGGAAACGCCTACGTGCCGGGTTCGACATCCGTGCTCTCGAACCTCTATAACCCGACGCCATTGCCTGCGGTGAATGCACCGCGCACCGAACCCCAAAAGGCTTCCGAATCGGCGTTGACGAGCATTGCCGTCACGGACACGCTGTCGTTCTTCAACGATCGCGTGCTGCTCACCGGGGGGTTGCGTCACCAGCGCGTGGCGCTCGACAACTTCAACACCGCCAACGGCGCGCTGACATCGAGCTACGACCAAAGCGCCGTGTCGCCGCTCGCGGGCATCGTGGTCAAGCCGCTGCACAACGTCTCGGTGTATGCGAACTTCACGTCGGGCCTGTCGCGCGGCGGCATCGCTCCGGCCACGGCGCGCAACGCCGGTCAGGTATTCCCGCCGTACAAGTCCAAGCAGTACGAAGCGGGCGTGAAGGCCGACTGGGGGCCGGTGACGACGATGGTCTCGGTCTTCCAGGTGCAGCGTCCCAACGCGATCACCGACCCGGCGACCAACCTCTACAGCTTCGACGGCGAACAGCGCAACCGTGGCCTCGAAGTGTCGGCGTATGGCGAAGTCATCAAGGGTCTGCGCCTCATGGCCAGCGCCACGTTCTACGACGCCAAGCTCACCAAAACGGCAGGCGGGGCGAACGACGGCAACGATGCCAACGGCGTACCCAAGCGCGCGTTCAACCTTGGCGTCGACTGGGATACGCCGTGGGTGCCGGGGCTTTCGCTCAACGGCCGCATCATCAACACCTCGCGCATGGAATTCAATGCGGCGAACACGCTCGAGTTGCCCGCGTGGACCCGTTACGACATCGGCGCCCGTTATCGCACGCGTATCGCTGGCAAGTCGGTCGTGTTCCGCGCCAACATCGAGAACCTGTTCAATTCCAACTACTGGCTCATGAGCGGCACCTACGTCACCGTGGCCGCACCGCGCACGCTCCTGTTGTCCGCGCAGATCGACTTCTGAGGAAGACCGATATGCCGCGCGTTTTTTCATCCTGATTTTCACCCCGCTTTTCAACCTGCTAGCCACTTCTGCAAGGAAACTGCTATGAAGAAGATTGCCTCCCGCCGACTGACGCAACTCACGTTCGCTGCGCTCATCGCCCTGACCGGCACCGCACAGGCGCATCAGATCTGGATCGAGCAGGCCGCCGGCCAGAACGCCGTGATCCGCTTTGGCGAGTTCGGGGAAAACCTGCGCGAAACCTCGCCGGGTCTGCTCGACAAGTTCGTTGCGCCCACGGGCACGTTGACCTCTGCACAGGGCGAGAAGACGGCCGAAGCGTCGAAGACGGCAAATGGCTTCACGCTGCCGTTCAAGGCCGGCGCCGGTGAAGCGCTCGTGGCGGAAGACGCCCGTTACCCGCTCTTCACCTTCAAGCGCGACGGACAGGAAGTCACGAACTGGTACCGTCCGTCGGCGCGTCTGGCCACGGACTTCTCGAAGCAGAAGCCGCAACTCACGCTCGACCTCGTGCCGGCCGGCAAGCCGGGCGAATTCCAGTTGTTCTTCCAGGGCAAGCCGCTGCCCAAGGCGAAGGTGCAGTTCGTCACCCAGTCGGGCTGGGCCAAAGAAGCCCACACCGATGCGCAGGGTCTCGTCACGTTCGACATGCCGTGGAAGGGCGTGTATGTCGCCGAAGTCAGTCACACGGACAAGACACCGGGGGAGCGCGCCGGTGCCAAGGGCGCCGAGCGTTACCAGGGCGTGAGCTATGTCACGACCACGACCGTCGTGCAGGCTGACGGCATCGAACCGCTCCCGGCCGGTCCGGCCGCCACGCCCAACAAGTAAGCGACCCGCATCATGGCTCAGGTTCGTCGCGCCGCGCGGCTCAACGTCAGCGCGCTCGTCTCCCGCATCGTTGCGGCCATCGGCGGCGGCTACGTCGTTGCCGCCCTCGCGAGCGTTGCCGTGCTCGCGTTGCCGATGGACAAGTCCCAGGCGGTCATCACCGGCATGCTGGCGAGCTTCGCCATCTATGCCGGTGCGGTCGTCTGGGTGTTTGCCGTGCGCAGCGCATGGCGCGCCTGGGCCGGTCTGCTCGTCGTTGCCGCACCGCTCGCGCTTGTCGCGTGGGCAGTGTCGTCGGGTCTGGTGACGGGAGGCGCCGCATGACACCTGCCAACACCACAAGCGTGAAACCGCAGGGCCGGGGCATTCGTCAGACGATGTCCGACCTGCACACGTGGGCCGGCTTGCTCGTCGGCTGGCTGCTGTACGCCATGTTCCTTACGGGCACGGTGAGCTACTTCAAGGACGAGCTTTCCCAATGGATGCGCCCCGATGTGCCTCATCAGCGGGTGCTGCCCGATGCGGCCGTGGTCGCGCAGAACGTCAGCCACCAGTTGACGACGCTCGCCGCAGGCAGCCCGCAATGGAGCGTCTATCTCCCGACCGAACGCAATCCGGTGGTCAATGTGTTCTGGCGCAACGCGCCAACAGACGTGAAGGGAGACAAGGGCGGCAATCGTCGCGGGTTTGAAGAAGCCACATTCGATCCCGCGACGGGGCAGAGGCTCAAGGCCCGGGAAACGCTCGGCGGCGAATTCTTCTATCGCTTTCACTTCCAGTTCCATCCGCTACCGGTGTTGTGGGGACGCTGGCTCGCCGGCTTCTGCGCCATGTTCATGCTGGTGGCGATCATCAGTGGCGTGATCACCCACAAGAAGATTTTCATCGACTTCTTCACCTTCCGTTGGGGCAAGGGACAACGCTCGTGGCTCGACGCGCACAACGCGCTCTCGGTCTTCGGCCTGCCCTTCCACCTGATGATTACTTACACCGGCCTCGTCACCCTCATGGCCATGTATATGCCGTGGGGCGCGCAGGTGGCGATCAAGACACCGGCCGAGCGCGCGCAGATGAGTGCGCAACTCAGCGCGTTCCCGCCGCCGATCAAGGCCACCGGAGACAAGGCGCCGCTCGCCTCGATCGACGCGATGGTGCGACAGGCGCAAGCTCGCTGGGGGGCCAACGACGTGGGACGCGTGAGCATCACGAACCCCGGCGACGCCGCTGCCCGCGTGGCCGTGACGCGCGGCGAAGCCACACGCGTGTCGATGAGTCCGCAGTACCTGCTGTTCAACGGCACGACCGGCGAACTGCTCGACGTGAAGGACAACGTGGGGGCTGCCGCCGAGACACGCGGCGTCATGTACGCGTTGCACCTCGGACGCTTCAGCGACCTGCATCTGCGCTGGCTGTACTTCCTCGTCAGTCTGGGCGGCACGGCGATGGTCGGCACCGGGCTGGTGATGTGGACCGTGAAACGCCGTAGCCAACTCCCCGATCCTGCGCGGCCGCACTTCGGCTTTCATGTCGTCGAGCGGCTGAACATCGCTGCGATCGCGGGGCTGTCGGTGGCCATGACCGCGTTCCTGTGGGGCAACCGTCTGATTCCGGCAGACGCGGCAGGACGCAGCGCCACGGAGGTCGACCTGTTCTATGGGGCGTGGGCGGCCACGCTGTTGTATGCGCTGGGGCGTCCGGCCAGACGGGCGTGGATCGAACTGCTGTGGATCGCCACGGCGTTGCTGACATTGCTGCCGTTGCTTAATGCGCTCACCACCTCGCGTGGGCTTTGGCACAGTGTGGCGGCGGGCGATTGGGTGTATGTCGGCGTCGATCTGATGGTGTGGGCGCTGGCGGCCCTTCACGCATGGCTGGCCATACGCACCGCCCGGCACAAGCCGAAGCTGAAGACGAAGCCCGTGCGGGCTGCGCAGGTTGCAGCGGCGGCACAGACCTCCGACACACCGGTCAATGCCAGGTTGAACGAGGATCGCGCATGATGCATCTCTACACATTTGCGATCTGCCTCGTGGGATTCGCTGCACTGGCAATGGCGACGGAACGTCAACAGGAGGCGCTTTTCCATGGCGTCTCTCGCGTGCGCACGCGTCAATACCGTCGCATTGGATGGACGGCGTTGGTCGTGGCGCTCGGCGTGAGCGTCGTCAATCAGGGATGGGGATTCGGGCTGGTGACTTACAGCGGCCAGACCAGCATGGCAGCCGGTCTGGTGTACCTCGCGCTGATCGTGGCAGAGCGCCGCCGGTCGCGCTGATCCGCGGCATTTGCCGTCAGGATATTGCGCATATGCCGGTCGGTGCGACCGGCAAGTCCTTACTCGTTCTCTTCGAAGTAGTGCCCGAACTTCGCTTGCTTGGTGCGGATGTAGCGTTCGTTCTCTTCGCGCATGGGAATGTCGAGCGACACGCGTTCGCACACCGGGATGCCGTGCTTCGTGAGCGTATCGAATTTCTTCGGATTGTTGCTCATGAGGCGCACCGACAGCACACCGAGAATACGCAGGATGGCGGCCGCCGAGTCGTATTCCCGCGCGTCGTCGGGCAGCCCGAGATCGAGGTTGGCTTCGACCGTATCGCGGCCCTGTTCCTGTAGCAAATACGCGCGAATCTTGTTGCTCAGACCGATGCCGCGCCCTTCGTGACCGCGCAGATACAGCATCACGCCGCGCCCTTCCTCGGCGATCTTGCGCATCCCTGCGTCGAGTTGTTCCCCGCAATCGCAGCGATAAGAACCGAAGACATCCCCTGTCAGGCACTCCGAGTGCAGACGCACCAGCGTCGGCGCGGGCGTGGACACATCGCCCATGACCAGCGCGAGATGCTCGTTGTTGCTGCCTTTGACGCGGAATGCGTGGGAAGTGAAAGTGCCATAGCGAGTCGGCAGTGACGCCGTTGCGACAAGCTCGACGCATTCGCCAGCGTCGCGCGCGGGCGTGGCAGAGACAGTACCAAGGGACTTCATGATGACGTTCAAACGGGCCGAAATGGGAGAGTCTGGGAGAGTCTGAGAAAGCTGCGTGCCACCGCACAGCGATGGCGTGTGCTCGGAGTGTACCGCCATTTCGGGTTTTCAGCCGGCAGCGCCGTGCAACACACTGTTGCACAGCGCTGTCGAATCGGTTAGCGCTCGGCTATCGCAGACCGAGCGCGTTCATCGTGATGTTCAAGCGGCGCTTCGGCCGCGCGCCGCAACAGTCTCTGGCGGTGGCCGATCGCTGAGCGGGTGCTGCGCAAGCGTCAAAGCACGCCGCGCGGCGCGGCGCTGGCGACGAAGGCGTCGCGAATCGACGCGATGGCCTCGATGGCCTCGTCGATATCGTCGTCGCCGATATGACGGTGCGTGACCAGCCGCAGCATGGCCGTGCCGCTCGTGCGGGCCAGAATGCCGTATTCCGCCAATGCCGCCTCCCACGCCTTGGGATCGGACTCTCGTTGCTGCGCGACACGCAAACGCACGATATTGCTCGTCGACGGCACGGCGTCTACCAATTGAGGGTCGATCCTGGCGAGCCCTGCCCACAAGCGTTGCGCGCGCTGATTGTCGTCGGCCAGCCGCGTGACCATGGTCTCGAGCGCCACCTTGCCCGCGGCCGCCATGATGCCTGCCTGGCGCAGCCCGCCACCGGTCATGCGCCGGAACGTGCGCGCCTGTTCGATCATCGCGTGCGAGCCGGCGAGCATCGCGCCCATCGGTGCGCTGAGTCCCTTCGACAGGCAGAACGTCAGGCTGTCGCAATGAGCAGCGACTTTCGCGACATCGACATCCAGCGCGGCGGCCGCATTGAAGACACGGGCGCCATCCATATGCACGGGCACGCCTGCGCGCGACGCCAGCGCGTGCACGTCGGCCAGATACGCCAGCGACGGCACGTAGCCGCCGGAGTGGTTGTGCGTCGACTCGACGCCGACAAACGCCGTGGGCTGTCCGTAACGCGAAAAGCCGGGACGCAGCGCCCCGGCCAGTTGATCGAGGTCCATCTCGCCGCGCACCGACGGGATCGGCACCGGATAGAGATGTGCGAGCCGCGACATGCCGCCCGCCTCTGATTTCGCCATGTGCGCCTGTGCATCGATCACCGCCTCGCCGCCGCGCGTGGCGTGACACAGCGACGCGATCAGATTGCCCATCGTGCCAGAGACGACGAACATCGCCTCCTCTTTGCCGGTGATCACGGCCGCGAGATGTTCGAGGGCACGTACGGTGGGATCGCCTTCGAGCGTGTCGTCACCGAGCGACGCGGTCTGCATCGCTTCCCACATGAGCGCCGTGGGGCGGGTGACGGTATCGCTTCGCAGATCGATGAAGCGTTCGGTGTTACGTGAGGTCATGCGAACTCCTGACCGTGGGCATGGCTGCCTGCACCGGTTGCCGACGCGTCGGCCGATCCGGCCGCCTCTGCGGCGAGCGCCGCCTGTACGGCCTCGGGCGACTCGTACGGAATGCCGGCGAGTTTCATGACGAGCTTGATGGCCACGGTATTGCTGAAAACGTTGATGGCTGTGCGGCCCATGTCGAGGAAGGCGTCGACACCGGCAATGATCGCGAGCGCTTCGATGGGCACGCCGATGGTCGTGAGCACCATGGCGATGGCCACCAGCCCGCCCGACGGCACATTCGCGCTGCCTTTGCTCGCGAGCGTGGTGACGAGCACGATGGAGAGCAGCGTCGGCATGTCGAGCGGCACGTGATAGGCGTCGGCCAGAAAACCGACGGCCAGTGCGAAGTACATGATCGAGCCGTCGCGATTGAACGCGTAACCCAGCGGCAGCACGACCGACGCGATGGCCTTGGGTACGCCCATCGCGATGAGCTTTTCCATGTGCAGCGGCAGCGTGGCTTCCGACGAGCGCGTGGCGAAGGCGAGAATCACCGGTTCGCTGATCGCGCGCGTGGTCGCCAGCGGCTTTTCGCCAATCGCCTTGAGCAGAATCCAGAACAGCACCAGCAGCACGCCGAGGCCGAGGTACATCGTGCCCACGAGCTTCACGAGTGCGAGGATCGTACCGATGCCCTGCGTAGCGAACAGCCACGAAATGATGGCGAAGATCGCGAGCGGCGAGAGCGAAATGATCCAGTCCGTCAGCTTGAACACGGCCCCCATGAGCGCATCGAGCACGCCGACGAGCGGCTTGGCGCGCGCACCGATGGACGACAGCGCCAGACCGAGCAGCACCGCGAAGACGAGCACCGGCAGCAGGTTACTGCCGCTCATCGCCGCGAAGATGTTCGACGGAATCATCTCCAGGAAGAACTTGGTCCAGTCGACCGACGCGGCAATCGGCTTGGCCGTTGCATGCGCGGCGGCGAGATTGGCCCCGAGCCCCGGATGGAAGATCGCGTTCAGGCCGAGTCCGATCACGATCGAGACCAGCGTCGCGACGAAGAAGTAGATGAAGCTGATGGCTGAGACGCGTCCGAGCGCGCGGGCGTTGTGACCCATCTGATAAATGCCTAGCGTGATCGCCGTAAAGACGAGTGGCACGACGATCATCTTCACGGCCTGCACGAAGGCGGTGCCCACAGGCATGAGCTTTGTGGCGAGCGCCGGGGCGACCATGCCGCAGCCGATGCCGAGCGCCAGACCGATCAGCATCTGGACGGGCAACGGGATAAGGCGTTTCTTGCTGGCAGTACGTGACGACATGACGGCTATCTCCGGAAATTGCGTGGCGACGCGATACGCGCTTGTGAGGGGCGATCAGCGTCGGGGGCCGGGCGGTACGGCGGGAGGAACGAGCGCCTGCAAGCGGGCTTGCATGGCGTGCGTGAGGTGATCCCAGACATGGCGCTGGGCCTCCTCGGGACGCCCCGCGGCGATGGCATCGAAGATCGCGAGGTGTTCGCGAACTGCGGCGCGCGTGCGCTCGGCGTCGTAATGCGGAATGCGTTGCAGCGCCAGACCGTTCTGGGTGCGCAACGCGTGATAGGTCTCGGTGAGCCGTACGTTGTCGGCCGCAGCGAACATTGCCTCGTGAAACTGCCAACCCACGCGCTGTGTGATGTCCACGTCGAGCGGCAGACCCTGGTCGCCCTGCGCGTCCAGTGCCCGCAGGCGCACGGCAACTTCTTCGAGCGCGGGCGTCACGCCCTTTTGCGCGGCCAGCCAGGCAGCCATGCCTTCGAGCGCGAGCCGGACTTCGTGAATCTCGCTCAGATCGCGCACCGATAACTGCCGCACGAAGGTGCCGCGCATCGGCACGATCTCCAGCAGGCCGTCGTTGGCGAGCGCACGAATCGCCTCGCGCACGGGCGTGCGGCTGATGCCGAAGCGCTCCGACAGGGCGCGCTCGGAGAGCGCCTCGCCCGCGCGGATTTCGCCGGAAACGATCAGGGCGCGAATGGCGTTGTAGGCCGAATCGCTCAGAGCAGGGGTGCGTTGGGTCTGGTTCATAACTGGTATACCAGCAAAAAACAATTGGGCGGTCAACGAGGAAACCTGTCCGGCAAAGCAAATTACGGGTAAACGATGATGCCCCCGATAGGGGCTCTGATGGTGTTTCTGAGCGCGTGTGTGGGGAGGTCTCGACCGGCGGCCACAGCGGCGACGTGGTGCGCGACGTCATGCTCGCTGCCCTCGAGAACCGCTTCGGGAACGTCATGCGGGCACCGGAGCCAATCGAATGGCTCAGCGACAACGGCCAAAGGCAGCAGTGCGGCCGCCAAGACGACTCGGGCGCGGAAGTCAGGCAGGTGACCGGGTAGCTTGGCGGGCACTGTCGCGACACCCCCAAGCATCCAGGCTCGGCTTGCGATTCTCAATGTGCCGTTGGATTCTCCTTGGCCAGGCAGCACCGGCTTCACCTTGCTGGGGGCGCTAGTCTTCTCGCCACCCCTCTATCCGCCCCGTGTCGAGGCCAAACTGATCCAGCGCGCGGCTCACCGTGTGATCGACTAGCTCTTCGAGGCTGGCGGGCTTGGCGTAAAACGCCGGGACCGGTGGAAACACCGTGGCGCCGGCCTCCGTCAACGTGGTCATGTTGCGCAAATGGATGAGGTTCAGCGGCGTCTCCCGCACCATGAGGACCAGCGGTAAGCGCTCTTTGAGCACGACGTCCGCCGCGCGCGTGAGGAGCGTGGTGGTGACGCCCGATGCGATCTCGCCGACGGTGCGCATCGAGCACGGGGCCACGAGCATGCCGAGCGTACGAAACGACCCCGAGGCGATCGATGCGCCGACATCGGCAATAGGGTGCACATGGTCAGCAAGCGCATGCACCGCGTCGCGCGACAGCGAAGATTCGTATTCCCGCGTCAACTCCGCGGCTCGCGACATCACCATATGGGTTTCGACCTCCATGTCCCGCAACAAACGCAGCGCACGTTCCGCGTAAATAAAGCCGGTCGCCCCGGTGATACCGACAATCAGGCGCCGCCGCCCGTGGCGTGTGCGTTTAGACATGATCGCCCTCCTCGGGGAACAATCCCGGGGCGAACGGGCGCGGATCGACTTCCTTGAACTGGGCTCGTTCGAACTCTTCGCGCATTTGGAACGGCGCGGTGCAATCGAATATGGTCTTGCAGGTGACGCCGCGTGCGGGCAACGTCGGATTGAATGCGGGCGTCTGCGACGGGTCCAGCACGTGGCCGTTGACCTTTGGCAGGAACACCGTCGACATGTCGCCCTGATAGCGCGTGGTCATTGCCCACATCACGTCATCGGTGTCGAAGGGGTCGACATCGGTGTCGACCAGGATCACGTGCTTCAGCTCCGAATACACGCCAAGCGCGATGATCGCGGCCTGGCGCGCGCGGCCGTCGTCGTAAGCGGAACGCTTGTCGACCTGGAGTACCGCGAGCAGCTTGCCGCCCCCGGCCGTATGGGCGTAGGCCTGCTTGAGGAAGCCCGGCATCGCGGCTTCGACGGCGTTATAGATGCTCGCTTCGGTGGGAATACCGGCCAGACTCGTATGCTCCTCACCGGGGCCCACGAGTGTCTGCATGATGGCACCACGGCGCATCGTCACCGCCTTCACCTTGATGACAGGCAATGACGGGTTGGCCGGACCGTTATAGCCGGGAAACTCCGGCATGGCGTGGCCGGTGCCTGTATTCTGGTCTTCGACGACGCGCACGTTCGGCAGGATCTCGCCCTCGATCACGATCTCGGCCCGCGCGATGGACTTCTGCGCCACGCTCACGCAATCGACGAGTTCGACGGGCTTTCCGCGCAGGCCACCCGCAATCGACAGCTCGTCGAAGCCGAGCGGTGTGGTCGGTGCTTCGAAGCAGGCACCGATATGGATAGCGGGATCGAGTCCCATGTTGATCGACACAGGGAGCGCCTCCCCGCGCGCTTCGGCCTTCTGGCGGAAGGCGTCGATATGACGGCCCGGCGCAAAAAAGATCGAGAGCTCATCGCGGCCCTGGACACATAGCCGGTGGATCGTGACGTCGGCGTGGCCCGTTTCCGTGTCGCTTCCGAGCACGAGCCCGAGGCAGAGGAAGGGGCCTGCATCGCTTTCGGTATTCGTCGGGGCTGGAATCAGTTTGCGCAGGTCGAAATCCGCGTCGCTGGCGCGGTAGACGACTTCCTGGCACGGCGCGCGATCGCGCTCCACGGTAACTGGGGCGATCGCGTGGCGCACGGCGTCGCCCATGCGCTGCGTGAGCGCCATGGGGGTTGTGTCGAGCAGCCGCGCCACGCGTTCGCGGCTCGCCATCAGCCCCACGAGCACGCGGCTCTGCGGGTAGCCCTTGATCGTATTGAAGATCATTGCCGGTCCCAGCCGGGTAGGACGTTGAACCGTGCCGCCAGCGCCAATGCGTTTGTACACGCCAGCGAGTTCCGCATGGGGGTCAACCTCGCGATCCGTTTCGAGCAATTGGCCGGGCACTGTGGCAAGGCGAGCGAGTGCGGAGCGCAAATCGTCTACCGGGATGTCGGTCGCACGGGTGGGACGCAAATCGTTGTGTTCGGTTCGTTGCATGGCTTGCCTTTGGTTGGGGAAGCCATTATTTGACGCCCGCTTTTCGATACAATCAATCAATCAAATCCAGCGTTTTTGATAAGATAGTCTTATCGATTTGTTGAGGCCAATATGGAACTGCGTTACTTCCGCACCTTCGTGATTGCCGCCGAGGAGTTACATTTTGGCCGCACAGCCGAGATACTCGGCATCGCGCAGCCCGCCGTCACCCAGCAGATCAAGGCGTTGGAATCCCGGCTGGGATTCAAGGTGTTCAAGCGGGTGCGGCGTGGCATCGAGCTCACGGATGCCGGTGCGGTGTTCCTGACTCACGCTCGCCAGGCCCTTGCGCATGCGCAGACAGCCGTCCTCGCCGGCCGCCGGGCCAGCCGTGGCGAACTCGGCAAACTGAGCATCGCCTACGCGAGCTCCGTGGCGCTCGAGCCTGAACTGCCCGCCCTGCTCAGACGCTTCGCTCAAGCGCGCCCCGATGTGGAGCTGGAACTAAGCAGCATTACCGTTCAGGCACAGATGCACGCCCTCGCCGACGAACGCATCGACGTGGCATTCCTGCGGTCACCTCCCGGTCCGCTCGACAGCGCGATACGCGTGACGCCGTTCTCCCGAACCCAACTGGACCTCGTGCTCGCGCACGACCATCGTGGCGCGAAATTACCGCACATGACCTTGCGCGACATCGGCGACGACGCCTTCATCGTGGTCGACGATCCCCCCGGCGTGGGAGTCGGTCACCGCATCCAGGAATTATGTCGGGGGGCGGGTTTCGAGCCGACACGCACGATCCGTACGTCGGATTCTGTCGGCGTCTTGAGCTTCGCCGCCGCCGGCCTGGGCGTCGGCGTGGTCCCTCGCACGCTCTCCCGCTATGCCGTGGCAGGCGCGGTATTCAAGCCGCTCGACATGGCAAACGCATACAGCGAAGTCGTGATCGCAACACGCACTTACGACCACTCGGCGGCAACCCGGGCGCTTTTGCAGATGGCGGTGGGTGAAACGTGATCGGCGCCGCGCGATGTCGCGTCGATGCCCGTGCCGGATGGGTGATCGGCCGCCTCAGCTTGTCGGCCAGCACCACGAAGAAGCCGGGAAGTTCGGCAATTAGCGTTGCACGTCAATTCTAGCCAGCGCGCCTCTGCGCCCCGCCTCGGTCAGCGAGAGCCGGCGCATCGTGCGCTGGAGTAGCAGCACGCCGAGGCGCGGCTCCAGCGCATCCACACGGCGCGACACCGCCGCCTTGGACATGCGCAGCCCCTCTGCGCGTCAACGAAGCTTCCGGCATCGACCACTGCGGCGAAGACCGTCATTTCCAAGGCTCGGTCTATCACGTTCCGGATGATTGTCTCAATTAGCGGGACGATAAATCACAGAATGGGAAGTTTATCGGCGTACTCAAAACCCATAGACTGCGTCCTAACCTGTCGCGCGCCGTCCCGCGGCGGCGACGTACGATATGTGGTCGAGTTCACCCGCGGGGTGTGCGGTGCCGTGCAGGACGCAACGCAGCACAGCAACTTGCAGGCGCTCTGATCGACTGACTCGCTCCGCACGCTGTGCGAGCCCACCACAGCAACGAGCACTTCCTGCCGCTGCTGGTGGCCGTGGAAGAGGCCACGGCGGGCGCGCCACCGCAAGTGATCGAGCGAGCAACGGCCTCGCCCCGCGCAAGCCTTGAATACAGGAATTGAGATGAACACCAACCCACAAGACATCGACCCGCTACAGCGGGATGCTGCCTCCGGCCTGCGCTATTGCTTGCGCGACACGGATGGCTTCCCTGCCGGGCGTCTTCTGCTGCTGCATGGCGTCGGCAGCAACGAGACCGACCTCGCGCCCATGGCGAACTGCATCGACCCGCGCGTTCAGGTGGTGCTGGTGCAAGGCCCGCTGGCCTTCGGCCCGCGGCAGCATGGCTTCTTCGAAGTCAGCTTCCAGGGCGGCGCGCCGACCATCAACGGGGCGCAGGCCGAGCGCAGCCGCCAGCAACTTATTGCGCTGGTGCGCAGCTTCCATGCGCAGGATGCCAAGACTTCAGCGCATCGCGTGCCCACGGTGATCGCTGGCTTCAGCCAGGGCGGCATCCTCAGCGCCAGTGTGTCGCTAACCGCGCCGCAAGAAGTGGCTGGCTTCGCCGTGCTGAGCGGCCGCATCCTGCCCGAGATCGAACCGCATCTCGCGCCGCGCGAGGCGCTGTCCAAATTGTCGGCGCTGATCGCCCACGGCGAGTTCGACGACAAGCTGCCGGTGACGTGGGCCGAGCGCGCCACGCAGTGGCTGACCGCGCTGGGCGTGCCAAACCAGAGCCGGCGCTATCCGATCGGCCACACGCTGAACCAGCAGGTCGTCAGCGACTTCGCGCTATGGCTGGCCGGCCCGCTAGGGCTCGCCTGATCGACGCAAAACACCTTACACCCTCCTTTCGCCTCCTTATGCTTTATCCCGAGCTTTACAAGTCACTGGAATCCGTCCGCTGGGACATGGAGAAGGACATCCCCTGGCACGCCTTCGAGGCCACGCAACTGAGCGACGAACAGGCCGTCACCGTCAAGATGAACGCCATCACCGAATGGTCAGCGCTGCCCGCCACCGAGATGTTCCTCCGCGACAACCAACACGACAGCGACTTCTCCGCCTTCATGAGCGTGTGGTTCTTCGAGGAGCAGAAGCACTCGCTGGTGCTGATGGAATACCTGCGCCGCTTCAAGCCCGAACTGGTACCGACCGAACGCGAACTGGACGCGGTGCGCTTCACTTTTGACCCAGCGCCGCCCCTGGAAACGTTGATGCTGCATTTCTGCGGAGAGATCCGCCTGAACCACTGGTATCGCCGCGCTGCTGATTGGCATAGCGAACCGGTTATCAAGCATATCTACAACACCATCTCGCGCGACGAGGCCCGGCACGGCGGCGCCTATCTGCGTTACATGAGGCGCGCCCTTGTACAAAGTGGGGACCTCGCTCGCGCGGCCTTCGCCAAGATCGGCGTGCTGATGGCCTCGCGCCGCGGCAGCGAGCGGCCGCTGCATCCGACCACGCTGCACGTCGCCAAGTCGGTGTTCCCCAACGACACCATCCAGGCCCGCCTGCCCGACCCCGACTGGCTCGACCGCTGGCTCGACGAACAGATCCGCTTCGACGACCGATGGGAGATGAAGGTGGTAGAGCGCATCCTGCACAACCTGTCACTGCTGCTTGGCCGCACGTTCGCCAGCGCGCAAGAACTGAACCGCTATCGCAAGGAAATCAACGCGCGCATGGCGCCGCAGTAGAAATCCAGTTCTCCCCCAAGCGCCGGAGAACGTGCGCTACTATGGCGTGACGACGGAAACCAAGGTGACTTACGGGGCCGACTATCTCGGCCTGCTCGCTTTCCTCGCGCTCATGACTGACAACCTGCACAACAGGCTGGCGTCGGTGCGTCACGCGGCCCACTGATATTGTTGCGAGGCTGCGCCACCGCGCCGGACAATGCAGGCAACCCGGCCGTTTTGCGGCGCGAAGTCAGCATGCGGCGAGCCGGGGCGATGCACCTCGTTCCGCCGTCGTTTCGCAACGCCACTTCCGCAGGGACACTTCCGTCATGATCGATCTCGCCCTTCTGCCCTTCTTCCTGGCTACCGTCGCGGTGCTCGTGGCGATTCCCGGGCCGACCACCATTTTTATCTCGACGACCAGCGCCAGTCAGGGATTTCGGTTCGGCCTCGCGTCGTGCTTCGGCGTGATGCTCGCCACGATCGTCCACGTGAGCTTCGCCGCGGCCGGACTCACCGCCCTGCTGCTCGCGTCGCCGCTGATGTTCGCAGCGATCAAGTTCCTCGGCGCGGGCTACCTGATTTTCATCGGCATCAAGGTCATCCGCAGCCGCGCCGCGCCCGCAAGCGTCGACGCACAGCCGCCCGCCCATGCGTTGGGCGCGTCGATGAAGAAGGGATTCCTCGTCAACCTGCTCAATCCGAAGACGGGCCTTTTTATCGCCGCGTTTCTTCCCCAGTTCGTCACACCCTCGTTGGGTCACGTGCCGCTGCAAATCGTCACGCTGGGCCTGCTGCTCGTGCTCGTCGGTGGCGTGAGCGACGTCACCTACGCTGCGCTCGCCCGCACTCTCAGCCGCGCACTCGCCAACCGTAGCCGCCGGCCGGGTATCGGGAAATATGTCGCCGGCCTGCTGTACATGGGCCTAGGCGTGGCCGCGTTGGCGACGTCGAACGGCGTAACGAAGTAACCGGTGCCGTCTGCGATCCGCCTTCAACTGACACAACCCCACGTCGGCGGGTTGTGGGGCTATTGGGGGTCTGCGCCAAGCGGGCACGCGTTGATTTTCGAGGAGCGGCGCAAATGTTGATCGCCTTCGGCGGACTACCGGGCACCGGAAAGACAACGGTCGCGCAAGCGCTCGCGCGCGAGATCGCCGCCGTCTATCTGAGGATCGATACCTTGGAACAGGCATTGATCGCGTCCGGAAGTTGCGGCACCGACATCGGACCTGCCGGCTATCTGGCCGGATATGCCGTTGCGCAAGAGAATTTGCGCCTTGGGTTGCGCGTCGTCGCAGACTCGGTCAATTCGTTGAACGTCACGCGCGATGCCTGGAGACGCGTGGCACGCGACGCAGGTGTGCGCATCGTCGAGATCGAGTTGATTTGTTCCGATACGGCTGCGCATCGCCTGAGGGTGGAGGAACGACGCGCCGATATTCCCGGCCACAAACTGCCGACTTGGGAGAGCGTGCTCGAACGTCAATACGACGTTTGGACATCAGAGCACCTTGTCATCGACACGGCAAACGTGTCAGTCGAGCGGGCCGTCGCCATGATTCTGCGCAACCTGCCGACATAAACGCCACAAACTCGGGCGCCTCAGCACTCGAGGAAACGCTCGCCTCTCGCACCAGCGTGCGTCCTGCGGCCTTCCGCCGCCGCGCCCCTCCCCCCCGAAATCCCGTCTTTGCTGTTTGCTGCCACCCGGCAATGCGCTGGCGCAGGAGAACGAGGCGTCGAGCTTCCAGGCGTGGTTCTTCCCGTTCTCCAACGTGATTGCCTTCCTCACGCTGGTGGCGGTGCTCATCGCGCAAGCCTTCAATCCGGATTCGCGCTTCCAGTTCTGGTTCATGGTGGCGACGGCACATCAGCGGACTTGCCTTCGTCATGGGACACCTTCTGCTGCTCGACACGAAAGCGTGGGCGGCCGCTTCGCTCGATGCCGGGAGTGCGTTGGCCTTGGCCGTAGGGCTGCCGCAGATATTTGTGCCGTTCGCGCAAGTGACTATGGCGAGGGCGCGCCGACTCTCCAGATCACCGCACCTCTGTTCGTGACGGGTGTTGGCTGCACGGCATTGCACTCCCTTAGCACGACACCTTAATAGCAAAGCATTCGATATTGGTAGTGGCGCCTAGTGATCGGTGCAACACTGGCGCTCGCTTAACCTGCCTGCATTACGGCAATTGTCTTCATGTCGAACGTTCAGTCTCACGCCGCACCCGCACACGCCAATTCGAAGCGTGTCGCCTTCGCCGCCTTCATCGGCACGACCATCGAGTGGTACGACTTCTACATCTACAGTACCGCTTCCGCCCTCATTTTCAGCCGTACATTTTTTCCTCCTTCGAACGACCCGCTGACGGGTGTCCTCGGCGCCTTCGCCGCGTATGGCGTCGGCTTCTTCGCACGACCGCTCGGTGCCGTCTTCGCAGGACACTTCGGCGATCGACTCGGCCGCAAGCGGGTTCTGGTGTTCTCCCTCGTGCTGATGGGTATCGCCACCGTACTGACGGGGTTGCTGCCCAGCTACGAAACGGCCGGCTTGCTTGCCACCGTTCTGCTCGTCTTTCTGCGGCTGCTTCAGGGCGTGGCGACGGGTGCGGAATGGGGTGGCGCGTCGCTGCTGGCTGTGGAGCACGCACGTCCGCGCTCGCGGGGGCTGCTCGGATCGTTCACCCAGGCAGGGTCTGCGGCCGGCATGTTGCTCGCCGCCGCAACGTTTCTGATCGTCCGCTCGTTGCTTTCGGCCGACGCCTTCTCCGCGTGGGGCTGGCGTTTGCCGTTCCTGTTCAGCGTGATGCTTATCGCAATTGGCCTGTTCGTGCGAACGCGCATCGACGAGCCGGCGCCCTTCGTCGCCGTCAAGGCCGAAGGCCGTATCCGACGTCTGCCCGTTGCCGAGGTTCTGCGTCACCACCGACGCGCCCTGTTCGTGACGATCGGCCTGCGCCTGCTTCAGCCCGCGATGTATGCAATCGTTACCACCTACGCGATCAGCTACCTGAACATGAAACGCGGGGGTGCGTCGGCGGTGTTGGGCGCCGTCATCATCGGCTCGATCTTCGCTGTGATCGCGACACCGCTCTGGGCCGCGTTGTCCGATCGCATTGGCCGGCGTCGCCCGGCCATCTGGGCCGTGGTCGGGATCAGCCTGCTCGTGTGGCCGTTCTTCTGGTTCCTCGATCACGGTGACTTGCGCTATCTGCCGCTCGTGTTCGCGATCGAACTCGCGGTCTTCGATGCGGCCATCTATGCGCCCGGCGCGGCGTGGTTCGCCGAGCAGTTCCCCGTCGAAGTGCGTTACAGCGGCATATCGCTGGGCTATCAGATCGGCACCCTGCTGTCGGGCGGGTTGACACCGTTCGTCGCCGCGGCATTGCTCGCCGTGGGTCATGGCTCGCCATGGTTGATCTGCGCGTACATCTCGGCGCTGGGGCTGCTGAGCCTGATCGCCGTACTCGCGGCAGCCGATCCGGCGGCTCGGAAGACAGCTCACATCGCGCCCGCTGTCGGTGCGGGCGAGCAGGCTGGTGTTGCAGGCTCGCGCTGATCGACAAAGAAAAAGGAAAGAGGATTTTATGAGTCAAAACAGTACGCATGCAGACGAAGCCCGCATTCTCGGTGCACTTGAGCGCCAACATGCGGGCCCGAAGGCCTTTCGCGCCATGTCCGCGCCCGTTTGGCGCAGCGGGCACTTGTCGGAGAAGGACAAGCATCTGGTCGCCGTCGCCGTGGCGCAAGTCACGCGCTGCGCCTTCTGTATCGAACATCACGCGGCGTTGGCGCGCAAAGGCGGGGCGTCAGCGTCGGAAGCGCTCGCGGTGAGCTACCTGACGGCAGCGCTCGAATCGCTGGGTGACGCGATACTCTCGATCGGCAAGGAGGGCCTTGCGCTAGAAAATGAACCCCATTTGACGGGCACGAGTATCGCGACAGCAAGGGCGGGTTTTGTGCAGGCCGTCTTCGATACCGATGCGATCAAAAGCGGATTCGTCTGGGTCATCGCAGCGGCGGTTGCCTACGCGCAATCGAATGAAGCGCGCCGTCAGCGCTTCCACAGACAGGCGCTCGAAGCGGGCGAACCCCTCGGCGCGCTGGACGAAGCGTATGCAATCGTCGTGGTGTTGCGCGCAGGTGCTGTCTACGCACACACGCTCCACGTTGCAAACGCGTTCGCTGACGGTTAATTGAGCTGTTTGCTTTGGTTAATCAGGGATTTTTGGCGGAAAGCAGCCGGAGTCGAACCGACCTGGGAGCGTCTGACGCCCCCAACCGGGTTTGAAGCCCGGCCGCATCACCGGATACGGATGCCTTCCTTCAGACGAAGCAATTTCACTTGCTCGATGATGGCGTAAGCGCTCACGCATTGCGCATGAGCCGCTTACCGATAACGTCGCCACAACCCTACGCTACGCCCCATTCCACCACTCGACACCGGGACGCCGCACGTGCAAGTCGCCAACGCGGCGAGTATATCCCGCACGATCGAAGAACTCCAGAATCTGAATCGCACGCTTGCGCCCCAGCCCCGTCGCGTCACGGAACGCCCCGGCTTCGATCTTGCCGTGCGCACCTGCGATCATGTCTGCCAGCGTCTGCACACAGGCATCGTCGTAGAACAGATCCTTGACGATCTGATGCACCCGCCCCTGCCGGGCGAGCTTGCGCAACACCGAGCGCACCCGCTCTTCCGGCACGTTCAGCTCGCGTCCCATGTCTCGCACCCACGGCGGATCGAAGCGCCCCTGCGCCACCCGCGGCAATAACGCCTCGGCCAGTGCATTCTCCTCATCCGTCATCTCGACGCGATGCGTCGGCAGATGCAACCACGCGCCCTTGCGCGCCAGCACGCCATCGCTCAGCAGCGCTCGCACCACAATGCGCCAGCGCGATGCGTCCAGCGAAGGCCATGTCATGCGGCCCAGGCGCGCGGCGTCGAGACCCGGCTCGTCCGGCACGCGCGCGTGATAGTCGCTCAGGGCATCGAGCACGCGCGTACCAACGGCGTCCCACGCCGGTGATGCGAAGGCCAGCGACTCTCCCTCTGCCCCGGCAAGCACCACGGCGCTCGCGGGCCACTGCCATTGCCCTTCGGGCAACCCCGTGAGCGCCACCACCTGCGCACTCGTCAGGCCGAACGCCGACTGCGCAAGCAGCGCATCAAGCCCGTCGCCGTCGAGATACTGTGCAACGGCGTCGAGCCACGCCAAACGCGCCGCCGAACGACGCTTTCGCTCCGGCGCCGCCGGGTCGAGCACTCGCCCGCCACCGACCGTTGCCGTCGCCTGCGGATTGCGCACGATGAACCGGTCGCCCGGCATCGTGCAAACGTGAGTATCGAAGACCAACTGCACGCGCATCGTGCCACCGGGCGCCAGCGTGTCGCCGCCGAGAAGTACGGTGTGGGCCTGCACATGCGTCGTACCCAAATGAACGTGAAGCGGAAACCATTGCGTGAGCGGTGCACTACCCTCCAGCCAATGCAATTCGACGTCCACGTGCGTCGACGGACGTGACAACCCCGAGGCAACGATCCAGTCCCCACGTCCAAGCTGATCGCGCTCGACACCCGCGAGGTTCAGCGCACAGCGCTCGCCTGCCTTGCCGGCGTCCACCGGCCGGTTCTGCGCGTGGATACTGCGCACCCGCACCGGCAGCCCCTGCGGCATCACGGTGAGGTTGTCCCCCACACGCACAGTGCCGGCGAACGCCGTGCCGGTCACGACCGTGCCATGCCCCGCCAACGTGAAGACGCGGTCCACCGCCAGACGAAACAAGGCATCGTCGCGACGCGCCGCATTGCCCGACGCCTTCAGTGCCTGCGCTGCCTGCGTCAGCAACTCGCGCAGCGCCGCCACGCCCGCATCGCCGGGCGTCGTGGCAGACACAGGCACCACGTCGGCTTGCGCCAGCGGGGTGTTCGCGAGCCATTGCGAAATCTCCTGGGTCACGGCAGCCAGACGCGTCGCGTCGACACGATCCGCCTTCGACAAGGCCACCACGCCTTGTCGCACGCCCAGCATCGTCAGAATCGCGAGATGCTCGCGCGTCTGCGGCATGATGCCGTCGTCCGCCGCGATCACCAGCAACGCGAAATCGATGCCCACAGCGCCGGCCGCCATCGTGTGAATCAACTTCTCGTGCCCGGGAACGTCGATGAATCCCAACACCTCGCCATCCGGCAACGGCGTGTAGGCATACCCCAATTCGATGGAAATCCCGCGCGCCTTTTCTTCCTTGAGCCGGTCGGTGTCGACGCCGGTCAACGCGCGAACGAGACTCGTCTTGCCATGGTCGATGTGACCGGCGGTGCCCACGATCATGCACGCAGCTCCGCAAATTGCAGCGCGAGCCGCGCTTCTTCCTCCGTTTCGAGGCAACGCAGATCGAGCCATAACGTCTGGTCCGCAATCCGGCCGATCACCGGATACGGCAACGCACGCAACGCCGCTTCGAGTTTGGCGAGCGCACGACCGCTACCGCGCTTGCCGCCGCCAGCCGGCGCAATCGCCAGGCCATAACTCGGGAGTTGCTCGACCGGCAACGCGCCACTGCCGATCTGACTCACCATCGGTGCTGCCGTGACGGTGTAGGCATTGCCCAGCGACTGCGCGAGTACCGGCGCAAGGCGCTCAGCCTGCGCCGCCATCTCGGCACGCGCTCGCGTGAGCAAGCGCAGCGTGGTGAGCCGCGCCGTCAGA
>Ga0181519_10000097_pt1 | contig 74869 bp, 61 predicted proteins | sample PEATcosm2014_Bin_26_FD_121102 | JGI IMG/M metagenome (GOLD analysis project Ga0181519, IMG submission 121102) | Peatland microbial communities from MTU Mesocosm Facility, Houghton, MI, USA - PEATcosm2014_Bin02_10_metaG | ecosystem: Environmental > Terrestrial > Soil > Wetlands > Peat | place...
AAACCGTGATCCCGCTTGCCGTCGCCACTGCTCGACCCCACGTCCGAAAAAACGCGGAATCCTTGAATCACACACAGATTCAGCTCGTCAAGCCGGCTTCATGGGTAACTGATGGATGGTGAGATCCGTTACCATCCCGAACAAGTAATCCGGAAAGAAAGAGGAGGGAACTTATGGCCGCATTCACGGATCAACAGGCGCCGATCGATCGGAATATCGTAAGCGCATTGATCGCCGCCACCCCCGAATCCTGGGACGCCGCGGAAATGGTCGTCGAGCGTGAGCAGGAAGGCGAAGTTGAGAACCTTACTATCGAAATTACAAGCCCGGAAGGCCGGCGGGAGATTGTCGAACCGACAGAGGATATCTATGAGTATTTATATGCTCTTTCCGATCTCTTCAGGGAGCATGGTAGAGTTTGGAAGAAGCTTAAATATAGTATTGAATTGAACGAAGAAGGGAACTGGAAATATCATATTGATTTTGGATATTGATTGAGAGAAAAGGAAAATCAAATCCAGTAGAATTACACAATTCAGACCATCCATACGCAAATTTCCATCACCCGGCACGGCGCGCCGCCCGCCTATCGATCGCGCGGATCGAGCGCGTCGCGCAAACCGTCGCCCAAGAGGTTGAAGGCGAGCACGACGACGAAGATCGCCGCTCCCGGGGCGATGGCGAGCCAGGGCGATTGGTCGAGGAAACTGCGCGCCGTGTTGAGCATGCTGCCCCAGCTCGGATTGGGCGGCTGCTGGCCGAGGCCGAGGAAGGAGAGGGCGGCCTCGGCGATGATGGCGCCGGCGATGGCCAGGGTCGACTGCACCAGGATCGGCGGCAGGACGTTCGGCAGGATGTGCCGGGCCGCGATGCGCCAGGGCGGATTGCCGAGCGCACGGGCCGCCTCGACATAATCCTCGTGCTTGGCGGACAGCACCTGGCCGCGGGTCAGGCGCGCGAAGATCGGCGTCGCCGAGATGCCGATCGCCAGCATCGCGTTGGTCAGGCTGTGCCCCAGGAAGGTCGCGAGCGCGATGGCGAGGATCAGGAACGGGATGGCCAGCGCCGCATCGACCAGGCGCATGATCACGGCTTCGGTGCGGCCGCCGGCATAGCCGGCCAGGAGGCCGATCGGCATGCCGAGCGTGAGCGAGAGGGCGACCGAGACGAGTCCGGCCAGGAGCGAGGCGCGCGCGCCCCAGATGAGGCGGCTCAGGGCGTCGCGGCCGAGCTCGTCGGTGCCGAGCCAATGCGCGGCCGAAGGCGGTTTGCGGACCGCCGCCCAATTGCCGACGGTCGGGTCGGCGGGCGCCAGCAGCGGCGCCAGCACGGCAATGGCGATGAACAGGGCGACGATGGCGAGGCCGAGCGCCGCCGGCTTGCGGCGTACCACACGGCGCAGCAGCTGCCGGATGGCGTCGAGCGCCGGATTCATGCCCGCACCCGCGGATTGACCACCGCGTAGAGCAGATCGGCGGCGAAATTGAGCAGCGTATAGAAAGTGGCGGTGACCAGCACGACGCCCTGCACGACCGCGTAGTCGCGCGAGAAGACGGCCTCGACGATCAGCCGGCCGAAGCCCGGAATGCTGAAGACCTGTTCGGTCAGCACGGCGCCCGACAGCAGCGTGCCGAATTCGAGCGCGCCCAGCGTGATCACCGGCTGCAGCGCATTGGGCAGCGCATGGCGCAGGATCACGCGGCGCTCGCTCAAGCCCTTGGCACGGGCGGTCCGGACGTAATCGGATTGCAGGGTCTGCAGCATCGAAGAGCGGGTGTGGCGCATGATCACCGCGGCCAGCGCGTTGCCGAGCACGAAGGCCGGCATGACCAGGGTCGCCAGATTGCGGCCGAGATTTTCGAACGGGCTGACATAGCCGGAGGCCGGCAGCCAGCCGAGCGTGACCGAGAACAGCAGGATCAAGAGGATGCCGAGCCAGAAATTCGGCACCGACAGGCCCCAGAGCGCGATGCCGTTGGCGAGCGCGCTCCACACCGTATCGCGCTTGACCGCCGCGATGATCCCGGCCGGAATGCCGATGGCGAGCGCGATCGCGATGGCCAGCGCCGCGAGTTCCAGAGTGACCGGCAGTTTGAGCGCGACCAGCTCGAGCACCGGCTGCTGAATGCGGATCGACTGGCCGAGATCGCCCTGCAGCACGCCGCCCAGCCACAGCAGATATTGCACCGGCAGCGGCTGGTCGAGGTGATAGCGCGCGCGGATGAAGGCGATCACCGCCGGATCGCGTTGCTCGCCGGCCAGCGCCAGCGCCGGATCGCCGGGCAGAAGCTGCTGCAGCAGAAACACCAGCATCGAACTCAGCACCAGGGTCGGCAGGAGCTGCAGCAGCCGGCGGAATATATACCTGCGCATAAAATCGTCTCAGGACTTGCCGAGATCGATGACCCGGATCAGGCCGTCCGGCACGGGCGAGAAGCCTTGCAGGTTCTTGCTGAAGCCCCAGATCCAGCTCCGATGATAGAGATAGATGATCGGCAGATCCTCCGCCGTGATTTCCGTGATCCGGTCGTAGAGCTTCTTGCGCTCCGCCGGCTGCTCGACCAGACGCGCCTGGTCGAGCAGCCGGTCGACTTCCGGATTGGCGTAATGCCCGTCATTCAGCGCCGCCCCGCTGTGCAGGAAGGTATAGGTGTTGCCGTCGGGGTCGATGCGGCCGCTCCACCGGGCCAGCGCCGCTTCGAAATCGCCGCGTTGCTCGGCGGCGAGGCCGGATGCGAATTCGATCGCTTGCAGATGAATATCGAAGCCGGCTTCGCCGGCCATGGCCTGGATCATTTCGCCGGCTTGCTGCTCCTCCGGGTCGGCCGTGAACAGCAGCGTGATCTGGGGATGCGGCACGCCGGCCGCTGCGAGGAGCGCCTTGGCCTTGGCGAGGTCCTGCAGTTGCGGCTTGAGCGCCGAATTGTAATAGGGGCTGTCGGGCGGAACGGGCTGGTCGTCTGCAATCTCCTTGCCGGCAAAGACGACCGAATTGATCGCGTCGCGATTGATCGCGGCTTCGAGCGCGCGGCGCACCCGGACGTCGCTGCCGAGCGGCGTCTTCGCGCGCGGGCCGTTATCCAGGTTGACGGTGATGCCGGCATAACCCAGTTCCGGCACGCTGGCCGTGGCGAGATTGGGATTGGTCTCGATCGCCGGCACGTCGGTCGGCCGCACCTGGTCGATCAGGTCGAGGTCGCCGGATTTGAGGTTGGCCAGGCGCACCGAGCTGTCGGGCATCGGCAGATAGGTGATGCGGTCGAGCTTGACGTGCTCCTTGTTCCAGTACTGGTCGAAACGCTCGACCACGATCCGGTCCTGCTGCACCCGTTCGACCAGCCGGAACGGGCCGGCGCAGACCGGGTGCCGGCCCATATCGGCGCCCGGCGCCGATGCCGCCTTGGGCGAGAGCATCATGCCGGCGCGGTCGGTCAGCACGCCGAGCAGCGGTGCGAAGGGCGCGCCCAGCCGGATCCGCACGGTCAGCGGATCGACGATGTCGATACCGTCGAGCGGCGGCAATTCGCTGCGCCGGTTCGAGCCCGGAAGGTCCATGTCGCGCTCGATGTTGAACTTGACGGCGGCGGCGTCGAATTTCTCGCCGTCCTGGAACAGCACGCCGTCGCGCAAGCCGATGGTCAGCGCCTTGCCGTCGGCCGACCAGCTCCAGGACGTGGCCAGTTGGGGCACGATTTCGAGCTTGCGGTTGATGTCGAACAGCTTGTCGCAGAAGGCCGCCATCACGATCCGTCCGGCGAAGCTGCGGCTGAGCACCGGGTCCAGGGAATCCGGATCCTGCGCGAGCCCGATCTTCAGATTCTGCGCGGCCGAGGGAAAGCTGCCGAGGCCGAACAGCGCCGAAACAAGCAAGCCCGCCGCGATCATCCCGTTCCGCGTCATTCTCCGGCCCCCCGAACGGCGACGCCGAAGCGCGCCTGCAAGATCTTCAAACGATCGGCCCCCGGCGGTTGAATCGGAGCCGCCGCGACCGGCGCCAGGTCGCGCCAGCGGTGGCACGCCGTGCCGTGCCCGTCAGAGTCTGGTATCAGCGCGGGATCGTCAACCCGGCATTGCGCCTCGGCCGCGGCGCAGCGCGGATGGAAGCGGCAGCCGGACGGCACGGCGATCGGACTCGGCGGTTCGCCGGCCAGCACCGTGCGAACCGGCCGCACGGATGGGTTCGGCACCGGCACGGCCGACAGCAAGGCCCGCGTATAGGGGTGGCGGGGCCGGGCGAAGAGCGCGGCGACCGGCGCCGTCTCGACGATGCGGCCCAGATACATCACGGCGACTCGGTCGGCGATGTGGCGGACCACCGCCAGATCATGGGCGATGAACAGATAGGCCAGGCCGTGGCGGCGCTGCAGCGCCTGCAGCAGATTGACGATCTGCGCCTGGATCGAGACGTCGAGCGCCGATACCGGCTCGTCGCAGACGATGAGCTGCGGCTCGACTGCCAGTGCCCGCGCAATGCCGATACGCTGGCGCTGGCCGCCGGAGAATTCATGCGGATAGCGGCGCGCATGGTCCGGGCGCAGGCCGACCTGAAGCAGCAGGGACTCGACCCGCGCCGCCACCGCCGGCCCGCGCGCCAGCCCGTGCAGGCGCAGCGGCTCGGCCAGCATGGCGCCGATCGTCATGCGCGGGTTGAGCGAGCCGTACGGGTCCTGGAACACGATCTGCATCCGGCGCCGCGCCGCGCGGAGCGCCCGGGGCCGCAGCGCCAGCACATCCTCTCCGTCGAGCATGACCGTGCCGGCGGTCGGCTCGATCAGGCGCAGCAGCAGCCTTCCGGTGGTCGATTTGCCGCTGCCGGACTCGCCGACCAGCGCCAGCGTCTCGCCTTGATGCAGATCGAGATCGACGCCGTCGACCGCGCGCACCGGCGCGCCGCCGCCGCTCGTGAAATGCTTGACCAGCCCGCGGGCGCTGAGCAGTGCGCTCACGCCGCCGCCTCGAGCGGGGCTTGCCAGCACGCCGCCTCGTGGTGCGGCGCCAGCGATCGAAGCACCGGCGCTTCCTCCCGGCAGGCGGGGACGGCGAAAGGGCAGCGCGGGTGAAAGCGGCAACCGCCCGGCGGCGTCAGCGGGTTCGGAACGGTTCCCTCGATCACCGCCAGCGTGTCGGCCGGCGCATCGAGGCGCGGCACGGCGCCGAGCAGGCCGATCGTATAGGGATGCTGCGGTTCGGCGAACAGACGCGCCACCGGCGCCCGCTCGACGATGCGGCCGGCATACATGACCGCGACCTCGTCGGCGAGTTCGGCGACCACGCCCAGATCATGAGTGATCAGAATCAGCGCCATGCCGGTCTCGTCGCGGGCGGCGCGCAGCAGATCGAGGATCTGCGCCTGCACAGTGACGTCGAGCGCCGTGGTCGGCTCGTCGGCGATCAGCAATTGCGGCCGGCAGGCCAGCGCCATGGCGATCATCGTCCGCTGGCGCATCCCGCCCGAGAGGTGGTGCGGGAAGTCGCGCAAGCGCCGCTCGGCCGCCGGAATGCCGACCTGACGCAGCAGTCCGACGGCTTCGGACAGCGCGGCGCGCTGCCCGGCGCCGCGGTGGCGGACCAGCACCTCGGCGATCTGGTCGCCGATCCGCATCGCCGGGTTGAGCGCGCTCATCGGCTCCTGGAAGATCATCGCCAGCCGGTCGCCGCGCAGATCGGCGCGTTGGCGCGCGGTCAGGCGGCGCAGATCGGTGCCGGCAAACCGGATCTCGCCGGACGGGATGCGCGCCGCGCCCGGCTGCAGCAGATCCATGATGGCGAGCGCGGTCAGGCTCTTGCCGCAGCCGGACTCGCCGACGAGGGCGAGCGTCTTGCCGGGGAACAGGCGAAATCCCACGCCGTCGACCGGGCGGATGACGCCGCGCTCCGTCGCGATCTCGACGGCGAGGTTGGTGATGTCAAGAATCGGATCGGGGGCGGAAGAGGGCGGGGACACTTGGTGCATTCGATGGACGTTTCGCCCTTATGCCGCGTTTCATCGCCGCCGGTATAGGTTGCGCACGCGGCTCACGCAGTGGTGAACGGCGTCACGCCGCGGCGGCGGCCGGCGCCGCCGCGAGTACCATGCCGGCCCGCAATCCCGGATGGTTGTCGGCGAGTTCGAGCGTGCCGGCATGGAGACGCGCCACAGCGCCGACGACGCTGAGGCCGAGGCCCACACCCGGCGTGCCGCGGCCGGCATCGCCGCGATAGAAGCGTTCGGTCACGCGCGGTTTCTCGGCGTCGGGGATGCCGGGGCCGGTATCGGCGACCGACATTTCGATGGCGCCGTCGTCGCGCCGCCGGGTCTCGACCGCGATCCGGCCGCGTTCCGGCGTGAATTTCAGCGCGTTGTCGATGAGGTTCGCGATCGCCTGGGCGAGGAGGACGGGGTCGCCGCGCAGCAGCGCGCCGCCCGCGCCGCGGAAGGACAGCGCAATGCCCTTGAGTTCCGCCGCCGGCCGGTAGAATTCGACCGCCTCGGCGACCAGTTCGTCGGCGTCGATCTCGACGAAGCCCTGGCGCCGGGCACCGGTATCGATCTCGGCCAGGCGCAGCAGCGCGTTGAAGATGCCGATGACCCGGTCGACATCGGCGACTGCGCACTCGATCTCGCCGAAAGTCTCATCGGCCGGCGGGCGCGTGACGCTCAGTTCTTCGAGTCGGGATCTAAGCTCGGCCAGCGGCGTGCGCAGATCATGGGCGATGGCGTTGGAGACGTTGCGCACGCCATGGATCAGCTGCTCGATCTGGTCGAGCATGCGGTTGATGGTGCGCGACAGCGTCGTGTATTCGTCGTTTCCGGGCCCGGTCGGCAGTCTTTGGGCGAGATCGCCCTGGACGATGCCGGCGACCGTGCGGCTGATCACGTCGAGCCGCTGCAGCGCCGCACGCCGCGTCATGATCGCACCGACCAGCCCGGCGATGAACAGCACCGCGACCGCGGCGGCGAGCCCGTACCAGAAATATTGCTCGAGCGGCTGCAGCAGCGCCTGGTCGCGCCCGACCAGCAGATTGTAGCCGCCCGGCAGCGCCGTGCGCACGACGCGGGCGACCACCTTGCGGCCGCCCTGCGATATCGTCACCGTGTAGGTGCCCGGCGCCTTCGGAATCTCCACCGGCCAATCCGGCAGGTTGCCCGCCAGCTTGTGGAATGCCGGATCGCCCAGCAGCAGCAGCCGTTCGGCCGCGATCTGCATGCGCACGCGCTGGTCGATGAACGCTGCCAGCCCGTCCGGCCCCTGCAGGCGGAACACCTCGGCGAAGCGCTGCGAATCCTCCTGCAGGATCTCGACCCGGCTTTCATCGATGGTCACCCGCCAGGCATACCAGAGCGGGGCGGCGAGCAGCGCCAGCGCGACCAGTCCGAGCAGCACATAGCCCACCGCCAGGGTAAAAGCCGAGGAGCGCATGATGTCAGGGGCCTGCGGTCAGCATGTAGCCGGCATTGCGCACCGTGCGCAGCAGCGGCTTTTCACCGGATTGTTCGAGCTTCTGCCGCAGATTGCTGATGTGAACATCGACGACATTGGTCTGCGGATCGAAATGATAGTCCCACACGCTTTCCAGGAGCATGGTGCGCGTCACCACCTGATCGACATGGCGCATCAAATATTCGAGCAGCTTGAATTCGCGGTTCTGCAGCGTGATGGCGCGCTCGCCGCGGCTGACCTTGCGCGACAGGAGATCCATGCGCAGATCGCCCACGGCGAGGCTGGTTTCGGTCGGCGTGCTCCGGCCGCGCCGTGCCAGCGCGTCGAGCCGCGCCAGCAGCTCGCCGAAGGCGAAAGGCTTGGTCAGGTAGTCGTCGCCGCCGCTGCGCAAGCCCTTGATGCGCTCGTCGACATCCGAGAGTGCGCTCAGGATCAGTACGGGTGTCTGATTCCCGGTCTGGCGCAGGGTGGTGATGATGGCGAGCCCGTCGATGCCGCCGGGCAGCATGCGGTCCATGATGATCGTGTCGTAGTGCTCGCCGACGTCAGGAACATGCCGTCGCGGCCATTATCGGCATGGTCGACGGTATGGCCGGCCTCGCGCAACCCCTTGGTCACGAAATTCGCGACCCGCTCATTGTCTTCGACCAGCAGCACCTTCATGATCGGCCCCGCTCAATTCAAAGCCCGATTCACTCCCCCGCCGCCGGCGCGTCGACGGGTCTGGCCTGTCCGTGCGCCGCCGGCTGGCTGTGGCCCAGCCAGTTGTTGACCCGGTCGAGGTAAAGATAAATCACGGGCGTGGTGAACAGGGTCAGCATCTGGCTCAGCACCAGCCCGCCGACCATCGTATAGCCCAGCGGCTGCCGCAGCTCCGAACCGGTGCCTTGCTCCAGCATCAGCGGCAGCGCGCCCAGCAGCGCCGCCATGGTCGTCATCATGATCGGCCGGAAGCGGAGGAGACAGGCCTGGCGGATCGATTCGATCGGTGCCAGCCCTTGTTCGCGCTCCGCCTGGATGGCGAAATCGACCATCATGATGCCGTTCTTCTTGACGATGCCGATCAGCAGAATGATGCCGATCAGGGCGATCACCGACAGGTCGAAATGGAACGCCATCAGCATCAGCAAGGCGCCGACCCCGGCCGAGGGCAGGGTCGAGAGAATGGTCAGCGGGTGGATATAGCTCTCATAGAGCATGCCGAGGATGATGTAGACGGCAACCAGCGCGGCCAGGATCAGGTAGGGCTCGCTCTTCAGCGAGGTCTGGAACGCCTGCGCCGTGCCTTGGAACGTGCCGTTGATCGAATCCGGCAGATGCATGGCGGCGGAGGCGGCGTTGATCGCGTCGACCGCTTCGCCCAGGGACACGCCCGGCGCCAGGTTGAAGGAGAGCGTCACGGCCGGGAACTGGCCCTGGTGGTTCACCGACAGGTAATTGACGTGATTGGTGTCGTATTTCACGAAGGTCGAGAGCGGCACCTGCTGCCCGGTCACGGGCGAGGTCAGATAGAGCTTGTTCAGGGATGCCGGATCGCCCTGCAGCTTCGGGTCGATTTCCAGCACGACATGGTATGAATTCAGTTGCGTGAAATACTGCGTCACCTGGCGCTGGCCGAAGGCGTCGTAGAGCGTGGCGTCGATCGCCGCCGGCTGGATGCCGAAGCGCGCGGCCTGATCGCGGTCGATGGTCACGGACAGCATGGTGCTGCTGGCCTGCTGATCGGAAGCGACGTCACGCAGGCCGGGCAGCGACTTGAGCTTGTCGAGGAGCTTCGGCGCCCACTCGTTCAACTCGTCGATATCGGCATCCTGCAATGTGTACTGGTATTGCGTGCGCGCCAGCCGGCCGCCGACATTGAGGTCCTGTGCGGCCTGCAGGAACAGGGTCGCGCCTTTGACTTGCGCCAGTTTCGGCCGCAGCCGGGCGATGATCTGGTCGGCCGTGGCGCTGCGCTCCGACCGCGGCTTCAAGCCGATGACGATGAAGCCGTTATTGATCGGCCGGTTGCCGCCGACCGAGGTCGCCCAGGCGGCGACGTCCGGATCCTTTGAGACGACATCGGTCAGCTTGTGTTGCAGCCGCACCATCTCGGCGAAGGAGACGTCCTGCGAGGCATCCGCCAATCCGGCGATGATGCCGGTATCCTGTTGCGGAAAGAAGCCCTTAGGCTCGACCGCATAGAGCCCGACCGACGCGGCCACCGTGAGAACGAAGACGATCAGGGTCGCGAATTGATAGCGCAGGACCAGATCGAGCCCGCGCGCATAAGCGCCGACCATGCGGTCGAACAGCCCCTCGACGAAGAGATAGAGGCGGCCATGCTTCGCGTGCTTCTCGTCGCGCAGGAACAGCGAGCACATCATCGGCGAGAGCGTCAACGACACGAAGGCCGAGACGGCGATGGTCATCGTCACGGTGATCGCGAATTCGCGCATCAGCCGGCCGATGATGCCACCCATCAGCAGCAGCGGTATGAACACCGCGACCAGCGAAATGCTGATCGACATGATGGTAAAGCCGATTTCGCCGGCCCCTTTCAGCGAGGCTTCGAGCGGCGACAGCCCGTCTTCGAGATGTCGATAGATGTTCTCGACCATGACGATGGCGTCGTCGACGACGAAGCCGACCGCGATCGTCAGGCCCATCAGCGACAGATTGTCGAGGCTGTAGCCCAGCGCGTACATCAGCGCCGCCGTGCCGAGCAGCGACAGCGGCACGGTGATGCCGGGGATCAGCGTTGCCCAGAGATTGCGCAGGAACAGGAAGATCACCAGCACGACCAGGGCGATGGTCAGCATCAGGGTGAATTCGACATCGTCGACCGAGGCCTTGATCGTGGTCGTGCGGTCGATCACCTTGTCGATCTTGACCGAAGGCGGCACGGCGGTCAGCACCTGCGGCAAGGTGCTTTCGACGCGCTGGACGATGTCGATGATATTGGCGCCGGGCTGCTTGAACACCTGCAGCAGAATGCCGCCGCCGCCGGTCTGCCAGGCGATGATCTGATTGTTCTCGGGTCCGTCGACGGCCACGCCGATGTCGCGGATCCGCACCGGCGCGCCGTTCTTGTAGGCGACGACGATATCGTTCCACGGCGCGGCGGTGAGCAACTGGTCATTGTCGGAAATGACGAAATTATGCATCGAGCCGCTGATCGAGCCCTTGGGCGCGTCGGTCGTCGCGACGGCGATGACGCCGGCGATATCTTCGAGCTGGATGCCCAGCGCTGCGATCTTGCCGGGATCGACCTGAACGCGCACCGCCGGCTTCTGCTGGCCGCCGATCGTGACCTGCGCCACGCCGGGGATTTGCGAGATGCGCTGCGAGATGACCGTCTCGGCGTAGTCGTCGACCGCGGTGATCGGCAGCGTGTCCGAATGGATCGCGTAGACCAGGATCGAGGAATCCGCCGGATTGACCTTCTTGTAGGTCGGCGGGCTCGGCAGGTTTTTCGGCAATTGCCCGCCGGCCGCGTCGATCGCGGTCTGGATATCCTGCGCCGCTGCGTCGATATTACGGTTCAGATCGAATTGCAGCGTGATCTGGCTGGTGCCGAGCACGCTGGTCGAGGTCATCTGCGAGACGCCCGGGATCTGCGCAAACTGGTATTCGAGCGAGGTCGCGACCGTCGACGCCATCGTCTCCGGGCTGGCGCCGGGCAGCGAGGCGCTGACCACGATGGTCGGAAAATCCACCTGCGGCAGCGGCGCGACCGGCAATTGCGTATAGGCGACGAGGCCGACCAGGAAGATCCCGGCCATCAGCAGCGAGGTCGCAATCGGCCGCTGGATGAACGGCGTCGACATGCTCATGGCGCGGACTTTCCGGCTTGGCCCGCCGGTGCATCGGCGGCCGCCAGGCTGACCCGCACGCCGGGCTGCAGGCGATAGGCGTTGCTGATCGTGACCCGGTCGCCGGCTTCGAGCCCGCCGGTCACGATGGTGCGGCCTTCGGCGTCCTCGCCGACTTCGAGCGGCCGCATCTCGACCGTCGAATCCGGCGTCACGACATAGGCGAAGACGCCGCCCGGGCCGCGCTGGATCGCGGCGGAAGGAACCGTCAGCGCGTTGTGCTCGGTCGCCGCAAGCACCCGCGCGTTGACGAATTCGCCCGGCCACAGCTTGTTGTCGGCGTTGGGGAAACTGGCCTTGAGCCGGATCGTACCGGTGGTCTGGTCGATTTGATTGTCGACCAGCATCAAACTGCCGCGGCCGAGTTCGGTCTTGCCGTCGCGCGACAGCGCCGTCACGTCGAGCTTGCCGGCAGCCATGCCGGCATTGATCTGGTCCAGATCCTCTTCCGGCAAGGTGAAGATCACTGTGATCGGTTGGATCTGGGTGACGACGACGATGCCCGTGGTCGAGGCGGCGTGGAGATTGTTGCCGGGGTCGACCAGCCTGATTCCGGTCCGGCCGGGAATCGGCGAGGTGATCGTGGTGTAGTCGAGCTGCGTCCTGGCGCTGTCGATCGCCGCCACATCGGCCTTGATCTGCGCACTCAGTTGCGCCACCAGCGCCCGCTGCGTGTCGAGCGTCTGCTTGCTGGTGAAGTTCTCCGGCGCCAGGCTGATATAGCGGTCGAGGTCGCGCTGCGCATTGGCGAGCTGCGCCTCGTCCTTGGCCTTGGTGGCGACCGCCTGGTCGAAGGCGGCTTGGTAGGGGCGGGGATCGATCTGCGCCAGGAGATCGCCCTGCTTCACCATCTGGCCCTCGGTGAAGCCGACCTTGACCAGCTCGCCGTCGACTCGGGGTGAGACCGTTACCGTGTAGTAGGCTTGCACCGTGCCGAGGCCGCCCAGATAGACCGGGACATCCGTCCGCTGCGCCACGGCGGTGTCGACCGAGATCGCGGGCGGCACGCTCGGCGGTGCCGCGGTCGAGCGCGGCGCATCGATCAGGCCGCCGGCTACGGCCAGGGCCAGCAGCGCCGCGGCACCTCCGCCCAGCAGGATGAACCGGGTCCTGCCGATCCTGCCCACCGCGCCGGGTTTGCCGTGTTCGGAATCGGGCTTCATGGGGATTTCGCCTCCTCCTGCCAGCCGCCGCCCAATGCGTTGAAGAGCGCGACCAGCGCCTGCAGACGCAGGAAGCGCGCCTGCACCAGCGCCGTCTCCGCGGTGAACAGCGCGGTTTCCGTGTTCAATACGGTCAGGATGTTGATCGTCCCGGCACGGAGCTGCGACAGCGCGATCTGATAGGCGCGCCGTGCCGCATCGGTCGCGGCTTGCTGCCGCGCCAGCAGTTCGGTGGTCTGCTGCACGCCGACGAGCGCATCCTCGGCATTGCTGAAGGCCGTGATCACCGTCTTGCGGTAATCGGCGACCAGCTCGTCGTAGCGCGCCTTGGTGAACTCCAATTGACCTTCGAGCGCCCCGCCCTCGAAGATCGGCTGGGTCAGCGCGGCGGCCAGCGAGAACAGCCCGTTCGCGGGATTGAACGCCGAACCCAGTTGGGTGCTGGCGAAACCGGCCGAACCCGTCAGCTGGATGCTCGGAAAGAACGCCGCGCGGGCGACGGTGATGTTCGCATTGGCGGATTTGAGGTTGGCTTCGGCCTGCGCGACATCCGGACGGCGCGCGAGCAGCTCGGAGGGCAGGCCGGGCGCCACCGCAGGCAGGGCCAGGTCGGTCAGCGCGCCGTCCGTGATCTCGACCGCTTCCGGCGGCTGGCCGAGCAGGATCGCCAGCGCGTCTTGGGTCTGGCGCAGCTGCTGGAGCAGCGGCGGCACGGCGGCTTCCAACGTCGCCACGGTGGTCTCCTGCTGCGCCACGTCGAGCGCCGTCGCGATGCCGGCGGTCTCCTGATGCTGGAGCGCATTCAGGATCTCACGCGCGCTCTTGACGTTGTCGAGCGCGACCGCCACTTCCTCGCGCAATTCCAGCGCCTGGAAATAGGATGTCGCGACGTCGCTCATGATAGTGAGTTCGACCGTCGCCTGGTTGAAGCGGTTCGCGGCGGCTGTCGCTTCGGCGGCGGCCAGCGCCGCATGGTTCTTGCCCCAGAAATCGATCTCGTAGCTGGCGGTCAGCCCGGGCGCGTACTCGGTGAAGGTCTTCGCCCCGACTCCGCCCGACGAAGCGCGCTCACGCGTGGCGCTGGCCGAGCCGGAGATCGCCGGCAGCAGCGGGGCACCGGCCACTTCGGCCTGCGCATCGGCTTCGCGGACCTGCGCGATAGCTGCGGCAATGTCGAAATTGGCCGCCTGTGCCTGCGCGATATAGGCGTCGAGCCGAGCCGAGCGAAAGCCGTGCCACCAATCGGCCGAAGGCCAGGCGGCCGGTTCCGGCGGACCCAGCCAGGCCGGCGGAGTCGGTGTATCGGGGCGGATGTAGTCCTGACCGATGTCGCAGCCGGCGAGCGCCAGCGACATCGGCAAAGCCAGTGCGAACCAGCGATACGCCGGTCGAGTGCGGAAGCGGTGGCCGGCAAAGGCGGGAAACAAAATCATCGTGTTCCGGACGAGTTGCGGGAGCGATCCGTACAACGTCGGACATTCAGCCGCCGTTGGCCGCAAATGAATTTATTTTAATTCAGCCCCGGCCCGACCGCGGGAAATGGCGCGTATGCGCCCGGCGATTCAGCGTATCCGGTTCAGCAACCGGTGCAGCGGCAGCAACGCGATCGCGGCGGGCAGCAGAGCCCAAAGCGTCTGTTTCAGCATGAAATAGGCGGTCAGGGACCAGGTCGCGCCGATCAGCATTTCGCCCAGCGAGCGCATCCGGTGGTCGGAGGAGCGCCGGGCAAAGTGGCTGCGCAGCGCGTCGCTGCGATAAAGGTAATTCAAGAGCGAGCAGCCGACGGCGCTGCCGGTCGCACAGACCGTCAGGCAAAAACCGAGCCAGAGGTTGAGATAGGTGGCGGCGAGCAGCGGCACGAGCATGAACAGGGCGACGGGCAGGAGGGCCGCCTGCATCTTGGCGCGCAGCACCTCGCGCGGCTTCAGCGGCGCCGATGCCAGCAGGTCGCGTGCATCTTCCCCCGACACGGTGAGCCAGGTCAGTCCGCCGGCCATGTAGCCTGCGGTCATCACCAGGACGAGCCAGCGGGCGGAGCTGCCGCCGGCTTCGGCGCGCCATACGACGAGGGTGAGCGGCAGCAGGAAGACCAGCTGCCGCGCGATCTGGGTGATCAGCCAGGGGTCACGGACGAGCAGCCGGATTTCCTTGCCGCGCAAGGTCGACCAGGGGTCGGTGCGAAACGGCCGCATCGCGCCCGAGCGCTTGCGCGTCCGTCCGCTGCCGATGCCGGCGGCGGCGATGGCACTGGTGATGAAACGGTCTGCGAGGCCGACCGCGGTCGACATGAAGCACAACAGGCTCAGCAGAACGAGACCGGCCAACGCCCAAGGTTCGCCGAGCGCGCCGCGCGCCGGAAACCATACCCAGCTCTCCGGTCCCGGCAAGGTCGCGGCGATCCGGGTCAGGCCGGGCAGGTCCGAGACGCCGGACACCTGGATCAAATTCGGGATCTGCGCGGCCATGCCGAAGCTGATGCCGAGCGCCGCCGACAGAATCTGGGCGGCGAGCCTGGTGCGGCGCGCGCCGAGCAGCCGGAACAGCGAGATCGCCGCCACGAGACCCGCGGTCGTCGCGAACAGGCCGAGGCAAGGGATCGTCACATAGGCGACGAGCCAGCTGCGATGGCCGAGCAGGATGAAGGCGTTGGCGACGGGGAGTGCCAGCAGCGCGCCGCCGACGCAGACGCTGACGGCGATCGCCGTCAGCCGGACGAGAATGATGGCGTAGCGCGGAAACGGCGAGGACAGCAGCAGATCCATGTCGCCGCGCGCATAGATCGCCTGGATCGAGGCATCGAGCGCGGTCGACACCATGCCGAGATAGAGGAAAATCAGCGCTCCGGTCGTCACTGCAAAACCCAGCGGCTGCGGCAGCGGCGGCAGATCGGCCCGGTCGAAACCGAATGCCACGGCAAGCGCGATCAGTTGCCAGGCGCCCAGCATCGAGCCGACGAACAGGCTGGTGGTACGCCGCCGGCCGAAGGAGCGCCATTGCAGCTTCAGCTCATAGCGGAACAGCCACGCGACCGAGCCCAGGGAGAAGGCGACGCCGGTGCCCATTACGGCGCGACCGCGTCCGGACCGGCAACGAGGTGCAGGAAGACGTCTTCGAGGCTGGAGCCGGTCTGCCCGGAGCGCGCCCGTAATTCGTCGAGGCTGCCTTCCGCCACCAATTGGCCCTTCTGGATGATGCCGATGCGGTCGACGAGCCGCTCCGCGACATCGAGGATATGGGTCGTCAGGACGATCGTACAGCCCGACCGGGCGCGGTCGAGCAGCAGGTTCTTGACCTGGCGCGCGATCGCCGCGTCGAGGCCGGTCAGCGGCTCGTCGAGCAGCAGCAGCTTCGGATCATGGATCAGCGCGCCGGCGAGCGCCGCCTTCTGCTTCATGCCGCGCGAAAAATCCTCGCACCGGTCGTCGCGGTGCGGCCACAGCTCCAGCGCTTCCAGCAGGAATTGCGCCTGGCGTTGGGCGTAGGCGGCATCGATGCGCCACAGCCCGGCGACGAATTCCAGGTATTCGAGCGGCGTCAGCTTGTCGTACAGCATCGGCTCGTCCGGCAGCCAGGCGATCATCTGCTTGGCCGCGATCGGATCGGCGAGGGCGTCGACGCCGAAGATCTCGATACTGCCGGAATCGGGCGGCAGCAGGCCGACGATCATGCGCAATGTCGTCGTCTTTCCGGCGCCATTGGGGCCGAGCAGCCCGTAGAACTCCCCTTGATGCAGGCGCAGATCGAGATTGTTCACCGCCGGCTTGTCAAAGCTTTTGCAAAGCCCCCGGATGCGCAGCGCGTCGTGCGGAATCTTTCCCCTCCAACCGGTAATAAAGCACGCGATCCTGTCTATAGAGCGGCGCGGGCCGTGCCGCAACACGCGTCGGGCGCGTGGTCCCTATTGCTTTCGAGGCAGGAACTATCCGACCGCCCGCATCGGTTGAGCAATCGGACCGGCGGCCGATTGTGCCTACCTTAGGTAAAGAGAGCGGTAACGCTGAAGCTCGCATATTACGACCGCGATGTGCCGCGGCGGCTCCGTTCGCCGCGGCATACGCTCTGTTGTAGGCCCGCAAGCCGCCAGAGAACAGCCCGGATCGCACCGAAAGTCGACCGTCGAGCCCATGGAGAAGCCCCTGTCCCCCAAGTGTCGCTCGGCGCTCGCGCAGTCGGCGGGTTATGGCGTCACGGTCGCCCTGGTCCTGGCACCGCTGCTATGCGCCGCGGTGCCGCCGCTGGTCGACTACCCGGATTACCTCGCCCGAGCGGCAATCCTGGCGCAGCCCGGCGCTTCGCGAAATTATGAGGTTGCGTGGCAGATCGTCCCGAATCTCGCCTTCGACCTGGTCGTGCCGTGGCTCGGCGCGCTGGTCGGAATCGAAACCGCCGGGCGCCTCTTCATCGCGCTGACAATGGCCATGCTGATGGCCGGGACGGCGTCGCTGCACCGCGCCCTCTTCGGCCGGGTCGGCTGGTGGCCGCTGGCGTCGGCCCTGTTCGTCTACAATGTCGCACTCTATTTCGGGTTCCTCAATTATCTCTTTGGCTTGGGTGGAACGTTGCTGTGCTTCGCGGCGTGGGTCTCGACCGGGAGATCGCCGCTGACCGCCCGGCTTTGCCTCTTCGCCGTGCTCGCGGGGCTGCTCTTCGTCCTGCATCTATTCGCGTTCGGCCTGTATGGGCTGCTGATCGGCGCCTTCGAACTGGGCGCGTTGACGGAACGCGGCGCCCGCACCCGCCGGGCCGCGCTGCGCTGCGCCGCCGCCTTCCTGCAGTTCGTGCCGGCCGGGCTGTTGTGGCTGACCAACTCCAGTGCGGGCGAGCCGCATTACACGAGCTATGGCAACCTCGCCGAGCGCTATCTCATGATGCTGTGGCCGATGGATTTCGGTCAATTCGGGTGGCAGGTTGCGCCGGCCTATGCCGGACTTGCCTATCTCGCCTGGCGCGGCGGCGGCTTGCGGCTCGACCCACGCATGCGCTGGCCGCTGCTTGCCGTGATCGTCGCTACGGCGGCGATGCCGGAATGGCTCTATGGCAGCTGGTCGGCCGACAGCCGCTTGCCCGTGGCCTTGCCTTTCCTGCTGATCGGCAGCATGCGGCTGTCGGTCTCGAAGCCCCGCCTGACCGCGACGATTGCCGGATTCTCGGTCTTTCTCCTGGTGTTGCGCGTCGCGACCATAGCCTTGGTCTGGCATGAGATGGACCGCCGCTTCGCAGAATTCCGCACCGCCGCCGCCGCCCTGCCGCCGGGCAGCCGCCTGCTGGTCGGCCGCAGCGAGATGCCGGACCGGCAGCGCCGGATCGGCGGGCTGCCTCTGGAGCTCGCGGCCTTGAACGACAATACGCATTTTCACCTGCCTGAACTGGCGATCATCGACCGCGACGCCTTCGTGCCGAATTTCGGCCTGCAGCTGGCGCCGGTCAGGCCGACGCTGCAAAATCGCGCGGTCCAGGGGCAGGCCAGTCAGCCGATCGAGATCGAGGAGTTGGTCGCCGCCCTGCAGCCGGATCGGCGGGCGCCCGGGGAACCTCCCTATTGGACCGATTGGCCGCACCGCTTCGACTATCTGCTCGTCCTGGATTTCGGCAATCACGACAATCCATCGCCGCAGGCGCTGCAACCGCTGGCGACGGGCAGTTTCTTTTCGCTCTATCGGATTGTGCCCGGCCGGCAAAATTGAAGGCATTCCTTAATGACGGTTCGTGCGTAATCCGCGATAGCCGGTTGTGGGCAGTAATTCGCAATCGCGTTGAGCCGAACGAGCCAGACTGAACACATGACTTGCGCCCTTCTTCGCCTGCCGACCGGTTTGGCCGCCGCCATCGCCGATAGAGGCAGGGCCCTTTGGCAGCGCCTCGTCCCCGGCGCAAGCACCGCGAATGTTGCGCTGCAACAGCTGTTCGAATGCGAACGCGCTTACCGTGAAATCATCGATAACAGTCCGCAGGGCCTCGTCATCGTCGACGACGGGGGCCGGGTGCTGATGGCCAACCCTGCGGCCGCGCGGTTGTTCGGCTATGCCGGGCCTGAGGAAGTCCTGGCGCTTGCGACCATCGACACGCTGCTCGATCCGACCGAGCGCGGCCGGGTGCTGCCGGATCGCCTGGCGGGGGACGCCGGTGAGGTGCCGCCGGTGGGGTCCGACCTGCGCGTGCATCGGCGCGACGGGGCGGCAATCTGGTGCGAGGTTCACGGCCATCGCATGGTCTGGAGCGGCCGTCCGGTCGTCGAGCTGGTCCTGGTCGACGCTACGGCGCGCAGGGAAGCGGACGCGGCGCTGGATGCGGCGCGCATTGCTGCCGACGCAGCGAATCGCGCGAAGAGCGAGTTCCTGGCCAAGGTCAGCCACGAGATCCGCACGCCGATGAACGCTGTCGTCGGGCTCAGCCACCTCGCGCTGGCGGCATCCGGTGAGTCGGCCGACCGCAATCGCCTGCGCCAGATCAACTGCGCTGCCAAGGCTTTGCTCGGCACGATCGACGACATCCTGGATTTTGCCGGGGTCGAGGCCGGACGGATCGAGATCGGGCGGGTCGAATTTGCGCTCGAGGATGTTCTCGACACGCTGCGGGTCAGGCTCGGCGCCGCGGCTGAGCAGCGCGCAGTGACCTTGGCCTTCACGATCGGGCAAGACGTGCCGCCCCGGCTCATCGGCGATCCGGCCAGGCTCGGCCAGGTGCTGCGGCATCTGCTTTCGAATGCCATAAAATTCAGCGAACGCGATGTCGTGGCGGTGACTGTCGCGATCGCCGCGCACAACCGGCTCGGAGCAAATCTGCGCTTCAGCGTCGAGGATCGCGGCATCGGCCTGTCCGTCGCACAGCAGGAACGGCTGTTCGAGCCGTTCTGGCAGGCCGACGGGTCGAGCCTTCGCCGGCCCGGCGGCACCGGGCTGGGCTTGGTCGTCTGCAAGCGCCTGGTCGAGGCTATGGGCGGCCAGATCACCGTGGAAAGCGTGCTTGGCCGCGGCAGCACCTTCGCTTTCAACTTGAACTTCGACCTGCCCGCGGCGGCGCTCCGTGCCGCCGTCGCCCGAACGGGACGTCTCGCCGGCTTGCGTATCCTCGTGGTAGAGGACAATGTTGTGAACCAAGCGGTCGCCGAAGGTATACTGGTCTTCGAAGGGGCGGCGGTCACCTTGGCAGCAAACGGCAGGATTGCCGTCGACTTGCTGCGCAACACGGCGTTCGACGCGGTTTTGATGGATTTGCAGATGCCGGTGATGGACGGCTATTCGGCGACGCGGGCGATTCGCGGTGAACTAGGCCTGAAGCGGCTGCCGATCATCGCCGTAACCGCGCATGCGCTGGCGGGCGAAAGGCGGCGCTGCCGGGAGGCGGGAATGAACGACCATTTGTCGAAACCGGTGGATCCCAAGCGGCTTGTCGATACGGTTCGCAACGAGATCGGGGCGGCGCAGGCCGGGTTGCCGCCGGCCGGCTGGCCGCAAATGGAGGTGGTGCCGGCCGGGGGGGCGGCGGAGAAGCCAGGCCTGCCGGGCATCGACATGGCGGATGCGCTCGGCCGGCTCGGCGGCAACCGTGCTCTGCTCGAACGCGTCTATCTCGACTTTTGCCGGCAATATGTCGGCGCCGCTGGCGAGATCGATCGTCTGGTAACGGTCGGTGCCGTAGCGGAGGCAGCGGCGCTGGCGCATGCGGTGAAGGGTGTCGCCGGCAATATCGGCGCGATCCGGATCTTCGCCGCGGCCAAGACGCTCGAGACGGACCTCTTGGCCGGAGGCGGCCGCGAAACCCTGGCGGCTCTGACCGCAGCGCTCGCCGAATTGCCGCGCCGGGAGCAGCCGGCCTCCGCGATTGCCGCGGCACCGGCCCCGGTTCTCCCCAGCCGCGTCGACCGCGACGCCCTTGGCCGCGCCATCGGGCATCTGCGCGACCTGCTCAATGTCCGCGATCTCGAGGCCGAGGAGAGCCTCGCGGTGCTTGGTCGACTGTGCCCCGACGGGTTGGCGCGGGAGCCCTTGGCGGGGCTGGCCGTCGCCATCGACGCGCTCGATTTCGAAGCGGCGCTCGGCCATCTCAACCGGGTCGAAGCGACTGCCTTGGGCGTGGCGCCGGGATGACGGAGCCCGGTCCGAAGCCCAAGCTTCTGGTCGTCGACGACGCTCCGGCAAATATCCGCGTCTTGCGGAATTTGCTGCTCGACGAAGCGCGCGTGCTGTTCGCCACCAGCGGCCGCGACGCGCTGGTGACGGCGCGCAGCGAACAGCCGGATCTGATCCTGCTCGATGTTATGATGCCGGACATGGACGGCTACGAAGTCTGCCGTGCCTTGAAGGCCGATCCGGCGACACGCGACCTGCCGGTCATCTTCGTCACCGGTCTTACCGAGGCGACCGACGAGACGCGCGGGCTCGAGGCCGGCGCCATCGACTACATCACCAAACCCTTTGTCCCGGCAGTCGTGCGCATGCGGGTGCGCAATCACCTGGCGCTCAGGCGCGTCACCAATGAGCTGCATCTGCTGAATGCCGAATTGCTTCGCCTGGCGCGGACGGATGCGCTGACCGGGGTGAGCAACCGGCGGCATTTCTTCGAGCAGATTACGGAAGAGATGGCGCGCATGCGGCGCTATCATCACCATGCGGCGATCTTCATGCTCGATCTCGATCACTTCAAGCGCTTGAACGATGGTTACGGCCATGATGTCGGCGACCGCGCGCTCGTCGAGACGGCGGCGGCGGTGCGCGGGACGCTACGCGCCCATGATCTCTTTGGCCGGCTCGGCGGCGAAGAGTTTGCCGGGTTTCTGCCCGAGACCGAGCTTGCGCAAGCTGTCACGGTGTGTGAACGGTTGCGCGAACTGATCGCCGCGATTCGGCTGCCGACCGGCGGCGAGCCGGTGCGGATCACCGCCAGCATCGGCGTCGTCGCCGTCGACACCGACAACGAGTCGGTGGAAATGGCGCTGAAGCGCGCGGATCAGGCGATGTATTCGGCCAAGCAGAGCGGGCGTAATCGCGTGGTGGCGGGGTAAGAGGCGATAAGCTCCGCATACGCCATACGGCCGGCCCGAGCAGCGGGGGTAAGCCTCGCTTCGGCCGATGCGGCGTGGGCTGCTGAGAGTGCATATCGGCCACGCCCCGTCGACGGGATGCCGTCGTCCGGCGTCGTGAGATCGCCGAGCGAACTGCTCGCACTCCGGCCAAACCATCACCGGTCGACGTCCAGAATTTGACATCTGACACGAGGGGGCGATCCGTTTAGGCGACTGGCCGGACACGCGAAGCCTTGCCGGCGGCCCCGTAGAGCTTTCCGCGGACACCGCCGAACCGCCATCTGCCGCCGACGGCGACCCGCCGTTACGCGACCGCCTGAAGATGTTCCGAACAATGTCGCAAGCGACTTGCCAATCGACATCCGCCATATTGTTATACCGCGTCAAACTGACGGCCGATCCGCAGATTCAGCGATCCGGAAAATTCGCGAGTAAGATGGTCAAGCGTAGTCAAATTCCGATGATCGCGGCGCTCGGCCTGCTCGCCACGCCGGCTTCCGCGCTGCCCATAGATACCGGCACCGGCGTCAAGCTCTCGGTCGACAACACATTCGAGTTTACCTTGGTCGATCAGTTGGGCTCGGCCGCCTTCGGTCCCTCCGGCCGCTGCTTGCCGGACAGCGGCCCCTTCGTCGTCGAGGCCAGCCTGTTCTCCTGCGCAGTGCGTTCAGGCCTGACGTCGACCCGGAGCGAGTGGGAGCCCCGTCTGTCCGCAAGCTATGGCGGTTTCGGCCTCGAGGTTAGTGCCTATGGCGAATACGACCCGGTCTATTCGGCGTTCAAGAAGCAGCCGCCGGCGGTGCCGGCGGTCGCGAACGTGACGAGATTGTTTTCCGAGAATAATGACGATGACGGCGTCAACGGCATCGAATTGCAGGACTTCTATGTCTCCGGCATGGTCAATCTCGGCGAGGATCTGCCGCTGTCGTTCAAGGTCGGCCGGCAGGTCTCCGTGTGGGGCGAAAGTCTGTATTTTCCGGAAAACGGCATCGCCGGCGGCCAGACGCCGATCGACACGTTTCGCTACAAGCCGATTGCCAGCTATGACGAGAACCAGCAGCTTCTGCCGGTCGCTCAGGTGACCTTCAGCCTGCAGCCGAATGACGGGCTGGCCATCATCGGCTACTATCAATTCGAATGGCGGCGGGACCGGATCAGCCCGTACGACGCCGAGATCAGCAACGACGAGATCGTTACGCAGGACAATATTCGTCAGATCGTGATGCCCCGGTCCGGCGGTCAACCGGTCGTCTTCAACCGCGTCCAGGACCAGGCGTCGGATTCGACCGACCAATTCGGGCTCGGCATCCGCCAGCGGCTGGGCGATTTCGATTTCGGCCTTTACGGGCTGAGCTTCAATGCGAAGGTGCCGGAGTTCGATGCCCATTTGCCGTTCTTCGACTCGGATGAAAATCCGAATGTCGGCACTTATGACCTTTTCTTCCCGCGCGACATAGAGATCTTCGGCGCCAGTCTGAGCGGACCGCTGGGCGACGGCACTTTCGGCGCGGAAGTCTCGGGACGTCGCAACCAGCCCCTCGTCAATCCCGGCGTGATCCTGACGGCAACCACGGAAGTCGGCGAGAACGACGATGCAAAACAGGACGCCGACCGGTTCCCGCTGGGCGACACGCTGCACGCGCAGTTTTCGTGGATAACGCCGATCGCACCGCTGTCATGGCTTCCGGACGGCGCCAATTTCAGCGGCGAGGTGGCGGGCAATCACCTGATCGCGCCGACCGCCAGTCCGAACCTCATCACCCCCGGCCGCACCCAGACGGCTGCCGCGATCCGCACCGTCATCGAGCCGCAATTCTTTCAGATCGTCCCGCGTGTCGACCTGACCATACCGGTTCAGCTGGGATATAATCTCTTCGGCAATTCCTCGATCGATCCGTCGATGAACCGCGGGACGGGCGATGTTACCTTGGGCGCGAACCTGACCCTCGATGAGACTTGGAAACTGGCGCTCAGCGGCACGCACTACATCGGCGATACCAAGAACTCTTTCCTGCCGGATACGCCGATCGGTTTGACGCAGTCGCTAAGCCGGCAGGATTTTATCAGCCTGAGCGTCAAGACGAGCTTTTGACGTCGTTCCCGCTTTGGGCGCTCAAGCAGCTTTCGTGATGCCGTGGCGCGCTTCGGTGCCGGCTTTTGCCGCACGGGCTTGCATGCGGCCGCGGCCGCCGGCGTTCGGGTGCCTGCGGCCAACCCGGCTAGAACAGGTTCCGCCGTTGCGGTTTGGCTTCGGCGCGGAGCTGCGCCAGGCGGGCTTCGACCATCCGGCATACGCGCATAATGTCATCGTAATCATACTGCGGAAATTCGGCGCAGAACTCTGCCACCTGCCGGGACGGGTCGGGCAGGGTGAGGTCGAGATGTGGGCGGCGGCGGGCCATTTCGGGTCGAACCTCAAGCGGGGGACGTGCCGCTAGGCTCCGCTTTTCGCCTTGCAGAAGTCTTAAAACGACGCGGAGAAACTGCTTAAACCCCAACAATCGCGCCATCGATCACCGATTTGCGGTGCAATATCCGCACCAGGCGCCGGTCGGCGTCCGCCAGCCGGCCGCTCTGCAGCGCTACACGCATGTCGCGCAGCCGAAGCTTCAATATATCGGTAACCTTGTCGGAGGCGAGGAGCTCGTCGAGCTTGTCGAGATCGCCTTCATCCGGAAGCCGGCGCTTGGCTGGAAGATCCGGGATCAGGGAATGCCAATCCGCGCCGGAGGATCTCATCAGCGCGTCGATCCGCCTGGCGGCATTCAGCACTTCGCCGTCCTGATCGGAACCCAGCAAGGCCAGCAGCTTGCGCAGGCGCGCGCGGTCGAGCGCCGTGCCATTCCGCGGCGTCTTCATCGCCGTCGATCTCCCTAGATTGCCGAGCCGGCCTCGATGCCGAAGCGAATCAGCCTTGCCCAACCGGCAATCTGCCGCAAGAGCACAGCATGATCCACCAGCGGCATCGGCCCTCCGCCGCGACATGGCCCCCCGGATTGTTGCAGCCGCGAAACTTTGCTAGGGTCCGCCTCGCCGATTTCCTCTGATACGATTGTCTCGCTACCTTGGTCACCCAGCCGCCGACACCCCAGCCTTTCGACATTACCCCGGTCACGATCGAAGACGAGATGCAGCGCTCGTATCTCGATTACGCCATGAGCGTGATCGTGAGCCGCGCCTTGCCCGATGTCCGTGACGGGCTGAAACCGGTCCATCGCCGCATCCTCTACGCCATGAAGGAAGCCGGCAACGACTGGAACCGCGGTTTTCGTAAATCGGCCAAGGCGGTCGGCGAGGTGATGGGCAATTATCACCCGCATGGCGATACGGCGATCTACGACGCCATGGTGCGCATGGCGCAGGATTTCTCCATGCGCCTGATGCTGATTCAGGGCCAGGGCAATTTCGGCTCGATGGATGGCGACCCGCCGGCGGCGATGCGCTACACCGAGGCGCGCCTGGCGCGCATCAGCAGCGAGGCTCTGCTCGAAGATATCGACAAGAACACCGTCGATATGGTGCCGAATTACGACGAAACGCTGCGCGAGCCGTCGGTTCTGCCGGCGCGGTTTCCCAATCTGCTGGTCAACGGCGCCGCCGGCATCGCGGTCGGCATGGCGACCAACATCCCGCCCCATAATCTCGGCGAGGTCGCCGATGCGGTCTTCGCCTATTTCGACAATCCCGACATCACGGTCGACGAACTCAACGAGATCATTCCCGGACCGGATTTTCCGACCGGCGGGCTGATCATGGGCAAGAGCGGCATCCGCGCCGCCTACCAGACCGGGCGCGGCTCGGTGGTCATGCGCTGCCGCCACAAGATCGAGGAGTTCCAGAAAGATCGCGAAGCCATCGTGATCACGGAAATCCCTTATCAGGTAAATAAGGAGAAGCTGGTCATCCGGATCGCCGAGGTCGTGCGGGAGAAGCTGGTCGAGGGCATCTCGGGTCTGCGCGACGAATCCGATCGCGACGGTCTGCGGGTCGTGATCGAGCTCAAGCGGGACGCCGTGGCGGATGTCGTGCTGAACCAGCTGTTCCGCCATACGCCGCTGCAGACCAGTTTCGGCGTCAATATGCTGGCGATCAATGGCGGCCGGCCGCAATTGATGAATCTCCGCGAGATCATCGGCGCGTTCGTCGATTTCCGCATCGAGGTCATTACCAACCGGACGCTCTACGAACTCGGCAAGGCGCGCGAGCGCGCGCACACCTTGGTCGGCCTGGCCGTGGCCGTCGCGAATATCGACGAGATCATCCGCCTGATCCGCGCGGCGCGCGATCCGGCTGAGGCGATGGCAGGCCTGACGGGCCAAACCTGGCCCGCGGAAGATGTGGCACCGCTGATCGGCCTCATCGACGAGCCGGGTCACGAAATCGCCGCGGACGGCACCTATCAACTCTCCGAAGCGCAGGCGCGCGCGATCCTCGATCTCCGCCTGCAACGCCTGACCGGGCTCGAACGTGACAAGATTGCCGAGGAGCTGGCCGAGATCGGCGCGCAGATCATCGATTATCTCGACATTCTGCGCACGCCGGCGCGCAAATTCGCAATCGCGCGGACCGAGCTGCAGGCGGTCAAGGACCGGTTCGGCGACAAGCGCCGCACGACCATCGAAGAACTCGAATTCGAAAGCGATGTCGAGGCGCTGATCCAGCGCGAGGACATGGTGGTGACGGTGAGCCTGGCCGGCGCCATCAAGCGCGTGCCGGTCTCGACATATCGCGCCCAGCGCCGCGGCGGCCGCGGCCGCGCGGGCATGGCGATCCGCGAAGAGGATTCGGTGAGCCAGCTCTTCGTCGCCTCGACCCACACGCCGGTGCTGTTCTTCACGACCTCGGGCCGGGCCTACAAGCTCAAGGTCTGGCGCCTGCCGCTCGGCACGCCGCAATCGCGCGGGCGCGCGATCGTCAATCTCCTGCCCAATATGCAGCCGGGCGAGGGCATCTCGGCGATTCTGCCGCTGCCCGAGGACGAATCGGGTTGGGCCGATCTCACCGTCATGTTCGCGACCTCGAAGGGCAATGTCCGGCGGAATTCCTTGGGCGATTTCGCCAATGTCATGGCGAACGGCAAGATCGCCATGAAATTCGAGGGCGAGGATGCCGATGACACGCTGATCGGCGTGGCCAGCTGCACCGACCGCCAGGATGTGCTGCTGGCGACGCGGAACGGCAAATGTATCCGTTTTCCGGTCGAAGATGTCCGGGTCTTCAGCGGCCGCAGCTCGGTCGGCGTGCGCGGCATCCGGCTGCTCGGCGACGACAAGGTCATTTCGATGTCGATCCTCAACCATTTCGGGCTCGATATCGCCGAGCGCGACGCCTATCTCAGCCTGGCCAGCAAGCGCCGGCGCCAGAGCGGGGCGGAGTCCGAGACCGCGGTCGAATTGCCGTTGAGCGACGGCGCGGGCGATGACGATTCGGAAGCGCCTGAAGGCGCCGAGCCGGTCGAGATCGACGAGGCGCGCTTCGCCGCCCTCGACGCGCAAGAGGAGTTCCTGCTGAACGTGACCAGCAAGGGCTTCGGCGTACGGACTTCGGCCTACCGGTTCCGGGTCACCGGGCGCGGCGGCCAGGGGGTCGACAACATGAACCTGGGCAAGCGCGGCGACGCGGTGATCGCCGTGTTCCCGGTGCAGCATCGCGACGAGATCGTGCTGGTGACCGATCAGGGGCAGGTCATCCGCTGCCCGGTCCATGACATCCGCATCGCCGGTCGCGGCACGGCCGGGGTGGTCGTGTTCCGCGTCTCCGGCGAGGAACGGGTGGTCTCAGTCGCGACCCTGCGCGACCCGGGCGAGAATGGCGAGGGCGAGGACGGCGCCGAGGGGCCGGCGCCGGGCGAAGTGCCGCCGGACAGCACGGTCCATTGAGCGTGACGGGTTTCCCGGTCACGGAAGGAGAGGGCTGCATGACCACGGAGCCGCGCATCGGCGTTTATCCCGGGACCTTCGACCCGATCACCAACGGCCATATGGACGTGATCCTGCGTGCCGCACGGATCGTCGACCGGCTGATTGTCGGGGTCGCCCGGAATGCCGGCAAGGGACCGCTGTTTTCGACCGAGGAGCGCGTCGACCAGGTGCGCGGCGAGATCCAGGCCTTGGCGGATGGCGATGTCGCCGGGCGGATCGAGGTGCAGCCTTTCGAACTGCTGCTGATGAATTTCGCCGTTTCGGTGGGTGCCAGCGTCATCATCCGGGGCTTGCGCGCCGTGTCGGATTTCGAATACGAGTTCCAGATGGCGGGGATGAATGCGCGGCTGAATCCGACGATCGAGACTGTTTTCCTGATGTCATCCGACCGCTATCAGTTCATTTCGTCGCGTTTCGTAAAGGAGATCGGCCAATTAGGCGGCGATGTCGGCCATTTCGTGTCACCGCGCATCACCGCCAGGCTCAGCGAGCGCTTCGCTCGCGACAAGGCGCCGAAAGCCTGACGCCTGCAACGCTGGGCCCTGCAACGCTGGGCTCAGGGCAGGGCGGTTGACCGCGCCTGAACGCGCCGCCTATGCTCCGCGCGCCTTAGACGGCGAGACCGTAGCTCAGCTGGTAGAGCACGCGACTTTTAATCGTGTGGTCATGGGTTCGAATCCCATCGGTCTCACCAAAAATATCAATAGGTTATAATCCTGGATGGTGTGGGTTATTTTGCCGTAGCTATCGTATAGCGATCAGCAGACGCCAAGTCGCGCGCCGTGCCGCGACCCGGCGCTCAAGATGATGAATATAGCCGGAAGGTTCTTTCCGAGACGATTTGAACATCCGGTTTGTGCCGCCGAAAAGCGGCGCCGAGAAACTCGACCCGCCCAACTTACGAAAAACCCGCCTCTGCCGGCGGCGTTTCCGGGGGTGAGAGCGGGCACCGTGTTGTTTCAGACCCCGATCGTGATTCGGCCGAGTCGCTCCCGAACACCGATAGACCGGCACTGTGCCGGATTCGGTGCCGGCACTGTGCTCCGTCGCATACCGTGTCCTCCGATCGTTCCAGTCATCGGAGGCGGAAAACATAGGCAATCTTGGAGGCCGGACCGAGAATCGAACTCGGATACGAGGATTTGCAGTCCTCTGCATAGCCACTCTGCCATCCGGCCGGATGAGCGGGCGATATAGGCATCAAACAGGCAGCCGGTCAAGACGGCGGCAGGCCGTGATTTCGCGCTCCGCCGCCGGGTACGAGCGGCGCAAAAGCGGCAGCGGCGGAGACCGCCGATGGGGCGCGCCGCGGCCGGCGCCCGGCGAATTCCGTCGATTGCGGCACTGCCGCCGCATGACACCGAATTCATGCGTATCCGCTGGTACCTCAACGGTCCCCGCATTGTCACCGGCCGAGGCAGCCTATATAAATCCGCAAAACTTCCGCAGCGCCGGCCTCACGACGCGCAGCCCCCTCGCCCGATCCGCCGCTGCCGCGGCCTCAGACCCCAGCCAGGACATGAGCGACTACGCCAAGATCCGCACCAATATGGTTGAGAGCCAACTGCGCCCGAACAAGGTCAATACGCCGGCCCTGATCGATGCATTCCTGGCCGTGCCGCGCGAAGCCTTCGTGCCGCCGTCGTTGAAGGGCGCGGCCTATGTCGATGACGATGTGCCGCTCGGCGGCGGCCGTACCCTCCTCGAGCCCATGGTTTTCGCCCGGCTGCTGCAGAGCGCCGCGATCGGGCCCGGCGATGTCGTGCTCGAAATCGGCTGCACGACGGGCTACGGCGCGGCGATCCTGGCCAGGCTGGCGAAAAGCGTCATCGCAATTGACTGCGATCCGGCATTGCTGCGCCAGGCGACGGCCAATCTGGCGGGTTTGCGCAATATCGTCCTGTTCGAAGGCCAACTCGACAAGGGCTATCCCGAGCGTGCGCCCTATGATGTCATCGTGATCGGCGGCACGGTCGCTGAGATCCCGCCGGCGCTGATCGACCAAATGGCCGAGGGCGGAAGGCTGGTTACCGTGGTCGAGACGCGCGCCGGCCAGCTCGGCGAAGCGGTGCTGCTGCAGCGCGGGCCAGACGGCATCGTCCGCCGCCGTCTGTTCGAAGCGGCGGCGCATGTGCTGCCCGGCTTTCAGCGCGAGCCCAGTTTCGCGTTCTGAACCAGGCCACGGCGACGCCCAGCGTATTGAGGAGCCTATCCATGCTTAAGCGGTCGAACTCGTCCAGCCGGTCACTATGTGCGGCGGCCGCGATCATCGCTACCGGGGCGATTTCCCTTTCGGCGGGTGCCCGAGCACAAACGCTGCAGGACGCGCTGACCAGCGCCTACAACACGAATCCGCAGCTCCAGGCGGAGCGTGCGACCCTGCGGGCGACCGACGAAAACATCCCCCAGGCGCTGGCAAATTGGCGCCCGACCGTGACGGTGACGGGAAGCGAAGGCATCCAGCACAATTCGATCAAGCAGGATTGCGGCAAGGAGCTGGAAGGTGTGAACCTTTGTGCGGGTAGTCCGCAGACGCAGGCGCAGGCGCAGGCGCTCGCGCAAAATGGTACTTTGCCCCTGACCGATAACGCATTTTCGGAGAATTTGTCGCCGCAAACCTACGGCTTGACGATCAGCCAGCCGATCTATCGCGGCGGCCGGACCGAGGCGCAGACGGAGCAGGCGCTGAACCTCGTGCGGTCGGAGCGCGCGCATTTGAGCTCGGTTGAAGAGAGCGTATTGCTGAGCGCCGTGACCGATTACGTGAATGTCGTGCGCGATCAGGCGACGCTCGACCTCAACATCAACAATGAGCAGGTGCTGCGCCGCCAACTCGAGGCGGCGCAGGATCGTTTTCGAGTGGGCGAGGTGACGCGCACCGACGTGGCCCAGGCCGAAGCGGCTTACGCCGCAGCGATCGCCGGGCGGCAGGCGGCCGAGGGGACGCTGCAGATCTCGCGCTCGGGCTATGAGCGCGATATCGGGCAACCGCCGGGCAAGCTGGCGCCGCCGAACGGCGTGCCGGAACTGCCGACGAGCCGTCAGCAGGCGACTGATCTCGCCGCGAGCGCCAATCTCGATGTGATCTCCGCGCAATTCGCCCAGCAATCGGCCGAGGACAATGTCCGGCTGGTGCGCGGCCAATTGCTGCCGACGCTCAGCCTGAACGCCACCATCCAGCGCGCCAAGGAGACCGGTACACCCGGCCAGACGGCCGACGACATGTCGGTGACGGCGCAGCTGACCGTGCCGATCTATGAAGGCGGCCAGATCTATTCGCAATCGCGCCAGGCGACCCAGACCGTGGCGCAGAAGCGCAGCCAGGTCGACACCGCCCGGCTCGCCGCGGTGCAACTGGCGGCGCAGTCGTGGGAGCAGCTGGTCTCCGACCGAGCGCAGATCGTCTCACAGAAATCCCAGATCAAGGCCAATGAGATCGCGCTCGACGGCGTGCAGCAGGAAGCGGCGGTCGGGTCGCGCACCGTGCTCGACATTCTGAACGCCGAACAGACCCTGTTCCAATCGCGCGTCAACCTGGTGGTCTCGCAGCACGACGAGATCGTCGCGGAATTCACCCTCGCTTCGGCGCTCGGCCGGCTGACGGCGCGCCAGCTCAGCCTGCCGGTCACATTCTACGACCCGGAGGAGCATTTCGACGCCGTCCGCGACAAATGGATCGGGTTCGGGGACGATAAATGAGATAAGCGCATGCCGCTTTCGGCTGGATCGGCCACGCGATCGCACGCAGAGTGAAGGAATTCTTGGCTTTCGAGCAGTGGGGCGGCTAGAGTTCGCCGTCGTTTTCGAACCAGGTGCTAGGACGATGTCCGAGGCTAAGAGCCAACAAGAACCGTCGATGGAGGAAATCCTCGCCTCGATCCGCCGAATCATTGCCGAGGACAGCGATACGGTCAAAGCGCCGATTCACGAGCAGGAGCCGCCGCCGGCCGCCGGCGAAGACGTCCTGGAATTGACCGAGGTCGTCGCCGAGGAGGTGGCGCCTGCGCCGCCGCCCTTCGTCGAGCCTGAACCCGAACCCGAGCCAGAACCCTACCGTCCACCACCCAAGCCGCGCCGCATAGAACCGCCGGTCGCCGCTGAAGAGGAGCACATCGTGTCGGCCAGCCCCGCCGCGGCGTCCTCTGCCGCCTTTGCCGAAATCACCAACCGGCTGCGCGAACGGCGCAGCAGCGACATGTTGCTGGGCAACGGCGCCATAACGATCGAGGACCTCGTCCGCGATCTGCTGAAGCCGATGCTGCGGGATTGGCTCGATGCCAATTTGCCGAGCCTGGTCGAACGCCTCGTGCATGAAGAAATCAAGCGAATCGCCCGCGAAGCCATGTAGTCACCGGCGGCGCGACGAGCCCGCCATGGCCGATTCGCGCGGCGCCTCGCGGTGAGCGCCATAACCGCGACAAGCGGCCGACCGGCGACGTTGCGCAATCCAGCCGCGCTGATCGAGGCCGGGCTGGTGCCGGCCGAGCGCTTGCAGGAGCTCGAGCTGGTCGCCGCACGCTATGCCGTGGCGGTGACGCCGGCCATGGCCGCGCTGATCGACCCGGCCGATCCTGACGACCCGATCGCCCGCCAGTTCATTCCGAGCGTCGCTGAGCTGGACCATCGGGCGGAGGAAATGGCCGACCCGATCGGCGATACGTTGCACACGCCGGTCAAGGGCATCGTGCATCGCTACCCCGACCGCGTGTTGCTGAAGCCGTCCCATGTCTGCCCGGTTTATTGTCGCTTCTGTTTCCGCCGCGAGATGGTCGGCCCCGGCGGCGAGGCCTTGAGCTCGGACGAGCTGGCCGCGGCCTACGCCTATATCGACGGCGATCCGGCGATTTTCGAAGTCGTAATCACCGGCGGCGATCCGCTGATGCAGTCGCCGCGGCGGCTCAAGGAGATGATCGGCGCCCTGTCGGCAATCGGGCATCTGGGCGTGATCCGCCTCCATTCGCGCGTGCCGATCGTCGAGCCCGAGCGGATCGATGCCGCGCTGGTGGCGGCGCTGGAGAGCGAGAAGGGCCTGTTCCTGGCCCTTCACGCCGATCATCCGCGCGAGTTGACCGAGGACGCCGCGGCGGCGATTCGCCGCCTGAACCGTGCCGGCGTCGCGCTGCTCAGCCAGAGCATGCTGATCAAGGGCGTGAACGACGATCCCGCCGTGCTGGAGCAATTGCTGCGCCGATTCGTCAGCTTGCGCGTCAAGCCCTATTACCTTCACCACGGCGATCTGGCGCCGGGCACGGCACATTTCCGGACCACGATCGAGGCGGGACAGGCGATCGTCGGCGCGCTCCGCGGCCGGGTCTCGGGACTCTGCCAGCCGACCTATGTGCTGGATGTCCCGGGCGGTTACGGCAAGGTCCCGGTCGGCCCGGCCTATCTGACACCCGGCGGCGAAGCCGGCACCTGGCTCGTCACGGATTACCGCGGCGAGACGCATCGTTATCCGCCGTCCGGGGCCAGGTCTTAAGGGCGCGATCGCTCAAATCTCGCAGCGCGACGACCGACGCCTGCGCGATCGGCGACCCGGTGGCGCGAGTTTCCGCCGAAGATGGCTGTTCCCGGCTTCGCTTCCGCTATAAAACCGCGCACGACGGAGCATTCGAGGCAGTCAGTCGATGCAGACGATCTTGGTGACGGGTGGGGCGGGGTTCATCGGGTCGGCGGTAGTTCGCCTGCTGCTGGGTGAGAGCGAGGCGGTCGTCGTCAATCTCGACAAGCTGACCTATGCCGCCAATCCGCTGGCGCTCGAAGGGGCGGAACGCCACGCGCGCTACCGGTTCGAGCAGGCCGATATTGCCGATGGCGCGGCGCTCCGGGCGATCCTCGCGCGGCACCAGCCCGACGCGATCATGCATCTGGCGGCCGAGACCCATGTCGACCGGTCGATCGACGGGCCGGCCGCGTTCATCCACACCAACATAATCGGCACCTACACGCTGCTCGAAGCCGTCCGCGACTATCATGCCGCGCTTCCGGCCGGACGTGCGGCCGGTTTCCGCTTCCACCACGTCTCGACCGATGAAGTATTCGGGTCCCTCGGGTCCGACGGTGCCTTCACCGAAACCACGGCCTACGCGCCGACCTCGCCCTATTCCGCGTCCAAGGCCGCATCCGACCATCTGGTCCGCGCCTGGCACGCGACCTATGGCTTGCCGATCGTGCTGTCGAACTGTTCGAACAATTACGGGCCGTGGCAGTTTCCGGAAAAGCTGATGCCGCTGATGATCATCAAGGCGTTGCGCGGCGAGACGCTGCCGGTCTACGGCACGGGCCTCAATGTGCGCGATTGGCTCCACGTGGAGGACCACGCGGCGGCGCTGTGGTCGATCCTGCGCCGCGGCCGGCTCGGCGAAAGCTACAATGTCGGCGGCAATGCCGAGCGCACGAATCTCGCAGTCGTCCAGGCGATAACGGATCTGGTCGACGAGCTGTCCGGGGTGCTGGCCGGCGGCGTCGCCCGGCGGTCGCTGATCGCCCATGTCGCCGATCGGCCGGGCCATGATCTGCGTTACGCCATCGACGCGTCGAAAATCGCGCGCGAACTCGGCTGGCGGCCGCGGCAAAGCTTCGAGAGCGGTCTGCGCGCGACCGTCCGCTGGTATCTCGACAATCACCACTGGTGGGAAAATATCGGTCATTATCGCCAGGATCGGCTCGGCCTCGCGGCACGGCCGGCGGTCCAGGAGGCGGCGCGATGAAGGGTATCATTCTGGCCGGCGGCTCCGGGACGCGGCTCTATCCGATCACCCGGGCCGTATCGAAGCAACTGTTGCCGGTCTACGACAAGCCGATGATCTTCTATCCGCTGTCGACGCTGATGTTGGCCGGGATCCGTGAAATTCTGATCATCACCACACCCGCTGACCGTCCGCAATTCGAGCATTTGCTGGGCGACGGCCGGTCCTGGGGTATCCGGCTCGACTACGCCGTGCAGCCCCGGCCGGAGGGCTTGGCGCAGGCCTTCGTCATCGGTCGCGATTTCGTCGGGCGCGACCGCGTGGCGCTGGTACTGGGCGACAATCTGTTCCACGGCGAAGGGCTGACCGAGACATTGATGCGCGCCGCCGCCCGCACGACCGGCGCCACCGTCTTCGGCTATCGGGTGCGCGATCCGGAACGCTACGGTGTCGTCGAGTTCGGTCCGGACCGCCGCGCGCTCACGATCGAGGAAAAGCCGGCGAAGCCGCGCTCGGACTGGGCGGTGACCGGCCTTTACTTCTATGACAACGAGGTGCTCGACATCGCCGCGTCGGTCCGGCCCAGTGCCCGCGGTGAATACGAAATCACCGACGTCAACAATGAGTATCTCACGCGCGGCCGGCTCGAAGTCGAGCTGTTCGGCCGCGGCTTTGCCTGGCTCGACACGGGCACACACGGCTCGCTGCTGGACGCGTCGAATTTCGTGCGCACGGTCGAGGAGCGGCAGGGGCTGAAGATCGCCTGCATCGAGGAGGTCGCCTGGGCCAAGGGCTATATCAGCGATGCCGAATTGGCCGCACTGGCGGCGCCGCTGGCGAAATCCGGCTACGGCGAATATCTGCTGCGCTGCCTGACGCATGGGCGTTAGCGTTGCAGTGAAGTCGCGCCGGGATCGCCGGCGGCATGCTTTCCGGCGAGCGTCAATGCGGCCGGGTATGTTGCCGTGCAGAGAAACCGTCTGTTACAGAGTGGCGCAATTTCGGTCGGCGAGCTGAAACAAGACGGCGATAGCGTGCCGGCCTTTGGCGCACGGCATGTTATGCCGTGCGCCAGGGCGTGTCGCGCGTCCGGATGGTGCCGATCGGCCGGCCGCGGCGTTCATTGCGGTGGCGTCCCGCATCCGGTTGAGAGTAGCGAAGATCATGGACGATCACGAATTCGGCAGAGTTCCGGCGAGCAAGCGGGCCGAAGTATCGGTCGCAAAGCGTCGCAGCGTTTTGTCCGCCAACCGGATCGCTTTGCTGATCGGGCTGGCGATCGCCGCCGGTGTGGTCGCCTGGATCGTGCTGAAGCCGCACACCCCGGCGGCCCCGGCCGGCCGCGCCGGCCGCTTTGCCGGGTCGACGGCGATTCCCGTCGCGGCGGCGGCGGCGGAGAAGGGCGACATGCCGGTCGTGCTGAACGAACTCGGGACCGTGACGCCGTTGGCTACGGTCACCGTCAAGACGCAGATCGCGGGTCAGCTTCAGCAGGTGGCATTCCAGGAAGGCCAGATGGTGAAGGCCGGGGATTTCCTGGCGCAGATCGATCCGCGTCCGTTCCAGGTCGCGCTCGAACAGGCCGAAGGCACCTTGGCCAAGGATCAGGCGACCTTGGCGAATGCCCGTGTCGACCTGAACCGGTATCAGAAGCTCTATAAGGAAGATTCCGTCGCCCAGCAGACGCTCGACACGCAGCAATCACTGGTGCAACAGCTCGAAGGCACGGTCAAGACCGACCAAGGCTTGGTCGACAGTTCGAAGCTGAATCTGACTTATTGCCACATTGTGTCGCCGGTGACCGGCCGCGTCGGGTTGCGCCAGGTCGACCAGGGCAATTACGTCCAGACCAGCGATGCCAACGGCATCGTCCTGATCACCCAGTTGCAACCGATCAGCGTCGTGTTCACCCTGCCCGAGGACAATCTGCCCGATCTGATGAAGCGGGTACGCGCCGGCGCCACCTTGCCCGTCACCGCCTATGACCGGACGCAGACTGTGAAGATCGCGGATGGCAAGCTGGGTACGGTCGACAATACGATCGACACCACCACCGGCACGGTCAAGATCCGGGCGCTGTTCGACAATTCCGACAATGCGTTGTTTCCAAACCAGTTCGTGAACGCGGCGCTGGAGCTCGACGTGCTGCACGGCGCGACGCTGATCCCGGTCTCGGCCGTTCAGCGCGGCGCGCCCGGCACTTTCGTTTACGTCGTCAAGCCGGACAACACGGTGACGGTCCGTCCAGTCACGCTCGGTCCCGGCAATAGCGAGAAGGTGGCGGTGACCAAGGGGATCGATATCGGCGAGATGGTCGTGATCGACGGCGCCGACAAGCTGCGCGAAGGCTCGGCGGTCACGCTGCCCGAGGCCAAGCAGAGCGCAGCGGCGCCGGGCGATGCGGCGGGCGCTGCGACCGATCCCGCCGTCCCGAGGGATCCTGCCGTGGCCGACAAGGACCCGACCAAGCAGCATCACCATCGGCAGAAGGCCGATCAATGACCGGTTCCGGCCGGGAGATCCCAAGATGAACCCGTCCAGCCTGTTCGTGCTGCGGCCGGTCGCGACCTCGCTGCTGATGGTGGCGATCATGCTGGTCGGCATCGTCGCCTATGATTTCCTGCCGCTGGCGGCGCTGCCGCAGGTCGATTACCCGACCATCCAGGTCCAGACCTTCTATCCCGGCGCCAGCCCGGATGTGATGACCTCGTCGGTGACGGCGCCGCTCGAAGTGCAGTTCGGGCAAATGCCGAGCCTCAATCAGATGACTTCGGTCAGCTCCGGCGGCGCCTCGGTCATCACGCTCCAGTTCAATCTCGACCTGGCCCTCGACGTCGCCGAGCAGGAGGTGCAGGCGGCGATCAATGCGGCCGGCAATCTGCTGCCCTCGGACCTGCCGGCGCCGCCGATCTATGCCAAGGTCAACCCGGCCGATGCGCCGGTGCTGACCCTGGGCGTGACCTCGAAGACCTTGCCGCTGACGCAGCTCGAAGACATCGCCGATACCAGGCTGGCGCAGAAGATCTCGCAGCTCTCCGGCGTCGGCCTGGTGAGTCTGAGCGGCGGCCATCGGCCGGCCGTGCGCGTACTGGCCAATCCCAAGGCGCTGGCCGGCTACGGCCTGAATATTGACGATCTGCGCACCACTATCTCGAACGCGAATGTCAATACGCCGAAGGGCAATTTCGACGGGCCGGCGCGCTCCTACACGATCAACGCCAACGACCAGATCGGCAGCGCCAAGGATTACGGCAAGATTCTGGTCGCCTACAAGAACGGCTCGCCGGTGCGCCTCGAAGATGTGGCGCAGGTCATCGACGGTGCCGAAAATGTCTATCTCGGCGGCTGGAAGGACACGACGCCGGCGATCATCGTCAATATCCAGCGCCAGCCGGGCGCCAACGTCATCCAGGTGGTGGACCAGATCAAGGCGTTGCTGCCCAAGCTAGAGGCCAGCCTGCCGCAGGCGGTCGATGTCTCGGTACTGACCGACCGGACCGTCACGATCCGCGCTTCAGTGCGCGACGTCGAATTCGAGCTGACTCTGGCCGTGGTCCTGGTGGTCGCCGTCATCTTCCTGTTCTTGCGCAATATTCCGGCGACCATCATACCCAGCTTGTCGGTGCCGCTGTCGCTGGTCGGCACCTTGGCCGCGATGTACGAGCTGGGGTTCAGCCTCAACAATCTGTCGCTGATGGCGCTCACCGTCGCGACCGGCTTCGTGGTCGACGACGCGATCGTCATGATCGAGAACATCGCGCGCTACATCGAGGCGGGCGAAAAGCCGCTGGCGGCGGCGCTCAAAGGCTCGCAGCAGATCGGCTTCACCATCATCTCGCTCACCGTGTCGCTGATCGCGGTGCTGATTCCGCTGCTGTTCATGGGCGATGTCGTCGGGCGCCTGTTCCACGAATTCGCCATTACGCTGGCCGTGACCATCGTCATCTCGGCCGTGGTGTCGCTGACTCTGGTGCCGATGCTGTGCGCCAAGCTGCTGCGCCACAAGCCGGTCGAACAGCAGAGCGCGGTCGGGCGGCGCAGCAATGAATGGTTCGAGGCGATCATTCAGTTTTACGGCCGTCGGCTCGACTGGGTGCTCGATCGCCAATTCCTGACTCTGATGGTGGCGCTCGCGACCTTGGGCGTCACGATCTGGCTCTATATCATCATCCCGAAGGGCTTCTTTCCGGTGCAGGACACCGGTCTCATCCAGGGCATCACGCAGGGCGCGCAATCCGTCTCTTATGCCGGCATGGCGGAGCGTCAGCAGGCACTGGCGGCGGCGGTGCTCAAGGATAAGTCGGTCGAGAGCGTCTCGTCCTTCATCGGCATCGACGGCACGAACACGACCGTCAACAGCGGGCGCATCCTCATCAATCTGAAGCCGCTTGAGCAGCGCGACCGCAGCGTCAGCGACGTCATCCGCGATCTGACCCGCGAGACGGCCGGGGTCTCCGGCATCTCGCTCTACATGCAGCCGGTGCAGGATCTGACCATCGACGCCACGGTCAGCCGGACGCAGTACCAGTTCATCGTCGAGGACGCGAATCCGGTCGAGCTGGCGCAATGGGTGCCGAAGCTGCTCGACAAGCTGTCGACCCTGCCGGCCCTCGAAGACGTAGCCAGCGACAGCCAGGATCACGGGCTTGCCGCCTATATCACGATCGACCGCGACACCGCCGGCCGTTTCGGCATCACGCCGGCGACGGTCGACAATGCGCTCTACGATTCCTTTGGCCAGCGCCAAGTCTCGACCGTCTACACCCAATCGAACCAGTATCGCGTCATCCTACAGGCCGATCCTGCCTTGCAATCGACACTCGATTCGCTGAACTCGATCTATTTGCCCTCTGCCGTCTCGACCAGCGGGCAGGTGCCGCTCACCTCGGTCGCCAAGGTCACCGAGACGACGGCGCCCCTGCAGATCAATCATCTCGGCCAGTTTCCGGCGACGACCATCTCTTTCAATTTGGCGCCGGGCCAGTCGCTGGGCGAGGCGGTCACGACGATCCGCGAGGCCGAGCAGGAGATCGGACTGCCGATCAGCGTGATCACGACGTTCCAAGGCGCGGCGCTGGCCTTTCAGGCCTCGCTCAGCAATGAGCTGATGCTGATCATCGCGGCCATCGCGACGATGTATATCGTGCTGGGCGTGCTCTATGAGAGCTACATCCACCCGATCACGATTCTCTCGACCCTGCCTTCGGCCGGCGTGGGGGCGCTCCTGGCGCTCATGCTGGCCGGCAGCGATCTGGGCGTGATCGGCATCATCGGCATCATTCTGCTGATCGGCATCGTCAAGAAGAACGCGATCATGATGATCGATTTCGCGCTCGATGCCGAACGCAACGAGGGCAAGGCACCGCGCGCTGCGATCCACCAGGCCTGTCTCCTGCGCTTCCGGCCGATCCTGATGACGACGATGGCGGCCTTGCTGGGCGCGTTGCCGCTGATGCTCGGCTCAGGCGTCGGCTCCGAGCTTCGCCACCCGCTGGGCATCAGTATCGTCGGCGGGCTGATCGTGAGCCAGGTGCTGACGCTGTTCACCACGCCGGTGATCTATCTCTATTTCGACCGCCTGGCCGCCCGCTTCGGCCAATCCGCCGCAGGACGCGAGGCGCCGGCGGAATGAACCTCTCCGAGACCTTCATCCGCCGCCCGGTCGCGACCACGCTCCTCACCATCGCCATCGCGCTGGCCGGCGCCATCGCCTATTTCAGGCTGCCGGTGGCGCCCCTGCCGCAGGTCGATTTCCCGACGATTTCCGTGCAGGCGACCTTGCCCGGGGCGAGCCCCGAGACGGTGGCGACGAGCGTCGCGACGCCGCTCGAACGGCATCTGGGCTCGATCGCCGATGTCGAGGAGATGACCTCGCAAAGCTCGGTCGGCTCCGTCCGCATCACGCTGCAATTCGGCTTGGACCGCAACATCGACGGGGCCGCGCGTGACGTGCAGGCGGCGATCAACGCCGCGCGCGCCGATCTGCCGAGCAGCCTGCGCAGCAACCCGACTTACCGGAAGGTCGATCCGTCTGCCGCGCCGATCATCATTCTGGCGCTGACCTCGAAGACCCGCAGCCCTGGCCAACTGTACGATTCCGCGGCCTCCGTGCTGCAGCAGAAGCTGTCGCAGGTGGAAGGCGTCGGGCAGGTCACCGTCAGCGGCAGTTCGCTGCCGGCGGTGCGGGTCGAGCTCAACCCGAATGCGCTGTCGAAATACGGCGTCGGCCTCGAAGACGTCCGGGCGGCGCTGTCCTCCGCCAACGCCAACAGCCCGAAGGGCGTCCTCGACGACGGCGACCTCCGCTTCCAGATCTATACCAATGACCAGGCGCGCCAGGCCGACCAATACCGGCCGCTGGTCGTGGCGTATCGGAACGGTGCTGCCGTGCGTCTGACCGATGTCGGCGAGGTCGTCGACGGCGTCGAGAATGTCCGTAATCTCGGGCTCTACAACGGCAAGGAGGCCGTGCTGCTGATCATCAGCCGGCAGCCGAACGCCAATATCATTGATGTCGTCGATCGGATCCGCGCGCTCCTGCCCGAATTGCAGGCGTCGATTCCATCGGATATCGATCTGACCGTCGCCAATGAGCGAACCGCGACCATTCGCGCTTCGCTGCACGATACCGAGAAGACCTTGCTCATTGCGGTGGGGCTGGTGGTGTTGGTGGTGTTCCTGTTCCTGCGCAATGCGCGGGCGACCATCATTCCGAGCGTCGCCGTGCCGGTGTCGCTGATCGGCACCTTCGGGGTCATGTACCTTCTCGGTTACAGTCTCGACAACCTCTCGCTGATGGCGCTGACCATCGCGACCGGCTTCGTCGTCGATGACGCGATCGTCATGCTCGAGAACATCTCGCGTCATGTCGAGGAGGGCGTGCCGCGCTTCCAGGCCGCGCTGATCGGCGCGCGCGAGGTCGGTTTTACCATCGTGTCGATGAGCCTGTCGCTGATCGCCGTGTTCATTCCGATCCTGCTGATGGGCGGGCTCGTCGGCCGGCTGTTCCGCGAATTCGCGGTGACGCTCTCGGTGGCCGTGCTGATCTCGATGGTCGTCTCGCTGACGACCACACCGATGATGTGCGCGGCGATCATCCGCGCGCCGTCCGGCGAGGCCGAGCACGGTTGGTTCTTCCGCGGGATCGGCCGCGGCTTCGACGGCATGCTGCACTTCTACGAGCGGACGCTGGGATCGGCGCTCAGGCATCCCGGGCTGATGATGCTGGTCCTGTTCCTCACCGTGATCTTCAACTTCTACCTGATCGGGATCATCCCCAAGGGCTTCTTTCCGCAGCAGGATACGGGCAGCCTGGTCGGCGGAATCCGCGCCGATCAGAGTATCTCGTTCCAGTCGATGCGCGACAAGATCACCCGCTTCATGGAGATCGTGGACGCCGATCCGGCGGTCGATACGGCGGTGGGTTTCACCGGCGGCGGGTCGACCAATGGCGGCTTCATGTATGTCGCGCTGAAGCCGTTGGCCCAGCGCAAAGTTACGGCCGATCAGGTCAGCGCCAGGCTGCGGCCGAAGCTCAACGGCATCGCCGGTGCGCAGCTCTTCCTGCAATCGGTGCAGGACATCCGGTCGGGCGGCCGGCAGAGCAACGCGCAGTATCAATTCACCCTGCAGAGCGACGATCTGAACGAGCTCTATAATTGGACGCCGAAGCTGGCCGAGGCGCTGAAGAAGGTGCCGGAAGTCACCGATGTCGATTCCGATCAGCAGCAAGGCGGCCTCGAAGTCGATCTGGCGATTGATCGCGATACCGCGAGCCGCCTCGGCCTGTCGCTGTCCGGTATCGACAATACGCTCTACGACGCCTTCGGGCAGCGGCAAGTCTCGACCATCTATAATCCGTTGAACCAGTATCACGTCATCATGGAAGTGGCCCCGCAATACTGGCAAAGCCCGGAGACGCTGAAGCAGATCTATGTCAGCACGGCCGGCGGTGCGGTCAGCGGTTCGAGTTCGACCAATGCCGTGGTCGGCACGGTCGTGGCCTCGACCAATCCGAACTCGACCAGCGTCGCCAGCATCACCACGGACGAAGCCCGCAACCAGGCCGGCAACAGCCTGGCCAATACCGGGCATGGCAGCGCCTCGACGGGGGCGGCGGTCAGCACGTCGGGCGAGACCATGGTGCCGCTGGCCTCATTCGCGCATTTCGCCCCGGGTACGACGCCGATTCAGGTCAATCACCAGGGTCATTTCGTCGCCGCGACGGTCTCGTTCAACCTGGCGCCCGGCCGATCGCTGAGCGATGCGACCGCGGCGATCTACCGGACCATGGACGAAATCCGCATGCCGGCCTCGGTCCAAGGCACATTCGCCGGCACCGCGGCGTTGTTCCAGTCGTCGCTGTCGAACCAGCCGCTGTTGATCCTGGCCGCGCTGCTCGCCGTCTACATCGTGCTGGGCGTGCTTTATGAGAGCTACATTCACCCGATCACGATCCTTTCGACCTTGCCGTCGGCCGGGGTCGGCGCGTTCCTGGCGCTCCTGGCGTGCAACACGGAATTCAGCCTGATCGCGGTAATCGGCGTCATCCTGCTGATCGGCATCGTGAAGAAGAATGCGATCATGATGATCGATTTCGCCCTGGATGCCGAACGCAATCGCGGTCTCTCGTCGCGCGACGCCATCTTCGAAGCGGCGATCAAGCGCTTCCGGCCGATCCTCATGACCACGATGGCGGCGGCGCTCGGCGCCTTGCCGCTGGCGGTCGGTGCCGGCGACGGCGCCGAAATTCGCCAGCCGCTCGGGATCTCGATCGTCGGCGGGCTGCTGGTCAGTCAGGTGCTGACGCTGTACACCACGCCCGTGGTCTATCTCTGTCTCGACCGGTTCAGACTGTGGAGCTTGCGGCAATGGCGCCACCTCTATCCGCAGACCTTGACCTCGCATGTACCGGAAGCGGGTGAATGACGAATCTTGGCAAGAGCGGCAAGAGCGGCAGGAGCCGGGCGGCGGCGTTGGCCGTGGCCGGCCTGACCGCGGCGTGCACGGTCGGGCCCGACTATCAGAAGCCCGACGCGCCGATGCAGGCGGAATTCAAGGAAGCCGGCGATAAATGGCGGCAGTCCGAGCCGTCCGATCTCTTTGACCGCGGCGCCTGGTGGTCGATCTACAAGGACCCGGTCCTCGACGATCTTGAACGGCAGGTCGACATCTCGAACCAGAACCTGCGTGAAGCCGAAGCGGCCTTCCGCCAGGCGCGCGCGCTGGTCGAGGAGGCTGACGCACAATTCTACCCGACAGTGTCGGCGGCACCTTCCGTGACCCGCACCAGCACCGGCGGCGGGTCGAGCCGGACCGGTTTAGCGGCGGCCGGCGGCGGCCGTACGACGGTGACGCAATACAACGCCTCCGCCAGCGCCAGTTGGGACCTCGATCTATGGGGCAAGATCCGGCGCACGGTCGAATCCGACCGCGAAACGGCGCAGGCAACCGCTGCCGATCTCGCCAATGCGCGGCTCTCCGCCCAGGCGACGCTCGCCAGCGACTATTTCCAGCTGCGCGCCGCGGACCAGTTGAAGACGTTGCTGCACGACACGGTCGAGGCGTTCAAGCGCTCGCTCAAGATCACGCAAGACCAGTACGAGGCCGGTACGGCGGCGAAGACCGACGTGATCACGGCGCTGACGCAGTTACAATCTGCCCAGGCTCAGGAAATCAATACCGGCGTCCAGCGCGCGACCTTGGAGCATGCAATCGCGGTACTCGTCGGCAAGCCGCCGGCCGATCTCTCGATCGTGCCCGTGCCCTTGGCCAAGGATGTCCCCGTGACCCCGGCCGGCGTGGCGTCGCGACTGTTGGAACGACGCCCGGATGTGGCCGGGGCGGAACGGCGGGTCGCCGCCGCCAATGCGCAGATCGGCGTGGCGATCGCAGCCTTCTATCCGGATCTGACCTTGAGCGCGTCGGACGCCTTCTCCGGCACGGCGCTGGGCTCGCTGTTCACTGCGGCAAACAATATCTGGTCGCTCGGCGGCACGTTGACCGAGACGGTATTCGATGCGGGAGCGCGCAGCGCCGCCGTCGATGCCGCGCGCGCGGCCTATGACGAAGACGTCGCGACCTATCGGCAGACGGTGCTCGCCGCGTTCCAGCAGGTCGAGGACGAACTCGCCACCTTGCGCATCCTGGAACAACAGGCGGCGGTCGAGGAAGAGACGGTGAAGTCGGCGCATCTCGCCGTCGCCTTGACGATCAACCAGTACAAGGCCGGCACCGTTGCCTATACTTCCGTCGTGACGGCGCAGTCGATCGCCCTGACCGAGGACGAGAATCTGCTGACGATCCTGCAGAACCGCCTGGTTGCCAGCGTCACCTTGGTCCAGGCAATCGGCGGCGGCTGGAGCGCCGACCAATTGCCGCCGCAAGACCATCTCGACCAGACGGAGCGGCAGGCGACAACTGCGGCCGTCGAGCCGAATCCTTGATCGGCGCCGTCGTCAGGTTCCTGCGACTTGCCGAGAGGCCGGCAGTATTTTCTCGCCGCGGTGCTTGGCCGAATAGAAGGACGCGTTGTGCTCGCCGGCCAGCGCCTGGCGCGAGAAGCTGATCAGATGGTGTGCGACGAGCGCGATGTTGAAGGCCGCTTCGATATTGCCCTTCGCCAACTCGCGCCCGGCCACGCGCCAGAAATGCCGACGATAATCCGCAAAGATCCCGACCCGGATCAGCAGGCTGATCGAGAGCCGCAGCGCCTGAACGAGATTCGCGACATTCAGCCGACCGCGTGAATCGGGACGAATGCGGTTCGGATAAGTGTGCCGCGCATTGTGGTCGAAGCGCCGATAGACGGCTTCCGGCGCATAGGCCTCGCGCACCGAGCGGCGCCACATGCCCAGGACCGTGTCATAGGGCAGCAGGAAATCGACATTGGACTCCCGGTCCGGGTCGTCGATCAGCCGGCCGTCGCGCTCGAGCCGGGTCCAGAGCGGCGTGCGCGGCAGTGCTTGCAGCAGATTGATGGTCAGCATCGGGATCTGGCTTGCCTCGATGAATTCGAGCAGCCGGTCGGCGGTGTCGGGCGTATCGGTATCGAGGCCGAGGATGATGCCCGACACCACCTCCATGCCGAATTCGTTCAGCGTCGCGACGGCGTCGAGGATCGAGTGCTTGGCGTTCTGGTCTTTGGCCATGGCGCGCAGCGCATCCGGGTCGGGCGTCTCGATGCCGACGAAGATCGTGCAGAAATAGGCCTCGCGCATCAGCGCCAGGAGTTCCCGGTCTTGCGCGATGTTGAGCGTCGCCTCGCACGCGAATTGCAGCGGATAATGGCGGCGCTTCTGCCAGGCGATCAGGTGCGGCAGCAGTTCGCGCGCGGCCCGGCGGTTGCCGATGAAATTGTCGTCGACGAAATAGACGGCCGGCGGGTGGCCGGCTTCGAGGATCGCATCGAGTTCCGCCGTCACCCGCTCGGGCGCCTTCAGCCGCGGCACACGGCCGTAGAGCGCCGGAATGTCGCAGAATTCGCAGCGATAGGGGCAGCCGCTGGAGAATTGAATGCTGGCGATGAAGTACCGGTCGAGTTCGATCCGCTCATAGGCCGGAATCGGTAGGGCGTCGATCGGCAGACGGGTTTGCGTTTCCAGGCGTATTTGTGCCGGCGGCCGGGCGCAGGAGCGGGCGAGGGTCTCGACCAGCGCCTCGGTCGCGTCGCCGATTTCGCCCAGATGCAGATAGTCGAACATGCCGTACCAATCCGGCGCCGCCGTCGCCGACGGCCCGCCCAGGACCGCGACGCGGCCGGCCTGATGCGCGCGCGCCGCCAGATCGGTGATCTGCGGGCGTTGAATGTGCATGCCGCTGACCAGTACCGCCTCGGCCCAGGCGAAATCCTCCGCCGCCGCCGCTCGGATGTTCTCGTCGATGAAGCGGACCTGCCAATGCTTCGGCAGATAGGCCGCGATCAGCAGCAGCCCTTGCGGCGGCATGAAGGCGCTGACCCCGCGGATCCCGTAGATCGCGTCGAACGTGCCGAAGGACGGGCTGTAGGTCGGAAAGACACAGAGGATGCGCCGGGCCGGCTGGTTCTGCCCGCTCTCTGCTGGCGGTTCGGCCATCGGCTGATTCCACAAAGCTGTGACAATGGGGAAAGTGCGTGCTGCGCCAGCGATTTATTGCCCGTCGCATGGGGACGGGCAAGGTGTAAATTGGCGTGTGTGGGAAGCGGTCCGGCGGCGGCCTGCGGCGCGCGGTAGCGGGGGATTGGTCAGTCGGCCGGCTTCGATTGCAGTTGTATGTAGTTCTCGATGCCGATCAGGCCGATCAGGTCGAGCTGCGTCTCGATGAAATCGACATGCTCTTCCTCATTGTCCAGGATTCCGACGAACAATTCCCGGCTGACATAGTCGCGCACCGTTTCGGCATGGGCGATCGCTTCGCGCAGGTCGACAATGGCCTTCTGCTCGAGCTTCAAATCGCATTCGAGGATTTCCTTGACGTTCTCGCCGATCAGCAGCTTGTCGAGATCCTGCAGGTTCGGCAGTCCGTCGAGAAACAGGATTCGCTCGATCAGCCGGTCGGCATGTTTCATCTCGTCGATCGACTCGTGATATTCGTAGTCGCCGAGCTTGCGCACCCCCCAATGCCGCAGCATCCGCGCGTGCAGGAAATACTGATTGATGGCGGTCAGCTCGTTGCGCAGCACAAGATTGAGGTCTTGAAGGACCTTTGGGTCGCCCTGCATGTGATGTTCCGTTTGCTGATGAAATTGCCGGGATCTGTCCAGCCGTCAAGCGGAAGCCAATCCCAAAGCGGGAGCGGCATTCTCGGCCGCTTCGCGCGTCTCCGCAATAAGCGCGCGAACCGTCGGAATGCATTTTCCGCATTTGGGCGCGACGCCTTGCGCCTTGTAGACCTGGGCGACCGTGCAGGATGGCAAGGTGGCGCACAGCGTGCGAATCTGAAGATCGTTGATCCCGTTGCACAGACAAACGTACATGGCGCCTCGACCTGCAAATCACTCGCAATCTCGTAGCATGAGCTAAGAGTGATTTGCAATAGCGATCGCAGAGGCTGGACGGCAGCGGCAGAGGGAAGGGGGATCGGCGATCCCGGCCGCGCCCGACGACACGCGAAACTGCGGCGGGCTTGAAGAGCAACGGCGAGTTCGGCGCCTTCATCGTCGAACTCGCTGTCGCCTTGCGCCGGCCGGGCGGCTACCAGACCAGCGGCACGTGATGCGGCCCGACGACGCCGCCGGGGCGGTACTCGATCTTGGCGCCGGGTTTCACCGCGAAGTCGGGAATGCGCCGGAGCCACTCCTGCAGCGCGATCTTGACCTCCAGCCGGGCCAGATGCGCGCCCATGCAACTATGCACGCCGACGGTGAAGGCGAGGATCGTCTTGCGCGGCCGATGAAAATCCACCTTCGTCGGATTCGGGAAGACGTCCGGATCGAAGTTGCAGGCCGGCAGGAGGCAGGTCACCTTGTCGCCCGCCTTGAACTGTACGCCCCGCAGTTCGCAATCCTGGCGCACTGTCCGGCCGGAGAAGGTGACCGACCAGGCGCGCAGCAACTCCTCGACCTGGTTGCCGATATTGTCGGGTTCGTTGACGATCGCGTGGCGGCCCTCCGGATGATTGGCGAGCCACAGCCAGATATTGTTGAGCGTCGCGAAGACGGTATCGAGCCCGCCGATGAACAGGAAGATGACGAAGCCGAAAATCTCTTTTTCAGACAAGGGCTTGCCTTCCGGAGTCGCATGCGCGATGCGGCTGATCACGCCGTCATCGGGATGCGCGGTCTTCTCGGCGATCACTTCCTTCAGATAGGCGGAGATGAGCTTCATCGTCTCGGCCATGATGGCGCGGCTCTCCGAATGCAGGAGATCGACCGCCCATTTCACGAAGGTGTCGCGCTTGTCCTGCGGCAAACCCATCAGGTCGAGGAACACCGAGACCGGCAAGGGCCGGCCGAACGCCGTGGTGAACTCGCATTCGCCCTTATCGATGATCTCGTCGATCAGGTCGTTGGCTCGCTGGCGGATCATCCCGTCCAGCTTGGCCACGCCTTGCGGTGAAAAGATCGGGTCCAAGATGTTGCGATATTTGCGGTGTTCCGGCGGATCGATCTCGATCGGAATGAAATAGAAGTAATCATCCGGATCGCGCGGGAACGGGGTCGCATCCTCGTTGGAAAAGAGCTCCGGGTGGCGCAATATGAACAGCGCGTCTTCGTGCTTGATGCACTGCCAGGAATTGCCGTATGGGCTGACGTTGTAATAGATCGGCGGCATGGTCTGGTGCAGCTTGGCCATGTAGTCATGCGGCGCTGCGAGGAATTCCGGGCCGAACGGGATTGGCACGGCGCCAACCAGCTCCTTCGGCACATGCGGCGGGATCTGGTCAGCGCCGACGCGGCGACGGATGACCGGGGGAACGGGGTTGGCGGCGTCGACGGCCATGTCTGGGTCTCCTCTCGCAGGGCGCAGGCCTAGAATTGCGCCTCGGGCATGTGGACGACGAGACCGTCGAGTTCGGCGGTCAGGACGATTTGGCAGCTCAGGCGGCTGGTCGGTTTCGTCTCGGCGGTGACGGAGTCCAGCATCTCGCGTTCCGCCGCCGACGTGGGGCCGCCGACTCGGCCGGCCCAGGCCTCGTCGACATAGCAATGGCACGTCGCGCAGGCGAGGGCGCCGCCGCACTCTCCGACGATGCCCTCGATGTCGTTGTAGAGCGCGCCGCGCATCACAGTCTCGCCCACAGGCACCTCGACCGTCGTGCTGGCGCCGTTATGCGCGACATAGGTCACCGAAACCATGACATTCTCCCGATGGGAACCGCATATTGGAGAACATTGTTCTCAGATTGCCGCTATAGCACCCGAGGCATTACGAGAGGAAGAGCATTGTTCTCACGGGATGACGATCGATGACCGGAGCCGTCCGCACCCGCAAGACCGTCGCCGCGTCGGCGCCCGCACCGCCGGACAGCCCGGACGTGTTCGAGGCCGGCCCGGGCGACCGGCGCCGGATCATCGTCGATGCCGCCTTCGATCTGGTCGAGGCGGCCGGTCCCGACGGACTCACGATCAGGGCGGTGCTGCAGAGGACCGGCCTGGCGCGCCGCGCCTTCTACGAGGAATTCGCCGGCAAGGACGATCTGCTGCTGGCGGTGTTCCAGCAAACCATCCGGCGCGCCGCCGATCACTTCGCCCGGCAGATCTCGGCACTGCGCGATCCGATGGACCGGCTCCGCTTCATTCTGACCGGTCTGACGCAAGGCAGGCGTTCGCTCGACGAGGCGGATTCGCAGCCGCTGAGCCGCCTCGGCGCGGTGATCAGCCGGGAGCATCTGCGACTCGCCGAGGCCCGCCCCGGCGACCTGCAGGCGGCGCTCGGGCCGCTGATCGACCTGCTCTGCCGGCAGCTCGGCGAGGGCATGCAGGCGGGGCTGGTGCGCAACGGCGATCCGCGGCGCCTGGCGACCCTGATCTACAATCTCGTCTCGACCACGGTCCACGCCGAATTCCTGGCGCCGGACGGGGCGCAACACGACCGCATCCGGCGGGTTCGGCTGGCCGAGGAGATCTGGGATTTCTGCCGACGCGCGATTGCGGCGGAGGCCGAACCGCTCGCACGACGATAAGGTCGAACCCGCGCCCCAAATTTGCCGCCAACGCCGCCCTAGTTCACGCCGCCGGAGATCGTCCCCCCGTTTATGCGGTGTCGATCCGGGCAGCGCCGAGGTCACGCGCGAGTTCGCCGCCGCGGTATTGCTGCCCGACAGCGAAAAGGCGACCGTCACCGCGGCACGGATCGCCCAGCCGCCTGCCGGCATGTTGGGCAATCCCGGGAGCATCGTCGAACACCTGACCGTGGCGCAGGCGGTCGAGCCGGAAGCGGCACCGGCCGGTCCGGCGGAGGACCAGAACGGCAAGGCGATCGACATCGCGGTGCAGGGCTGGGACCCGAGCGACCCTATCTGGCCGCCCTCAAGGCGGCGCGGGCGAGAGATTTCGCGGCGGTCTTCGAAGCCCAGGAGGAGCGCTTCGGCGCGCTGCGGGCATTCTACCTCGATGTGGCTGAATTCGAGTTCCGCCGGGGGAGGCCGCGGCGATGGCGCCCTCGACGGACGGTTTATCACGCGGCTTTCTCACCCGGGCTGGCAGCACGGCGGTGCCGTAATGCTTGATCAGGGCGGCGTAGCTGGCATTGATCACCGGGTCCCAATAGCAGGCATGGGTGATCCCGACCTTGGCGTTGTCGGGCACGACTCGCGCCGTGACACCGCCCAGGAAGGCAAACAGCCTGACGTGGGCCGAGAGCCAGTCTTCCTGCGCTTGCGTCCAGGTTCCTTCGGCGTAGATCAGCCCGGAGCACGGCAGGCAGGCGACGAAAATCTGAACTTCCCGTTCGATGCCCTGGTTCATGATGGTGACGGTGTCGCCGGCGTAGTCGACCTGCACCGCCTCGCCGGCGCGATGCACCTGGCGCATCGACAGGCCGCGCCCCGACGCCTTCTGCCATTGCTTGAGCAAGAGCTTGAACTGGCTGAACTCGTAGCCGTCCGGGTGGTCGGCCTTGTACTCGCGCCACAGCAGCTGGCGGGTGACGTGCTTGTGCCGCCGCAGCTCCTCGTCGACCTTGGCCCAATCCGGCACCGGCCGCGTACCGTCCTTCACTGGCGCAAACAGCGTCGCTTCCAGCGCCTCGTCGCTCAATCCGACCGCTACCGCCTCGTCGACCCCGGCCGCCTGCGCCCGAGCTTCCTGGCCGCGCGACAAATCACGGATAGACGAGCACATTGAGAACGATGATCGGGCCGGGGGGCAATCCGGCGCCATGGTTGGCGAGGAAGTGAAACCAGCCCCTAAGAACGGGCGGAACGTCGCCCAGCAATGCGGAGGTCTGCCCGGTCTTGTCATGGATCAGGACCTCGGGCGGCCCGAACTTGCCGGCGCCGTAGTTGCCTACGCCATAGGCCTTGGCGACCGTCACGACCTGGCTATAGCTGGTAAGGGGCCATTTTTGCCGAGTGAGTGTGTAATGCTTATAAGCCTGTGCGACAGCGCAGACCCTATCAAGGCCTTCCGGTACCGCCGCGACGGATCCGGGCCAAGTGACCAGGGCTTCCACGCCCGCCCTTACAATGTCGAGCTTCGTCGAGCTTCACCGATAATTCGAGAGCTGCGCGATCGGCTAAGCCGTCAATGGCGACAGCCAGCTGGGATGCCCTGCGTTTAGCCTCGCTGGCTTCTTTCGCCCACGCCGCCGGCTGTTGATCGGCGGAAAAGGCGGCGGTGAGGACGTTCTCCGCTTCCTCATAGTCTCCCGCCGCTGGCAATACATCGTTCAACAGGTGGTCAACTGTGATGTCGAGCATGGTTCCCCCCGTTGTGATGAATCGCTCCGAACATTGAACGAACATCGGACGGTATCCGTGTTGCATCGGTGGTGCACGGAAGATTTGGTAACGCGCAGAAAATGGCGGAAACGCTGGGCTTTGTGCCGCACCATCATGCAACACGTTAAGAGATGAAAAAGGGCGCCGTCTGGCGCCCTATCTCTTTGATTTAGAAAGATTTTCAGCTTGGCTGGGGGACGAGGACTCGAACCTCGATTGACGGAGTCAGAATCCGCTGTCCTACCATTAGACGATCCCCCAACGCCGACGGCAAAAACCGCCCAGACGCCGGACCTGGCTGGCGACGCGGATCTAGCACGACGTCATCGGGCTGGGAAGCCTTTATCGCGGCGGAGCGGGAAACCTGCCACGATTCCGCGACCGGTATGCTGCGACGCACACGCTGATTGCGCTCAGGGAAAAGCGCAGGCATGCTTAACAAACCGATATTGTGCGGCTTGCATGCCGCTTGCATGGGGTATGTCTCCCATGCAATTTGCAAGGGGTCGGGAGGGGCCGGATGAACCTTTTCGAGCGGAGCGAGCTGTTCGCCGCTTTGGATCTCGGCACCACGAATTGCCGATTGCTGGTCGCCCGGCCGGCCGGCGAGGGGCTGCGCATCATCGACTCGTTCTCGCGTATCGTGCGCCTGGGCGAGGGGTTGTCATCATCCGGCGTCCTGTCCGAACCGGCCATGCGCCGGACCATCGAAGCTCTGGAGATCTGCGCCGCCAAGCTGCAGCACCGGCGTGTCACCCATGCCCGCTACGTCGCGACGGAAGCCTGCCGGCGCGCCGCCAATTGCGCGGATTTCCTGGTGCGCGTGCGCGAGGCGACCGGACTCGAACTGGAGATCATCCACACCGGGGAGGAAGCGCGGCTGGCGCTCGCCGGCTGCGCGCCGCTGCTCGATCCGCGCCTGCCTCATGCTCTGGTCTTCGATATCGGCGGCGGCTCGACTGAGATTCTGTGGGTCGGCCTGCGCCGCCGCCGGTCCGGGCGGGTGCGGACCGAAATTCGCGGCGTCGTCTCGCTGCCTTTCGGGGTCGTCTCACTGACCGAGCGCTACGGGCGGGGCGATGCGGCCGGGTTCTCGTTCGGCGAAATGGTCGACGATATCCGTTCTGCATTTCAAGATTTCGATTCCGAATGGCGAATTGCGCGGCAAATTGCCCGTGGCGGCGTCCAGATGCTGGGCAGTTCCGGCACGGTCACGACCTTGGCGGGAATTCATCTCGGCCTGCCGCGGTATGACCGGTCGCGGGTCGACGGCATGCAGATGGGCTTCCCCGATATTGCGCGGATCATCGGCGAGCTGGTCGCCACCGACGCGGCGGGACGGGCGGCGCAACCCTGCATCGGCCCCAATCGTGCCGATCTCATGATTGCCGGCTGTGCGATTCTGCAGGCGATCTGTGCGACCTGGCCGGTCGGCCGCCTGCGCGTTGCCGATCGCGGCGTCCGCGAAGGGATATTGTGCGGGCTGATGGACGCGGCACGGCGGGCCGAGCGGATGCGGGAACTCGACGCTTGCATGCCGGGGCTGGCCCTGCCTACATAGGTCGCATGGTCAGCAAAGCTACGCCGCCGGGCAGCGGGCGTCTCATCGGCGTGCGCGTCAAGACCGCGCGCCAGCGTACGGTATCGTCAACGCGCTGGCTGCAGCGTCAGCTCAACGACCCCTTCGTGGCCGAGGCCAAGCGGCTGGGCTATCGCTCGCGTGCCGCCTTCAAGCTGGTACAGCTCGACGACAAGTTCCATTTTCTGGCGCCTGGCAAGCGGGTGGTCGATCTGGGTTGCGCGCCGGGCGGCTGGTGCCAGATCGCCGCCCAGCGCGTCGGCCGCCACGGCAAGGTGGTCGGCATCGACTACCTGGCGATGGAAGAGGTCCCGGGTGCCGAGATCATCCAGCTCGATTTCCTCGACCCGGGTGCGCCGGACCGGCTGAAATCGGCGCTCGGCGGGCCGGCTGATGTCGTCCTGTCGGATATGGCGGCGCCGACCACCGGCCACGCCCCGACCGATCATTTGCGCGTCATGGGGTTGGCCGATACAGCCTATGAATTCGCGCGCGATGTACTGGCGCCGGGCGGGTTCTTCATCGCCAAGGTCTTCCAGGGCGGTACCGAGCGCACATTGCTCGACCGGCTGAAGCGCGAATTCGCGACCGTGCGCCACGCCAAGCCGCCGGCCAGCCGGCAGGATTCGTCCGAAGTCTATGTCGTCGCCGGCGGATTCCGGCCCGCCGAAACGCGCGGGTGAGGTCCCACCCTGCGAAATCCGGGTGGCTGCTGCGCCGCAGCATGGGGGCTTTACGCTTCCCTAACGCAATATGTTGTGTATAGTGCGCTGCCACTTCCAGATCCGGGGGGCGGCATGCAATTCCGTGAAGCGTTTACCTTCGACGATGTCCTGTTGTTGCCGGGCGCGTCGAATGTCGTGCCGACCGAGGTCAGCACGCGGACCCGGCTGACCGCGACCATCGAGCTCGGCATTCCGCTGATTTCGGCCGCCATGGATACGGTGACCGAGAGCACGCTGGCGATCGCCATGGCGCAATCCGGCGGGCTCGGCACGATCCACAAGAATATGACCATCGAGCAACAGGCCGCGGAAGTCCGCAAGGTCAAGAAGTTCGAGGCCGGCATGGTGGTCGACCCGATCACCATCCATCCCGAGCAGACCTTGGCCGACGCGCTGGCGTTGCGCGCCGCCTATCGCATTTCGAGCATTCCCGTGGTCGAGCGCGGGACGAGGAGACTGCTCGGCATCCTGACCAATCGCGATGTGCGCTTCGCCAATGACCAGACGATCCCCGTTGCCGAGCTGATGACCAAGGACCGGTTGATCACGGTGCGCGACACGGTTTCGCGCGAAGAGGCGATGCGCTTGCTGCACCAGTATCGAATCGAACGCCTGCTGGTCGTCGATGCCGAATATCGCTGCATCGGGCTGATCACGGTCAAGGACATCGAGAAGGCGCAGAATTACCCGAACGCCTCGAAGGACGATCAGGGGCGGCTGCGCGTCGCAGCCGCGACCGGCGTCGGCGCGGCCGGGATCGAACGTGCGGAAGCCCTGTTCGATGCAGGCGTCGACGTGCTGGTGGTCGATACCGCGCATGGCCATTCGTCGGGCGTGACCGCTGCGGTCAGCCGCATCCGCAAGCTGTCGAACTATACCCAAGTGATCGCCGGCAATGTCGCCACCGCCGCCGGCGCGCGGGCGCTGATCGATGCCGGCGCCGATGCGGTCAAGGTCGGCATCGGCCCGGGCTCGATCTGCACCACGCGCATCGTTGCCGGCGTCGGCGTGCCGCAACTGACGGCGATCATGGATTGCGTCGAGGAATGCCGGAAAAGCGGCGTGCCCGTGATCGCCGATGGCGGCATCAAATATTCCGGCGATCTCGCCAAGGCGATCGCCGCCGGCGCCGACGTTGCCATGCTGGGCTCGCTGTTCGCCGGCACCGACGAAGCGCCGGGCGAGGTATTCCTCTATCAGGGCCGCACCTATAAATCCTATCGCGGCATGGGCTCGGTCGGCGCCATGGCGCGCGGCTCGGCCGACCGGTATTTCCAGCAGGAAGTGTCGAACAGCCTGAAGCTCGTGCCGGAAGGCATCGAGGGGCGGGTGCCGCATAAGGGGCCGGTCGCGCAGGTCATCCACCAATTGGTCGGCGGCTTGCGCGCCGCCATGGGCTATACCGGGGCCCCCGACATCCCGACCCTGCAGCGGAATTGCGCGTTCGTCCGGATCAGCAATGCCGGCCTCGCTGAAAGCCATGTCCATGACGTCTCGATCACGCGGGAGGCGCCGAATTACCGCCAGGATCTGTGATCGGCGCCTGGGGGCGCGGCGATGACGCCGGGCGCGCGGGTCCAGGCGGCGATCGAGCTGATTGCCGCGATCGGCGGCGGCCAGGGCGCGGCCGACGACATCGTCGGGAATTATTTCCGCCGTCACCGTTTCGCCGGCTCTAAGGACCGCGCGGCGATTTCCGAGCACATCTATGCCGTGCTGCGCCGCCGCGCCGCACTCGACTGGTATATTGCGCGCGTGGCGCCGGCGCTCAGCCCGGGCGGCACGCCGGCGCCGCGGATTCGGGTGCTCGCCGGTCTGGCGGTGGTCGAAGGCTGGCGGGCCGAAGCGATCGACCGTGCCTGCGACGGCGACGTGTTCCGCCCGCAGCCGCTCGACCGGGCCGAGCGCGCGATGGTCGAGGCGCTGGCCGGCAAGAATCCGGAGCACCCGGACATGCCGCGCGCGGTGCGCTGCAATTATCCGGATTGGCTCGATCCGCTCCTGACCGAGCGCTTCGGCGCCGAGGTCGCGGTCGAAATGGCAGCGATGAACGGCGCGGCACCGCTCGACCTGCGCGTCAACCAGTTGAAGGCGACGCGCGCGGAGGCGCGCAAGGCGCTGGCCGAGGAGGGCGTCGATGCGGTGCCGACCGATCTGGCGCCCACCGGCTTGCGCGTCTATGAGCGGATTCCGCTCTCGACGCTCGAAGTCTTCAAGAGCGGTCGGATCGAGGTCCAGGACGAAGGCTCGCAGCTTGCGGCTCTGCTGGCCGAGGCCAAGCCCGGCATGCGCGTCGTCGATTTCTGCGCCGGCGCCGGCGGCAAGACCTTGGCGCTGGCCGCGCAGATGCAGAACAAGGGGCATCTCGTCGCCTGCGATGTCTCGGAAAAACGGCTGGAGCGCTCCGGCACGCGGCTGCGCCGGGCCGGCATCTCGAATGTCGAGCGGCGGGCGCTCACCACCGAGCGCGATAAATGGGTGAAGCGCCATGCCGAGAGCTTCGACCGCGTCTTCGTCGACGCGCCCTGTACCGGCACCGGCACATGGCGCCGCAACCCGGACGCCAAATGGCGGCTGACGCCGAAAGATCTGGCCGAGCTGACGGATCTCCAGGCGCGTATCCTGGACAGCGCGCAGCGCCTGGTGCGGCCGGGCGGGCGGCTGATCTACGCTACCTGTTCGCTGCTGCCGGCCGAGAATGAGCGGCAGATCAATGCCTTCCTGGAAGCGCATCGGGATTTCGCGCTGGTGCCGGTCGGCCAGGTGTGGCGTGACGCCTTCGGCAAACCGTGGACGGAACCCGGCGACATGCTGCAGCTGACCCCGGCGCGCCATGGCACGGACGGGTTTTTCGTCGCCGTGCTGACCCGCGTCGCGGCGGCGGCGGCCGATGCGGCCTGAATGCCTGACTTAATCGACGAGGCTGGAAATCCATGTCCGAATTGACCGCATCGCATGACCGGGTGCTGATCCTGGATTTCGGCAGCCAGGTGACGCAGCTGATCGCCCGCCGCGTGCGCGAAAGCGGCGTCTATTGCGAAATCCATCCCTTCACCATGGCCGAGGACAAGCTGATCGCCTTCGCGCCCAAGGCGATCATCCTCAGCGGCGGGCCGGATTCGGTGACCGAGGCTGCCAGCCCGCGCGCGCCGCAGAAGGTGTTCGAGCTGGGCGTGCCGGTGCTCGGCATCTGCTACGGCCAGATGGCGCTCTGCGCGCAGCTCGGCGGCCATGTCGTCGGCGGGCTCCACCGCGAATTCGGCCGCGCCTTCATCGAGGTGAAGCAGCCTAGCCGCCTGCTCGACGGCCTCGCGGGACTGGCTGAGCGCGAGCAGGTCTGGATGAGCCATGGCGACCGCATCGACGCCGTGCCGGAGGGTTTTGCGGTCGTGGCATCGAGCGAGAATGCGCCTTTCGCCGTCATCGCCGACGAGGCACGCCGCTTCTACGGCGTGATGTTCCATCCTGAGGTGGCGCATACGCCGCGCGGGGCGGCGATGCTGAAGAATTTCACGCATGTGATCGCCGGCTGCCGCGGCGACTGGACCATGGCCGCGTTCCGGGCCGAGGCGATCCGCCGAATCCGCGCGCAGGTGGGCGCCGGCCGCGTCATCTGCGGCCTTTCCGGAGGCGTCGATTCAGCGGTGGCCGCGGTGCTGCTGCATGAGGCGATCGGCGATCAGCTGACCTGCATCTTCGTCGATACCGGCTTGCTGCGCGGCGACGAGGCGGAAGACGTGGTCTCGACCTTCCGCGGGCATCTCAACATCCCGCTGGTTCATGTCGATGCCGGAACGATCTTCCTGGAGCGCCTGTCGGGCGTGACCGATCCCGAAGCCAAGCGCAAGATCATCGGCGCCGCCTTCATCGACGTCTTCGACGCGGAAGCGCAGAAGCTCGGCGGCGCCGATTTCCTGGCGCAGGGCACGCTTTATCCCGACGTCATCGAATCGGTCTCGGTGACCGGCGGCCCCAGCGTCACGATCAAGTCGCACCATAATGTCGGTGGATTGCCGGCCCGCATGAAGCTCAAGCTGGTCGAACCGTTGCGTGAACTCTTCAAGGACGAGGTCCGCGCGCTCGGCCGCGAACTGGGCTTGTCCGAACGCATGGTCGGCCGGCACCCGTTCCCGGGACCCGGCCTCGCCATCCGCATCCCGGGCGAGATCACAGCCGAGCGCCTCGCCATCCTGCGCCGGGCCGACGCCGTCTATCTCGACGAAATCCGCCGCGCCGGATTGTACGACGCGATCTGGCAGGCCTTCGCCGTGTTGCTGCCGGTGAAGAGCGTGGGCGTGATGGGCGATTACCGGACTTACGACCATGTCTGTGCGCTGCGCGCCGTGACTTCGACCGACGGGATGACGGCGGATTACTTCCCGTTCCCGCATGAGTTCCTGGGCCGCGTGGCGACGCGGATCGTGAACGAGGTGAAGGGGATCAACCGGGTGGTGTATGATGTGACGTCGAAGCCGCCGGGGACCATCGAGTGGGAGTGAGGAATCCGAGCGGAGGTCATCGCCCAATTTCGGCGGCGATTTCCGGTACGTTCGAACGTTGCTCCAGTCGGTATCGCAACTTCTGACGTTATTCATTTCTAATCCTCAGGCCCGATTCTGAACCCGCTTTCGACCATGATGTAACGCCGCTTCAACGAGCCTGAGCGCTCCAGCGTAGCGTGGCGTGCAGAACGGCGGAGTTCATTCTTTGAGAGCGTCCTCCCGGTGGTATCGCCCGGAAGATCGAGCCGGACGCGGACGACGAGACCATTTCGGTTGGCTGTGTCGCCACTGAGGTCGATGCTGGTCTCGTCGGTCCGCAGAAGGGCGGCGCCGACCTCGTCGGGGGGCTCTGCCGCGTAGCGCAGCGCCAAGCGGCCGACCCGACGGGATCGACGTCGTCACGACTGTCAGTCGTGCGCGCCCGGGATGGCAAGAATCTCGTCCAGTTGCTCGAAACTCTCGCTGAACCCGCATGTACTGCCAGAGGCGATGGCACCGTCGAGAGCTTCCGTCGAGGGATAGAGGTCGTGCATGACGACCAGGGTCTCCGCACCCCGTTCTTCGAAGGTCACCGTGGTGACGGCCCCGCCTTCGCCGCCTTCATCATTCGTCCAGACGAGGCGGGCGTTCGGTATTACCTCGATGTACCGACCGAAGAACGCCATCGGCTGTTCGGAGGAAGGGTGGCCGAATACGAAGCGGTAGGTGCCGCCCGTACGAACATCGGTCTCGCAGGAAATGAAGGTGATGCCGAAGGATTTCGGCGTCCACCACCGCATGAGCAACTCGGGCTTGGTCCAGGCCTCGAACACGATGCGCGCCGGGCCGTTGAAGCTGCGCGTAACGACGAGTTCACGCTCAGACTTCCGGTCAACCGTCGTGCGGGTCTTCGTGGCGGCAGGCTCACTCTCTTGTCTCGCGTCCATCGGCCTTCTCCTTCTGTTTCAGTTCCTCGACAATTCTGTCCAGCTCATTGAAGCGCGCGTCCCAGATCTCGCGGTACCGCTCGATCCATGCCGCCTCTTCGTCCAGCCGGCGCAGGCCCAGCCTGCAGGTCCGCACGCGCCCGATTTTCTCCGTGGTGACCAGCCCTGCCTGCTCCAAGACGCTCACATGCTTCTTCATGCCCGTGAGGGTCATGTGGAACTTCAGGGCCAGCTCCGAGATCGAAGCGTCGGCGCGCCCGAGCTGCTCCAGAACGCCGCGTCTTGTGGCGTCCGAGAGTGCTGCGAACGAGGCATCGAAGCGGGTTGTCATACGCTGAACCATGTGGTTCAGTGTGTAGCACGCGGATCGGCGGCATGCAAGGGGAGGCCCGGTGCGCCAAACCCGTCGGCTCGGAGGTGTTACGAATGCTGACCTGGAAAATCGGTCGGGTGACGATCACCCGGATCTTGGAGCTTGAATTCCCGCTCCCCTATGACCCGGCGGCGCCGTTCATGCGCGACGCGACACCGGAGGCGCTGCGGGCGATGCCCTGGCTCTACCCCGACTTCGTCACCGAGGAGGGCGCCCTTCGCCTCTCTTTCCACGCGCTCCTGGTCGACGCACCGGGAATGCGGCTGGTTGTCGATACCTGCTTCGGCAACGACCGGGCGCGCAGCATGCCGGGCGATGTGCCCTTGCAGACGCCGTTCCTGGCGCATATGGCCGAGGCCGGCTGGCCGCGCGAGAGCGTCGACGCCGTGGTCTGCACCCATCTCCATGCCGATCATATCGGCTGGAACACGATGCTGGAGGCGGGCAGGTGGGTCCCGACATTCCCCAACGCCCGGTACCTGATCGGCCGCGAAGAGCTGGATTATTGGCGCACCAAAGAAAGCTCGGCCGAGGAACTGGGCGACGCCGTCCAGCCGGTCATCGATGCGGGGTTGGTGCAGCTGGTGGAGACCGACCATGTGCTCTCGCCCGAGATCCGGCTGGAACCGACGCCGGGCCACACGCCGGGCCATGTCAGCGTGATGATCGAGTCCGAGGGTGAGCGAGGCATAATCAGCGGCGATTTCCTCCACCATCCGTGTCAGATCGCGCATCCGGACTGGCGGACCATGTCCGACACCGATCCCGATCGAGCGGAGGCGACGCGGCATTCGGTGCTGGAGCGGGTGACGGATAGGCCGGTGCTGTTCATCGGGACACATTTTCCGGCGCCGACGGGGGGATATATTCGCGGGAAAGGGGCGTTGCGGCGGTTGGTGTGACGTGCCGTGGGGGCGGGCGCTGATCGGCGCGGGAGGCGTTCGTTCTCGCGGGAAACACGATGGTCGCACCATTGAGTCTTTTTACACCACGCTTCCCGCTGACCATATAGGGGGTTGAAGACGGGTGCGACAGAGGCGCTAGCGCAGCGTCCGATTAGGCGCCAAGTCGAGCCTTGTCGATGCCGGAGGGATCGCGGCCGATATCAGATCGGATCGCATGCGGTGCCGTCGTTGTGAATCCGCTCGCTTACGAAACTTCCTTCCGATGGTTCAGTGAACATTCATGCCGCCCCATATTCATCGGCCACGCTCGGGTGTCGACACTCTCATCAGCGAGCTGCTGCTCCATTTCCCAGCCAACCGCAATGAGTTGTGCGACGAACTGGTCCGTAAACCTTACGACGGCGTAAAGAATGCTATGCTCTGAGTTATAGAAAAACCGATAGGAAAATTGCTCAGTTAGCAAAGCGCCATTGCGTTTTGTTATGGCCATGAGTGGAGCAAAATGAAGGGCTTGTTCAAAATACAGCTCTGGTTGGTCCATGTCGATAACACTTACGTGATTTACATATATTACTCCATCAAATATACGCTCGTTGTGTTTATAAAACAGCGCCTTAGCCAGCTTTACCATGAATCTCTGTAGTGCCATTTGCGTTAAATTTCCCATATTTACTATTCCGTACTTCTGATATCTCATGACATCGCCCAGAGCACCGAACGTCTTACGAAAGTACCTCTTTTTCTCGACTGGGCTTACCTGTAGCCATTCCGCAAATATCTCGGGACAATTATTTCGGACCCCCCTAACCAATTTATGAAATTCCTCTTGATCGAGATTACTAATCTGCCCTGTCAGTCTACTCCTGGCAATCACTGCAAGCGCCATCTCGTCATGTGACGCCGAACTGTTGCAGCTATTACACGCAGGAAATTCGAATGTTTCAGGCCAGTGCCTTCGAAGAAAGAAGCACCGAGGAGGGCAGTGATCGATTGTGTCTGCTGATTCACCGCAGTAAACGCATAGTGGATGTTGATCCAAGAAAGCTACGAGCTTCTTCGCCCGCCGCTTTGCGTCACCCATGATCGTCCGCTCCGGAATATGCTTCTGTACCCTCTATGTGGTATGGCGTGGCCTGGATACAACGATTATTTATCCGGCATATCAATTTAGAATTGCGGTTCCAGGTGCGCCGGGAGACTGCGGGACGCCATACAAATCCCTCAGTCTTTGGCTCGTTTGGCGCCAGGCGGCTCGTAGCAGTCTTTGCCATGGCGTCCCCCTTGAAACCCGGACATGAAACTGACCGGGCGCCCGTTCGATCGCCCGAGGCAAGCTGACCGCATCAGCCGGGCCATGGTCATCGCTCCAAACCGCCGAAGCAGGCGTGCTCTTCGAACGAAAATAAACGGGCAGGGCGGCGCTCGCCCGATCCCACGGGCACATTTTCGTTTCCTGTCCACGGCGATCCTAATAGGATTAAATCCTGGCAAACGAGGAATCCCCTGATGCGATCGACCCAGCAATTCAGCATCACGCTGCCGAACGAGATGGCCGAGATCGTCAAGGCCAAGGTGGCCGCCGGCGAGTATGCGACCGAAAGCGAAGTCATCCGCGACGGGCTTCGCGCGCTGCTCGCCCGCGACCGCGCTGTGGAGAACTGGTTGAGGGATCAGGTCGCGCCCGCCTATGATGCGCTCAAGGCCGACCCGACCCGCGCAGTGTCGGCTGATCATGTCCGCGCAGCACTCGCGGAGGAGCATCGCAGAGCCAGCGCGAAACCATAATGCGGCACGTCGTCGGCTTTACCCCGGAGGCCGAGGAACAATTGCTGGCGCTCTATCGCTACATCTCCGACGCTGCCTCGCCGGCTGTAGCGGCTCGCTACACGAGCGCAATCGTTACGTATTGTGAGGGCCTTGCGGCTCCGCCTCTACGCGGGACCCGCCGCGACGACATCCGGCCCGGACTACGAATCACCAATTATCGAAAGCGGTGCGTCGTGGCCTTCATCGTCGAAGGCGATACGGTGTCGATCCTCGGCATATTCTATGGCGGACGGGACTACGAAAGTCGCCTTCGGCTCGTGATATTCTGACACCGGCGGCGACTGGCCTCTCCTTGCGCCCTTCCGTCTCACCCCGATGCGCTTCCCGCGCCCAAAGATAGGGATAGCGGATGATACAGGCCGTCTGAATGCCGTCGTAGCTCACTTCTGTCCGGACTCGTCTGTGGCTGCATAGGCCGCAACGGCGTCCTCGACCTCGACGAGGAGGCTGTCCGGCATGGCTTCGATCGTACCGGTGGATCGCGTATCAGCGCGATGGCGCAGCCTTTCGTAGTCTTCGATCGCAAGCAGGACGAGACGCGGCTTGCGGCGCTGGGTAATGGTGACGGGATGACGAAGAGCCTCGGCGATGATGTCGCCGGACCTGCGCGACAGGTCGCTCGTCGTATAGGTCCCATGGGGCTTCGGCATCGCTATTTTCCTGGAAATGCTGTAATTCCTGTATATCACGCCGCCAGGCCCGGCGGTTCGACAAATTGGGGGACGGGGCTTGGTGGGCGAAGATTTACGTCAGAAGATTCGGTAATTGTGCGTTGGTGTAAGGGTGGGGCGCTCCGGCATCCTTGCCCGGGCCAGTCAGGCTGCGCCGGCGCGCTGCTCACCGACAATTCCGACACAACTCGCCAGCACGGGACCACATGATTCGCCTCGATAACATCAGCAAGCAGAACGGCCATCAGCTCCTGTTCATCGACGCATCGATGGGCATCCAGAAAGGCGAGAAGGTCGGCCTTGTCGGGCCGAACGGCGCCGGCAAGACGACGCTGCTCCGGATGATCGCCGGCGAGGAGCGGCCCGATGACGGCCTGGTGACGATCGATCCCGGCCTGACGATCGGCTATTTCAGCCAGGATGTCGGCGAAATGTCGGGCCAGAGCGCCGTCGCGGCGGTGATGGATGGCGTGGGACCGGTGAGTGCGCTTGCCACCGAAATGGCCAAGCTCGAAGCGGCGATGGTCGATCCGGACCAGGCCGATGACATGGATGCCATCATCGAGCGCTATGGCGAGGTGCAGGGGCGCTTCGAGGAGCTCGACGGCTATGCGCTGGAGGCGCGGGCGCGCGAGGTGCTGGCGGGGTTGAGCTTCAGCCAGGAACGCATGGATGGCGATGTCGGCCTGCTCTCGGGCGGCTGGAAGATGCGCGTAGCGCTCGCCCGCATCCTGCTGATGCGGCCCGACGGCATGCTGCTGGACGAACCCAGCAACCATCTCGACCTCGAAAGCCTGATCTGGCTCGAAGGGTTCCTCAAGAGCTATGACGGCGCGTTGCTGATGACCTCGCATGACCGCGAGTTCATGAACCGCATCATCGGCAAGGTGGTGGAGATCGACGGCGGCTCGCTCACGACATATTCGGGCAATTACGATTTCTACGAGCAGCAGCGGGCCTTGGGCGAGCGGCAGCGCCAGGCGCAATTCGACCGCCAGCAGGCGATGCTCGCCAAGGAGATCGAGTTCATCGAGCGCTTCAAGGCGCGGGCCTCGCACGCGGCACAGGTCCAGAGCCGCGTGAAGAAGCTGGACAAGATCGAACGGGTCGAACCGCCCCGGCGGCGCCAATCCGTGCAGTTCGAATTCCGCACCCCGCCCCGCTCGGGCGACGACGTGGCGAGCTTCAAGAACGTCCACAAGGGCTATGGCAGCCAGCAGATCTATACCGGGCTCGATTTCCAGGTGCGTCGCAAGGAACGCTGGTGCGTCCTGGGCGCCAATGGTGCCGGGAAATCCACCTTGCTGAAGCTGGCGGCCGGCGCCACCGGGCCGGACGAGGGTAGGGTGACCATCGGCGCCAATGTCAGGATGGGCTATTTCGCCCAGCATTCCATGGATTTGCTCGACGGCGACGCTACGGTTTTCGAGTCGCTGGACGAGTCGTTCCCGCAGGCCGGGCAGGGGGCGCTGCGCACGCTGGCCGGTTGCTTCGGCTTCTCCGGCGACGATATCGAGAAGCCCTGCCGCGTGCTGTCGGGCGGCGAGAAGGCGCGTCTGGTCATGGCCAAGATGCTGTTCGATCCGCCGAACTTCCTGGTCCTCGACGAACCGACGAACCATCTGGATCTGGTGACGAAGGAGATGCTGGTCTCGGCACTGTCGGAATTCGAGGGGACCATGCTGTTCGTTTCGCATGACCGCCATTTCCTGGCCGCGCTCTCGAACCGCGTGCTGGAACTGACCCAAGACGGCGTTCATCAGTTCAGCGGCGGCTATACTGAATATGTGGCACGGACGGGCCAGGAGGCGCCGGGTCTTCATCCGGGCGGTTAGCCGAAAGGCGGTGACAGCGCATCCGGCAGCAATTCGGCCGGTTCCCGTTCCGCCGGCCGCTCCGGCGCTCGCACGGTCCTCGCTTCATTCGAGAGCGCGGCGACGATGGGCGAAGTGCCGAAAGAGAGCATCGGTGCCGTTCCGCACTCTCGCCCGCCCGACCGCCAATCGAACGGCCTGATTGCGATACCACGGGGATCCGGTCATCCACGGTCGCTATCGCCGCGCAGACCGCGGCACAATTACTGCTCTATGCTTCGGTCGCGCCGATCGGCGCTTCGGGCGCGAATTCCCGCGGCTCGACGCCGAGCCGCGTCCGCATCGGCGCGATATCGAACGCCTTGTCTTCAAGCAGCCGCAGCACCGAGCCTGCAACCGCGGCCAGCGGGCCGATCCGGCGCGCCAGCCGCGCGGCCGGGCCGATCACCGCGCCCGGCACCGGCAACAGGAAGAGCCTCAACCGGCGCGCCCGGGCGACCTCGCGCACCATCCGGCCATACGGCATCGCGCGCGGTCCCGCGATGACGATCGGTGCGCCCGGCGCCTCGTCGCGGAGCATCGCAGCTTCCAGGCAGGCGGCGACGTCATCGAGATGGATCGGTTGCACCAATGCCCCCGCCCCGGGCAGCGGCAGGACCGGGAAGCGGCGGATCTGCCGGGCCAGCCGCTCGATCACGCCGGACTCTCCGCCATAGATCAAGGTCGCCAGCAGCAGCACCGACGGCATCGGGCAATCGGCGAGCGCCGCCGCGGCGGCGCGCACGGCCGCCGCGGTCGCATCCGGCACTTGCGAGAAGCAGCGCGTCGAACCCATCAGCACCAGGCGCCGGACGCCTTGGCTCGGCAGTGCCGCAAGGATCGCCGGGGCGAAGCGGGCATTGGTGCAACTCACCACGATCTCCGCATCGGCGAGCGCCGCCGCGAGCGCCGCCGGATCGGCGAGATCGGCCACGCGCGTCTCGATGCCGGGCGGCAGCGTACCGAGCTTCGCCTGATCGCGCCCGACGGCGATCACTTTCGCGTCGGCGCGGGCGAGGCGCTGCAGCAATGCCTGTCCCAACTGCCCGGTCGCCGCCAGCACCGTGACGCGGATCATCGGGCGAGGCTACCCGGCCAGGGCCTCATCCGCCGAGCGATAGGCGAAGCCCAGATCGCGCGCCACCGCCTGATACGTGACGGCGCCACGGCAGACATTGAGGCCGTTGCGCAGATGCTCGTCCGCCTTCAGCGCCTTGACCCAGCCCTGCTCGGCCAGCGCCATGACGAAGGGCAGGGTGGCGTTGTTGAGCGCCACGGTCGAGGTGCGCGCGACGGCGCCCGGCATGTTGGTGACGCAGTAATGCACGATGCCGTGCTCGACATAGGTCGGTTCGGCGTGGCTGGTCGGGCGCGAGGTCTCGAAGCAGCCGCCCTGGTCGATCGCGATGTCGACCATCACCGAGCCGGGCTTCATGCGCTGCACCATGTCGCGCGTCACCAGCTTGGGCGCCGCCGCCCCCGGCACCAGCACTGCGCCGATCACGACATCGGCGCTCAGCACATGCTGCTCGATATTCTCGATGGTCGAGAACACCGTGTGCAGCCGGGCGCCGAATTGCAGATCGAGGTCGTAGAGCCGGTGCAGCGAGCGGTCGATGACGATGACATGCGCCTCCATGCCCATGGCCACGCGCGCGGCATTGGTGCCGGCGACGCCGCCGCCGATGATCACGACCTTGGCGGCCGGCACGCCGGGCACGCCGCCGAGCAGCATGCCGGCGCCGCCCTGCTGCTTTTCCAGGCAATGCGCCGCGACCTGCACCGACATGCGGCCGGCGACTTCGCTCATCGGCGTCAGCAGCGGCAATCCCCGCCGCGCATCGGTCACCGTCTCATAGGCGACGCACACGGCCTCGGAGCGGATCAGCGCTTCCGTCTGGGCCTTGTCGGCGGCCAGATGCAGATAGGTGAACAGCACCTGGCCCGGGCGCAGCATCGCGCATTCCTGCGGCTGCGGCTCCTTGACCTTCACCACCATCTCCGCTTGGGCGAAGATCGCGGCCGCGTCGGGGGCGAGCGTGGCACCCGCCGCCGCATAGGCCGCGTCGGTAAAGCCCACGCCGGCGCCGGCGCCGCGCTCGATCAGGACCTGGTTGCCGTGCCGCACGAGTTCGCGCACCGCGCCCGGGACGAGCCCGACCCGGTTCTCGTTGATTTTGATTTCCTTCGGTACGCCGATCAGCATGAAGTCAGTCCTCGCGGCAGCGGGAGAGGGGGGAGCTCTGTCCTTAGCCTGTTTCAGCGCTGCCGGGCACCCCTAAGGATCAGTCGAGATTGCTCAAGACCTCGCCAATTCTGCCGAAGATCTCGTCGATCTGCCAAGTCTCGATGATCAGCGGCGGCGATAGCGCGAGCGTATCGCCGGTTACGCGCGCCAGCAGCCCCGCCGCCTCATAGCATTGCCGGAACGCGGCAAAGCCGCGGGCACCGGGCTTGCCTGGAATCGGCGCCAGCTCGATCCCGGCGACGAGGCCCAGATTGCGGATGTCGACGACATGCCGCGTACCGCGCAAGCGGTGGGCGGCGGCTTCGAAATGGGCTTCGAGCCCGGCCGCGCGCTCGAACAGCGCCTCGTCGCGATAGAGATCGAGCGTGGCGAGACCGGCGGCGGCGGCCAGCGGATGGCCGGAATAGGTGTAGCCGTGGAACAGCTCGATCGCGTTCTCGGGCGCGGCATCCATGAACGTTTGGTAGATCCCGTCGCGCGCGACCACGGCGCCCATCGGCACGGCGCCGTTGGTCAGACCCTTGGCCAGGGTGACCAGGTCGGGCATGACGCCGAAGCGCTCCGCGGCGAAGCCCTGCCCCAGCCGGCCGAAGCCGGTGATGACCTCATCGAAGATCAGAAGGATGCCGTATTTGTCGCAGATCCGGCGCAGCTCTTCGAGATAGCCGACAGGCGGTACCAGCACGCCGGTCGAGGCGGCGAGCGGCTCGACGATCACGGCCGCGATGGTCGACGGGTCGTGCAGCGTGACGATGCGTTCCAATTCGGTCGCGCGCTCCTTGCCGGCCGCCGGTTGGCCGCGCGTGAAGGCGACGGCCGGGTCGTGAGTGTGCGGCAGGTGATCGACGCCGGGCAGCAGCGAACCGAAGACCTTCCGGTTGGCCGGGATGCCGCCGACCGAAATGCCGCCGAAGCCGACGCCGTGATAGCCCCGCTCGCGCCCGATCAGCCGCGTCCGCGCGCCCTCGCCGCGGGCGCGGTGATAGGCGATGGCGATCTTGAGTGCGGTATCGACCGCCTCCGAACCTGAATTGGTGAAGAATACGCGATTGAGATCGCCCGGCAGCAAGGCTTCGAGCCGCGATGCCAGCTCGAACGCCTTGGGATGACCCATCTGAAAGGTCGGCGCGAAATCCATCTCCGCCGCCTGCCGCCTTATCGCCTCGACGATCGGCCGGCGGCCATGGCCGGCATTGCAGCACCACAAGCCGGCGACGCCGTCCAGGATCTGCCGCCCGTCATGGCTGGTGTAGTACATGCCCTCGGCCGCGACCAGCAGGCGCGGCGCCGCCTTGAACTGGCGGTTGGCCGTGAACGGCATCCAGAAGGCATCGAGATCATTGGGCAATGGCCCGGGATGCGCGTCGTCCACGAGGGGGTTCCTTACGGGTTGGTCGGGAGAACGCTAGACCGGATTCGCCGGAGAATGAAGCGGGCGATGCGATCCGGTTTTGCTCCGCGCATCAGCGCTTATCCCAGCGCCCGGTCGAGCCGGGCCAGCACCGATTCCGCCGCCGGCAGGCCGAAGCGCAGCAATTCCGGCCGCTCGGCGAAACGCCGCACCAGAATATGCGCGGTCCCAAGCCGCTCGTAGAGCGTTTGGGCTCCGGCGGCGCGGACCAGCCGAAACAGATCTGTGCCGCCGGCCGGTTCCATGCCGTGCCGCGCCAGCACCGCATCGAGCGCCGCCGCCGCCGCCGCCAGGCGGCGCCTTGTCGCCGCGGCCCAGCCGGCATCGCCGAGGGCCGCCGTTCCGACCGCCAGCGCCGGGCCGGAAACCGCCCAGGGTCCGAGCGCCGCCTCGACCCGCCCGATGAGGTCGGCCGGACCGAGCGCGAAGCCGAGGCGCAGCCCGCCCAAGCCGAAGAATTTCCCGAAGGAGCGGAGCGCGAGGAGATTGGCCGTGCCGTCGGCGGCGCTGCGGCTGCAGTCCGGCCCGACCTCGCCGAAGGCTTCGTCGACGACGACCAGCCGCGCGCGCGCCGCGGCGATCAGCGTCTCGGCCGGCCAGTGCCGGCCGTCCGGGTTGTTCGGGTTGCCGACCACGAGAACCGCCGCCGCCGCGTCGAGATCCGTCGTTTCGATTACGCAATGACCCGCCTGCCGCCAGCACTGCGCATGCTCGGCATAAGTCGGGCCGATGATTGCCACGTCGCCCGGCGGCAGCAGGCGCGGCAGGAGCTGGATCAGCGCCTGCGACCCGGGCGCCGCCGCGATCGGCGTCTGCGCGCCGACGCCGTAGAACCGCCGCGCCGCGTCTTTCAGCGCCGCCAGCGCGTCCTCGTCGGGCAGGCGCGCCCAGGCCGCGGCCGGTATCGCCGGCAGCGGATACGGCCAGGGATTGATCCCGGTCGAGAGGTCGATCCAGTCATCGCCGGCGCCAAAGCGGATTTTGGCCCGCGCCAGCGTTCCGCCATGCTCGATCACGCAGTTTCGGCCTGCTGCCGCCGCAGCCGCTTGAGCACGCCGCTGGCATGGACGATCGGCTTGCCCTCGACCAGAAGATTGCATTGGCCGAAGGCCAGGCTGCCCTCGCTCTTGGTGATCAAGGTATGCGCCTCGACCCAGTCGCCGAGGCGGGCGCCGCCGGTGAAGTCGATATTGAAGCTGACCGTGACAATATAGAACTCCGGTCCGGAGCGGCGCAGGATCGCATGGGTGAGCGCGATATCCGCCAAAGTCGCAATCAGCCCGCCATGGGCAAAGCCGCCGGTATTGGCGTGGCGCGGTTCGATGCCGAGCCCGATCACCACGTCCTGCCCCTGCGGCTGCGCGAAGAGCGGGCCGATCAAGGTGCAGAAGCCGGGCCAGACCAGCGGCTCGAACCCCGGCGGCGTCGCATGCATCGGCATCCATCCCTCTCTTGCGGCGCCGACGGGCTTAGCCGATCATCCAGGGAAAGAAAAGCGTGCCGAACCGCTGGAGGAAACGATGCGCCTCGACGATCATGCCGTGACCAATCCGGACAAGCCGGCCACGATCATGGGCGAGAGCGGGGTCGCCGTCAGCTTCCGGGCGCTGGTCGCGCGCACGCGGCGTCTCGCGAGGTTCTTCCGCGACGCCGGGCTCGGCGCCGGCGATTCGATCGCCTTCATGCTGGAGAACCGTCCGGAATTCTTCGACCTCGCCTGGGCGGCGCAGCGCTTGGGTCTCTCCTATACCCCGGTCAATTGGCATCTGCAGCCGGAGGAAGCCGGCTATATCATCGCCGATTGCGGCGCCCGATGTTTTGCGGTTTCGGACACGGTGCTGCGCCACGCCCCGGCGCTGGCGTCGATGAGCGGTTTGGTCCCGCTCCGGCTCTCGGTCGGCCGGGATCTGCCCGGATTCGTGCCGCTCGAAAGCGCGCTCGCCGCCGAGTCGGCGCCGCTCGCCGATGAGATCGAAGGCACGCCGATGCTCTATTCCTCGGGCACGACCGGACGGCCGAAGGGGGTCAGGCGACACCACCCGCGCCAGGCCTTCGGCGCATTGCCGATGCCGGCGCCGGGTGCCGCGCTGCAGATGCTCTACGGCTTCGACCCGTCCACCGTGTATCTCTCGCCGGCGCCGCTCTACCATGCGGCGCCCCTGGCCTTTTCCATGGTGGTGCAGCGCTGTGGCGGCACGGTCGTCGTCATGGAACGCTTCGACCCGCTTGAGGCGCTGCGCCTCATCGAACGCCATCGCGTGACCCATCTGCAGATGGTGCCGACCCATTTCGTGCGTCTCCTGAAACTGCCGGAGGAAGCGCGCCGTGGTTTCGACCTGTCGAGCCTGAAGATGGCGATCCATGCCGCGGCACCCTGTCCGATCGAGGTCAAGGAGCAGATGCTCGATTGGTGGGGGCCGATCGTCCATGAATATTATTCATCGACCGAAGGCGCCGGGTTCACGGCGATCGGGCCGGAGGAGTGGCGGGCCCATCCGGGTTCGGTCGGGCGTCCGGGCGAGGGCGCGGTGCGGGTTCTGGGCGAAGACGGGAGGGAGGTGCCGCGGGGCGAGGCGGGCGCGCTCTATTTCCGCCTGGCCAGCCGGTTCGAATACCATAACGATCCCGACAAGACCGCCGCCGCCTATGACGATTCGGGCTACGCATCGGTCGGCGATGTGGGATATCTCGACGCTGAAGGCTATCTGTTTCTCACCGATCGCCAGTCGCACATGATCATCTCGGGCGGGGTGAATATCTATCCGCAGGAGATCGAGAATGTGCTCGCCCTGCATACCGAAGTAATCGACGTCGCGATCATCGGCGTGCCCGATCCGGAGTTCGGCGAAGCGGTCAAGGCGGTCGTCGTGCCGGCCGATCCGGATGCTGCCGATGCTGCTTTGGCCGCAGCGCTGATCGAATATTGCCGGGCTCGGCTCGCTCATTACAAATGCCCGCGCAGCGTCGATTTCGTCGCCGAACTGCCGCGCCTGCCGACCGGCAAGCTGCTGAAGCGCCGCCTGCGCGACCGCTATTGGCCGCCGCGCCCGTGAGTACCGATCTACCGCTTTGGCGGGCGTTGCACCGAGGAAAATATCGCAATTCGCGGAAAGCTGAGGCACACTTCAGCAATGGCTGATAGATTGATCGACATTCCGGTTCCTCCCGCCGCGAGGGCCGAGTCCGGCCGCCTCGGGCGGTGGGGAACGAGCTTGGCGACGGATCGCCGGCATATGCCGGAATCGGTCAGCGAGCAGCTCAACCGGCATCTCTATCACTCGATTTGGCCGATGCTGAACACCGCGACCGGCGCGGTCGCGCTTGCCGCGGTCGCCTCGCGCACGCTTGCGGCCCAGGCCGTCGTCATCTGGCTTACGGTCGTGTTCGGCGTGAGCCTGGTTCGCCTGTTGGCGTTCCGCGCCTTTAACGGCCAGCCGCCGGCGCACCAGGGCGACCGGCGCTGGTCGGATCTGTTCGTCCTGCTGATGACGCTTCAGGGATTGGTCTTCGGCCTATCCAGCCTCGCCATGTTCCTGACGCCGGACCTGCTGACCCATCTGACGGTAGTCATGACGGTGGTCGGGCTCGGCGCCGGCGTGATGGCGATCTACGCCGCCGATCTGCGGGTCGTGGCCGGGTTTATCGCCGCCGCCTTCGTGCCGGTCATCCTCGCCTGCCTGGCGCTCCAGGACATGCTGCATGTCGTGACCGCGTTGCTGATGACGCTGTTCGGCGGCAATCTGCTGATCATCGGCGTGACCGCACACCGTAACCTGATCCAGACATTGATGGTGCGCCACGACCGCGAGCAATTGGCGCAGGCGCTGATCGCCGAAAAGACCCGGACCGAATTGGCGAGTCGGGCGAAATCCGATTTCCTGGCGACCATGAGCCACGAGCTGCGCACGCCCTTGAACGCCATCATCGGCTTTTCCGAGGTTATGCTGGGCGAGATCTTCGGCCCGCTGGGCGCCGCCCGCTACAGCGAATATTGTGGCGATATTCACACCAGCGCGCAGCACCTGCTGTCGCTGATCAACGACATATTGGACAGCGCCAAGATCGAAGCCGGCAAGTATGAGTTGCGCGAGGAAGTGACCGATCTGCCGCTGCTGGCCAAGTCCGCGGCCCGCCTGATGCGCGGCCGGGCCGCCCAGAAGGGGCTGACCTTCACCTTGGACTTGAAACCGGTGCCGTCGATTCTGGCCGATGAACGGGCGATGCGCCAGATCCTGCTGAATCTGCTGTCCAACGCCATAAAGTTCACCCCCGGCGGCGGCAGCGTGTCGCTGCGGACGGTGTATTCCGAGAGCGGCGCGGTGCTGCTCGAAGTGCACGACACCGGCATCGGCATCCCGGAAGCGGATATCGACAATGTCTTCGACAATTTCAGCCGGGCCAGCAACGCTCATCTCTCGAACGAAAGCGGCACCGGCCTCGGCTTGCCGATCGTGCGCGGCCTGGTGCAGCTTCATGGCGGCGATTTGCGCATCGACAGCCGGCCCGGTGCCGGGACGACCGTGACGGTCGAGCTGCCGGCCTCGCGGATTCTCGCGGTCGCGGCCTGAGCCCGGGTGCCGCGGCTTGCCGCGACGCGCTCGGGCCGGCATGATCGGGCGAATAGCGATGGGGAGCGGACACGCAAGATGGATCTCGGGCTCACAGGCAAACGCGCCCTGGTGATGGGCGGCAGCCGCGGCATCGGGCGCGGCATTGCCGCTGCGCTGGCGCAGGAAGGTGCCGCCGTGGCGATCGTATCGCGCGACCAGGCGGCGCTCGACCGGACGGCGGAAGAAATCGGTCTGGAGACCGGCACGCCGGTGCTGCCGGTGGCGGCTGATCTGGCCGATCGCGCGGCGCTGGCGGCGTCGTTCGCCGCAATCGAGCACAAGCTCGGCGGCGTCGATATCCTGGTCAACAATTCCGGCGGTCCGCCGCCTTCGGGGGTCAGCGCCATCGATCCGGAAATCTGGCGCCGGCAGTTCGAAATGATGGTCCTGAACATCATCGGATTGACCGACTTGGCCGTGCCCGGCATGAAGCGCAACGGCTGGGGCCGCGTGCTGACCGTGGCGTCCTCCGCCGTGATCCAGCCGATTCCCTCGATCGGCGTGTCGAATACGCTGCGCTCGGCGCTGGTCGGGTGGTCGAAGACCCTGGCCGGCGAGGTCGGGCGCTTCGGCATCACCGTCAACATGCTGCTGCCCGGGCGGATCGCGACGCAAAGAGTGGCGCAAATCGACGCCGCGGCCGCCGCCGCGCAGGGCCGCACGCCGGCGGAAGTGGCGGAACGGTCGGCCGGTGAAATCCCGGTCGGGCGCTACGGCACGATCGAGGAGTTCGGCGCGGTCGCCGCCTTCCTCGCGAGCACCAAGGCCGGCTACGTTACCGGCAGCATGATCCGCATCGACGGCGGCGCCACGCGGTCGGTTTAGGGCAGTCGATGATCTCAACGCAGCTGGAGATCCGATGTTCCGATTCAAATGCACCTCCTGCGGCGAGTGGCACGAGGGGATGCCTACATTTGGCGCAGATGCTCCACTGTATTTCTATTCAATCCCAACAGATGAGCGTGATCGTCGGTGCGTGTTAACGACTGATACCTGTATCGTCGATCAGGAGCACTTCTTCGTGCGAGGCTGTCTAGAGATCCCTGTCCATGGCGAGGCTGCGCCATTCGTTTGGGGGGTTTGGGTATCCCTCAGCAAGGACCATTTCGATCAGTTTGTTGCATGCTTTGAAGTGAACCACCGATCGCATATCGGCCCGTTCTTCGGGTGGCTCTCAGCCGAATTCCCTTTCTATCCCAGCACCGAGAACCTCAAGACTCGGGCTCATCTGCGGGATAACGGCGCGCGCCCATACATCGAACTGGAACCCACAGCTCATCCCCTCGCTGTTGAACAGAGAAACGGAATTGATGTCGATCGGCTTGTCGAGATCTACGCATACTATGAGCGCCGCCAACGCTGAGTCACGTGGGCTTAGCTGACGGTTCCGCTTGAGTTTGCTCCCTAATACCGGCCTCCAGTCGACGGGTTGTGTGCGGCGCCTCAGTCTGAATTACCGGATACGACCGCAGTCTGTTCCAGCGATCATACCTGCCCGGTCGTCGGCGCCATCGAAGCCCGGCCCTCTAATCGCGGCGCAGGTTTTCCCGCTGTCGGATCGTTGGTGCGTGGGACCGCCGGGGTGGTTTGCCCGGCTGATCACAGAGTTGTTCGTTGCAGGATCGCGTTTGTGCATGAATAATCCGTGAAGTAAACGATATCAAGGCGTCGCATAGAACTTTGCCTCAGAGGCTGACCCAAAAAGATGTTGAGTGATTTCAGTATCTTGTGATTCGATGTTGTTGCGAAGAACGTCGAAGGGCACAAGATGATGTGGACTGAAATCACTCGGGCGAAGTATCGCCGCG
>Ga0181519_10000098_pt1 | contig 74211 bp, 72 predicted proteins | sample PEATcosm2014_Bin_26_FD_121102 | JGI IMG/M metagenome (GOLD analysis project Ga0181519, IMG submission 121102) | Peatland microbial communities from MTU Mesocosm Facility, Houghton, MI, USA - PEATcosm2014_Bin02_10_metaG | ecosystem: Environmental > Terrestrial > Soil > Wetlands > Peat | place...
AAGTTGAAGGCCGATCCCAGATCACCCACCCCCCAAAAAACAAAAGCGGCGCCTCGCAAAACCGAAACGCCGCGATTGGATCACTCGACCCGCTAAATAGTTTCGTAACAGCCTGTTCAGCCGGGCCGATAAAGTCCGCAGAATGAGTCGGGCTTCAGCCCCTGCCAATCTCTCCCTTGCCGAATTCGCTCTTTCTCCGGACTTTTTCCGCAGCCTGTCCACACCGGGGTCCCCGCGGACAGGTCCTCGTCGGTGGAGTGGCAGACCGGGGTCCCCGCAGACAGGTCCTCGTCGCTGGGGTGGCAGACCGGCTGTCGTGCGGGGCTCCCGACCCGCACTTTTTGCTTCCAGGGTGCGGCGTTTGGTTAAGTTCAGCAAAATCAATCTAAATGTTCGTTTTTGAGGGACCCAAGAGGGGCCAGATGTTCGCTTAAGTGGTACCTTTTGCCCCCGTAATGTTCGCTCAGAGTTTCGCGATTCTTTGAGACAAATTAACGAGAATTTCGCGCTTGAGCAGCAAGTGTGAATAGAGAATTTCGCGAAGTTGAGCTCGGGTTGGCAGAGAATTTCGCATAAACACATCAAAACAGGGTCTGGAGCGCACTCTTGCGCAAGTTTTGCGCGTGTTTTCGCGCATTTTGCACGCGAATTTGAGGGTAAACTCGTGCCCAATTCCAGCTGTCACCCTCGGCGGAGGGAGCAGGGGCCTTCAGGCCCCTGAAGGAAAGCCCGCATAAAAGTGGCTTTAGCCACGGACGTTTCGTTTATGCTTCCGATGTGCGACTCGCACCGCAAGAAACTCGAACGTATCTTGTCACCGCTGTAACCGCCCAACGCCACAGTCTTTTTCAGGTCACGGCCACCGCGGAACTACTCCTGCAAACCATCCTTGACTATCGCAGCCAGGGAAGGTTCCTGTTGCACGCATTCGTCATCATGCCCGACCATTTCCACGCTTTGATCACGCCAGCGCCCGAAGTGTCGCTTGAAAAGGCCATGCAGTTCATCAAAGGCGGTTTCTCTTTCCGCTTCAAGAGCAAGGCAGATGTGTGGATGCGCAGCTTCAACGAGAGCCATATCATGACCAAATCGAAGTTCATGAACTGTGTGCAGTACATCGAGGAGAATCCCGTACGCCGAGGGCTTGCCTCGACGCCGCAAGCCCATCCCTTCAGCTCCGCCGCGCTTGCCCCATTGGACCCCATGTCTTCTCATTTGCAAGGCTGAGCCTGCAAAAGGACCATGAGGCCCGAGCCTGAAGGCCGCCCCATTGAGCCGCTCGATCCAGGGGCCTGAAGGCCCCTGCTCCCTCCGCCCCGGCCGCGCATCCATCAAACCCTGCGTAGGACCTGAACACATCTCCAAGTTGCGTCGCCCTGCCCGGTGTCCCATTCTGGCTCCGCCAGGCCCGGATCGAAACGGAGCGTGGGGCTTCAGCCCCACGAAATCCTGCCCGGTTCTCGAGAAATCGAGTACGCGGCGAAGCCGCGCACAAGTTCTCGCGCCCGCCACAAAGCGGGGTTGCCCCATCCGTCGCTTTTTTCCAGCGAAGGGTGGGAAACCACAATCACCACACGGAGGGAGCGTGGGGCCTCAGCCCCACGAAACCGCCCACAATTTTTCGAGAAATCAGGTACGCGGCGAAGCCGCGCCCAAATCTCGCCGCCGCTCCCTCCGCCTTCATCGAACGGACTTCCGGAACACCACGCCCGGAAACAAGAAAGCGAACCGTCGGCGTGGCCCTTCGCAGGCGATAAGCTAATTTTCGGGATGAATCCAGATCGGCAGCAGCCTACGGGTGCGGCGCATTCGATGCTAGACCCAATGCGCCGTCGCAGCCAACTAGGACACGTGGAGTTATTTCCTGCTGTTCGTCAACTGTCCGTCTTAGAGCACAAGCCTGAGGGAAGAGAGCGGGTCATTGACCTGGCAACCTAGAATCAGACAGTGACGTCCACGGCTCTGACGACGCGTTCAATCTGATCCCCGACATAAGTGAGGTCTGCCCGGGAGATTGGCCACGGTTCCCTAGGCGCGGATTGCTGAAGGTCGCCTTCGTGGGCGATTGAATTTCGGCGTCTAATCAAGAGGGAGAGTTGAGTTTTGAGGTTCTTTGCCTCATCTGCCTTCGTGGCAGGAGTCGCGCCAAGTGCGAGGGCTACCTCATTCCACAACTCAACAGTGGAGCAGAGCCTGATTCCGTCTGCTATATCTTCTGGGAACTGAAACGTGACGCGACTCAGGTGGGTTCGCACGAAGAGATCAAATGCAGCGCCTGCCTCAGACGGAGTCGCCGCTGCGCGTATTCGATTCAGGGTCTCTGTCGAAACATGAAACTTAAGGTATGCTGCGGTCGGCGGGCGCCTCCCTTCGAAGATTTCAAGCATACGCTGCGCGACGAGTTCGTGGACGTAAAGATCAAGAGCGCAGACCCGCGCAACCCACTCAGCGCGAAGCAACTCGTCTGGCTGCAAGATGCCAGTAACGTTGCTTTCGAGGAAAGCGTGCAGAGTAGCCAATTGAGAGCACCTACTCCACACCGCTTCAAAATGCGCTAAAGGGGTCGTCATAACTTACGCAGTAAGGACGAAAACTTTCTCTGCACAATCCGAGAAAGCCCGCTCATAAACGCCCATGCTCTCTACTGTTTGGTCCCACACAGCGCCCGCCTGGCCAGTTTGTTTTGAAGTTAGCGCATAGACAGGAACTTGATGTTCTTGGGACAGGGCAATCAGACTGTTGAAATCCGCAACCTCAAGCAATGGCCTCCACGGTTCGACACCCAGCCGGTCAACAAACCTTTTGCGGTCGACCATACCTACCGCCTCAAGCGCAGGAACCAACGTATCCCTGAGGCCATCTGTAAGCTGGTCGATCCATCTCTGGAAAGCCTTGCTCGCATGCCCAAGGCGCGGCCTGTACTTTTGAACGGCTGCGCCAATGAAGGAAATTTTCGGCTCTGGGAAAGGGTAGTCCGCCGCTTTGAGGGCGTCAATTTCGAAGGCCGTGCTCGCCCAGGACCTCCATCTAGGGAGCACCTTGGCGAGCGAACTTAGCGCCATTGATGAAAAGTAGTCGGGGTGCAACGGTACGAGGAAATAGTCACTTGTCGTGAGGAGATTCTGATTCAGCGGGCCGAGGCTGGGGCTCATATCGACGAGCACATAATCTGCCTTGTACTTGTCAGCAGTGTGATCCAAAAGAAAGCGAATTGAACCCGGAAGGTTGCGCAGGGCCAGCAATGAGCCGCTAAGCTCCTGTGCAATACCTAGCGTAGTCTCGTATTCCGCAAGTCCGATGTGACCCGGCAGCAAAAGAAGCCGATCGTTTCCCTCAACCTCCACGCACTCCACGGGTACAATTTGGCGCGGCTGCGACTCGAAGGCAGGGGCGAGGCCGTCTTTGATGTTGTTGGGCGGCGTGCCGGCATAAATAGCCGCAAGGTCATCTACCCCCTTGAAGCCCATGACCATGCCAGTCAGATTGCACTGGGGATCGAAGTCAGCAAGCAGAACCCTCTTGCCCTTTAGTGCCATCATCCAACCGAGATTAAAGGCCGTTGTTGTCTTGCTGACGCCGCCCTTGTGATTAAACAAGCAGATAATCTTCGCCATTGCTCGCTCTCTGAAGACAAACTGACGCGAATTATACGCTTTCGAATGAACCCCTGGCCCACGCTGCGGCTGGCTCGCGGGCCGGATTTGCATCATCGCATTCTGCCTTCGCAAAAATCGCCGACGCATGAGCCAAGCTGCTCAGTAAATCAAAACAGGAAGGGCAGCCAAGGCCAGCCGCCGTGCGACAGGGCCGGCACCGCCCAGCCGTTCCGTAGGCCTGCATAGTGGCGCGTCGGCATCGCCTCTACATTTTAAAATCACTGTACATTATTCCGGATCATATAGTATCATTTTGTATTAGGGAGATCGGTACATGGCGACAAAGAAGGATCTAGTTCGGGAGTTGCGACTAAACAAGAGGCTAACGCAGGAGGAAGTGGCTGCAAAAATGAGAATCAGCCAGGGCTCATACTCGGCCATCGAGCGCGGACAGAAGCCGCGAGCCGTGGACGAGGCGCTGGCGACGATAAATCGAATGCGCACACGTACCGATCGAACCGACGGCGGGGCCGAGAAGACGGGCAGGCTTAAGGACTGAGGGCCGGGCAGAAATCGAATCAGCGCGGGACAGCGCGATCTTGCCGTCTATCCGCTGAGACGAGTTCGCGGCCGCGCACTCACAGGAGGAAAGATGGCCAAGAAAACGGTCGAATTCGATGCACGCAAGAAAGTAAAAGTGCCGGTAAGGGTCAAATTTAAGACAAGCTCTGGGAAGCCGGTGAGTTTTCCGGCCCACAAGCCCGTAAAGAAAAAGGTCCACGTGAAGTTTAGAGCGAAGTCTTCAGGTAGATAAGGACACCAGCTTCCCCCGGGGCCGGATTGACCGTCAGCTGGCGATCGCGGCACATTTCGCTCAATGAGAGCCGGCGAATTTGGCTGCAATTCAGGTCAGTCCGCATAAACGCCCATCCCGCGCCCAAACCACACCACCCCACCATCCCCACCCCAAAACTTCCCTCCCGCCGTTTGCACATAATTTCCCCCTCCCGGCGCACAATGAAAACAGGGATCAGAGATCAGGGGCCAGGGATCAGTTGGCCGGGGCCGTAGCCCACGGACCACGGCCTCGGCCACCTAAGTCGTTTGCGATGAAGACTTTTCGGAAGCCCCTCTATTAGAATCAGGAAGATACAGAGACCCCCCACCGCCTAACCCCTTTTCCGTGATGACTTTAGGCTCAAAGTAGGGGGTAGGGTAGGGTGGGGGGGGTGGGGGGTACTGAAAGATAAACACCCGCCGCCAAGCCAGCAGCCAGGCCCAGGCCCGCGGTCCCGAGGTCCGGCAGCCCCCGCATGCCCTGGCCCCTGTTTTTCTGATCCCTGATCCCTGATCCCCGACCCCCGACCCCTGACCCCTGATTGCCGCCTAGTTCGATGCGGAGCCGGAGCCGGCAGCGATCCCGTGCTGCAGCTTTCTCGACAGGAGGATGCTCGAGACGCAGAATCCAATGAACAGGTAATAGCCGGGCAGGATCTTTGAAGCATCCGTCGGGATCAGGACCTGTTGCACGTTGGGCACGGAGCGCAGGCCGTCGAACGCGCTGCCGATGACGCCGTTAAACGCGACAAACGACATGAAGATCGCGAGCACCATGACATCGGCCATGGACCACTTGGATAGTTCGAACGCCAGCAGCTTGACGAAGCGGTTGGTGCGCAACAGCGCCGGCCGGAAGAGACCGGCCACGAGCGCCAGCATCTTCAGCGTCGGAAACACCACGCTGAACAGGATCACCAGCACGCCCACCACCTTCATCTCCGGCCGGTTCATTTCGATCAATGTCTGGAACACCTCGAACACGGTCTTGCTGCGGTAGTAGAGCGACTGCTGTTGAAACTCAATGGGCGTGCCGAGCAGGGTCGCGTCAATTTTTGTGACGCGAACTTCCACCTCGAGCATGGGGCTGAGCACGCCGCCGGCCAGCATGGCAATGCAGAACAGCATCAGCACTACAACGGCGGCGCGCGAAAGCGTCGGCCTGCCAACCATCAACAGGAGGAACGCAAGCGCCGCCGATGCTAGCACGGTGAGATAGCAGCGATTCAGCTGCGTGTCCGCCGCCGCGATTTTCGTGCCAAGAACCTGCTCGCAAGCCGCGCCACTTGAGCACCCGTAGTGCTTCAGGATGGCGTTATAGGTGGTCATGTCCGTGTTGCCGAACGTGTTCGCGACCGCGTTGTTCAGCACGCCGCGAATGGAATCCTTGAAGCTTTTCTGCGTTCCCTGGTTAACCAGTTGCGCCATCACCACGTCGGTATATTCAGGCACCTTCGGACGCAGCGACTCAATCATCTTGGACACCATCATGCCCTGCAATCCGCCGGGCTTGGTCGCATCGATCTTGTCCAGCAGTGCATTCAGCGCCCGTTGCACCTGCGGCCTGAGGTTTTTGCTCTGTCCCTTGAAATCGAGATGATCGATTTGCGCGTTGAGCATGGGGCCGATGATGGTGCGCCATTGGTCGGCGCTCAGGATTCCGTAGCGCACGTTTTCGATCTCGGCCAGATCGGTACGGATGCTGCGGCGCGCCTCCAGCCCATCCACAGTCTTCCAACTGAACCAGATCGCCGGCAGGAGCAAAATCGCGGCCGCGGCCAAGCGGAAACCGTACCAGCGTGCATGCCCGCTGGTTGATGGAATCGCGAGTGTGCTTGCATTTTCCAAGACGGTCATAACGAGTATAAACACGCATTCCAGCGTTCGCCGGTTCTCGCCGGTAACCCGCGAGTCGTGGACACTGGCATTCTGAAGTTTCACCATCCCGGAGCGTGCGCATGCCGCGGGATTCCGGCGGTCAAAAATGCGTATGTCCCACGCGTATCCGGGAGAGATACGGCATCAACCCGAACACGTTCAGCAGCCAAATGACCACAAAGATCACCACAATGCTATTCAGTATGGATTTGATTGTCCCTTGCATGGGGATCAGATTGACGAGCCACAAAAGGACCCCCACCACTAATAAAGTCAGCAAGACTTGAATCAGAGGCATTGCGCACCTCCTCGGTGATCACTCCAACCGAAATAGATGCGGGCTTCGCCGGTCGAGGGTGTATCCAAAACGAGTATTTAAGGAAACAGAACAAATAGTTAGAGATGAACGGGTTCCGGCCGGTGAAGAATTCAGTCGCAAAGAGCCGGAAGTCAGCAGCTGGCAGCCGCGGGCCGTCTTTTCGTTCCCTCGGTCCGTGCCTTATTTGATCCACATCTCCGGTTGGCTCGTCGATACTGCGCTCAATCCCTGCTCGAGAAGCGCTTCCACTTCCTTCATGTTCGAGATCAGTCCGCCGCCCACAACGGGCAGGTCTGCGTTGATAGCCCGCACCCGCTCCAGCATCTTGGGCGCGACCAGCGCCGGCAGAATCTCCAGCGCATGCACGGGCGTGTTGCGCAACTGATTCGAGATGGTGTCCATAGCGCCGGAGTCGAGCAGAAAGGTGCGCTGGATGCCGTAGAGCCCGATGGCCAGCGCGTGCCGCAGCGGGTCGAGGTGCGTAGAGATGATGCCGCCCGCGCCCACGCGCTTCAGGTAATTCACCGCGTACTTGTCGCGCGAGAAGCCGTTGAGCAGGTCGAGATTCACAATCGGCACTTTGCCCGCGGCCGTAATCTTCTGGATCATCAGCTCCACATTTTCCGGATCGCCGGTGAGCAGATAAATCAGCCGGCTCCGCGACGCGATCGCAAGCTCCACAAGATCCGGCTTACGAATGGCGGGGATGATCGGCGTCTCCGCGCAGTACACGCGCAGCGGAGTCAGCGGCGCCGGCGTTCCGTTTCTGGGGCCTGCATCACCCATGGTGCCCGTCCCGTTTCGATGCTTTTCCCGTTGATCCTCTTACAATCAATTCCGCCTCCACTTTCACTTGCACAACCGACTCCTGTCCCGACATCAGCTTGAACAGATTTTCCATCGCCAACTGTCCCAAGCGCCGCATGGGCTGGCGCACCGTGGTCAGCGTCGGCGTCAGGTAGGCCGCAAAGAACAGATCGTCGAATCCCGTCACCGACACATCCTCGGGTACCTTGAGCCCCCGCGCGCGGACCGCCCGCATCGCGCCCAGCGCTGTCATGTCGTTGTAGCAGACGACCGCGGTGGGCGGATGTTTTAACTGCAAGAGCGCGTCCATCGCCCTGCCCGCCGCTTCCGGCCGGCTGTCGCCCTCCACTGCCAGCTCCGGCGCAAAACCGATCCCCGCTCCCGCCAGCGCCTCTTTGTAGCCCGCCAGCCGCTCCGCATCTGACTGGTATCCGCCGCGGTCGCCGAGATACGCAATCCTCCGGTGCCCCAGCTCGATCAGGTGCTCCGTTGCGGCGCGGGTTCCTTCCTGGTTCGTGATCATGACCGAGTGCACAAACTCGCCGGAAGCCTGGTCGTTCACCAGCACGATGGGAACGCCCAACTCCTTGAGCAGCGGCATGTACAACGCGCCTACCCGCGACGATGTCACAACGATCCCGTCCACGCGCCGCTCGGCAAATTCCTGCACCACTTTTCGCTCCCGCTCGGGATCGGCGTGGGAATTGGCCAGAAACACCGCGTACCCGTGATCGTTGGCGATTTCCTCAATGCCGCACGCCACTTCGCTGGCAAAGGGATCGTCGACGGTGGTCACTACAAGCCCGATGGTCCGCGTCCGCCGCGTCACCAGGCCGCGCGCTACCGCACTGGCGCGATACCCGGCATCTTCAGCGATCTTGCGGATCTTTGCTGCCGTCTCCGCGTTCACCAGGGGACTGTTCTGCAGGGCGCGCGAAACCGTGGGGTGCGAAACCCGCGCCAGCCGCGCAATGTCCTTGATGGAAGGCTGCCGCGAGGGTTGCCTCAGCGCGCGCTTCATGCCTGCGTGCGGAGCCCCGGCCGACTTGCCCCCGTCCCTCTCTACCATTCCGCGAAACTCCGTATGCACACGTGTACGACAGCCCCCAGTCTCCTCGAACCTACGCACACTCGTCAATGCCTTTCGCTGCGTCCTAGTAATCTGAATACGGGCCGTTTCATGCTCCCATCTACCTCAACCTCCGCCGACCACCTCTTCGGGCACGCGCCGCTCGCCGGCGATTCGGGAGGGTTGCAGCGCCGCATCGGCCTGCGCTCCGCAGTCCTCTTCAACATGTTGGAGATGATTGGCGTCGGCCCCTTCATTACGCTCCCGCTGGTCATCGCCGCCGCGGGCTATCGTCTGTCCGTCTGGGCGTGGGTGCTGGGCGCAGCCATCGCCGTCGCCGACGGCCTCGTCTGGGCGGAGCTGGGCGCAGCCTTCCCGCGCGCTGGCGGGTCGTATGCATTTCTGCGGGAGATTTATGGCCCGGAGGGTCCCGGCAACTGGCTGAGCTTTCTCTATGTCTGGCAGGTTGGCTTTACTGCGCCGCTCTCCATCGCCTCCGGCTGCATCGGACTCTCGGGATTTCTCGCGGTCTTCTGGCCCGGCCTCGACGCCGCACCGATCGCCGCACTGCCCGCGGTCCACTTTGCCAACTTTGCTGCCGCCGCCGCGTGCCTTCTCGTCACCGTGCTTCTCTATCGCAACATCAGTACCGTGGCGCGCATGGCCTGGGTGCTGTTTGCCGGCGTCATGGCCGCGCTCACCGGCGTCATCGTTTCCGGATTCGCCCACGCCGCGGCAACCGGCGGCTGGCATATGCCCGAGGCACCCGCGCTGACCACCGCGCTCGGGGCAGTTGGGGCGGTGGGGGGAGCACTTGGTGGCCTCGCCCAGGCCACGCTTCTCGCCACTTACTGCTACTGGGGCTACTACAACATCTGCTTTCTCGCAGGCGAGGTCCGCCGTCCCGAGCGCACCATCCCCCGCGCCATCCTGCTCTCTGTCCTGTTTGTTGCCGCGCTATATGTTTTGATGAATCTGGCCGTGCTGCCATCGCTTGGCGCCGCCACATCGCACGCCGGCCAGTCCGCGGTCCTGCGTTTCCCACTCGTCGCTGACATCGTGCGCTCCTCATTCGGCCTCTGGGCCGGTTACACCATCGCCGCGCTCATCGTCTGGACCGCCTTCGCCAGCGTCTTCTCACTGCAACTCGGCTACTCGCGCGTGCCCTACGCCGCCGCCCGCGACGGCAACTACTTCCAATCTCTCGCCGCGCTGCACCCCAGGCTCGGCATTCCCCACCGCTCGCTGGTCGCTCTCGGCCTCACGGGAGCGTTCTTCTGCTTCTTCTCGCTCACTCAGGTCATCACCATGCTCGTCATCACGCGCATCCTGCTGCAGTTCTTCCTGCAGCAATTCGGCGTCATCTATCTACGCGTGCGCAAACCCGATCTCCCGCGTCCCTTCCGCATGCCGCTCTATCCGTTGCCGCCGCTCTTCGCCATGGCCGGCTTCGGATTTCTCCTTGTCTACCGCGTTCATGCTGTCAAAGAGCTGGCCGTCGCCGCGGGAATCGCCGCCTCGGGAACGCTCCTCTATCTAAACCGCGCTCATCGCCTGCGCCAATGGCCGTTCGCATCCGCGCAGGTCGTGGATCCTCAGCCCTGATTTCCGCATCCAAGTTGATGAGCCGACCTTCGCATATGGACACTTCTCAACACGACGCCGAGATTCTCGACCAATTCACGCGCCAGGCTGAACCTTTCGCGCAACGCCACGGCTATCAGAACGACCCGCTCCTTGATCTCATGGCCGATTGCGCCCAGGTCAAATCCGGCGATACGGTGCTCGACGTGGCCTGTGGCCCCGGCATCGTCTCCTGTTCCTTCGCCCGGCGTGCCGGTCACGTCACTGGCATCGACTTCGTTCCCGCCATGCTGGAGCGTGCGCGACGCTACCAGGCCGAGCATCAGCTCAAGAATCTAACCTGGCAGCTCGGCTCCTGCACCGATCTCCCGTTTGCCGACGCCGCCTTCGATTGCGTTGTCACGCGCTTCTCGTTTCATCATTTTTTGGAGCCCGCGGCCGCGCTTCGCGAAATGAAGCGCGTCGCAAAGCCCGGGGGCGTCGTCCTCGTCTGCGATGTTGTGCCCACGCCCGAAACCCAGGCCTCGTTTAACCACTGGGAGATTCTGCGCGACCCGTCGCACACGCACGCCCTCACGCAAGCTGAATTCGCGCCGCTGGGAGAAGAAGCGGGCCTCGTTCTTGATCGCCACGCTGACTACCGCATGGATCGGGACCTCGAAGACATCCTCGACGGCTCGTTTCCGAAGCCCGGCGACGCCGAACGCATTCGCGCACTCTTCGATACCGATATTCGCGCCCACGCCGACACTCTGGGCGTGGCAGCGCGGCGGCAAGATGGCGCCGTTCGCATCACTTACCCGATCGCGGTCTTTGCCTGGCGTAAGCCGGCGTGAAGCGGGCAGGCTCCAGGTGGAGTTAGAACTTCTTTCCGCAACTCAGGCAAGTCATCACGGTCGAGCCGCTTCCCACATATCCGGCGTACCACTTCCAGCCCCTCTTTCCTGCTTGCACTTGAGTGGAATGGCAGAAAGGACACATTACGGCCGGGCCCTGGGGAGCCGAGCCGTACGCCAGTTGGGAATTCTGTGGTTGTACTGCGGGCGCTGACGGGGCTAGACCCTGCAGCGGTTGCCCACAAGCGCCGCAAAAGCTGGACGGGAGGTTTACCGCTGCTCCACAATGCGTGCAGTAGACAATAGAAGGTTCGTTCACGTCGTTCTCCTCAGTGCATATGGTTTGACCTGCTCGGAAGTGCTGCCAAAATTCCTAAGCAAAAAGCCCGAAAATCATTGCAGCCGCAATGAACGATGCCGCACATTGCAATGCATCCTTGTCTGCGCCGATCTTTTCGAAGATGTCCCCGACCCGATTGGCTGGGTTTTTCCGTGTCGTGTGCGCAATTATATCCGGCACTGCCGTCCTTATCGGCGCCTGTTTTTCTGTAACTTTTGCCCCTTCACGGTGTCTAATGACTGCAGCAGGCCTTCCCCAAGCGAGGTCATCCATGCTCATCGGCAAGCCATCCGATATTCCTTCGTCGGAAATCACTTCTCGCGAAGATTATTTCCGCTATCTTTCGCGCCGCCGCTTTCTGAAAGGCGCGGCTGCCACCGGCGTCGCAGCCTTCACCGCCGGCCGGTTTATCGCGCCGCGCGCCGTTCACGCGGGCACCAAGCTGCAAACCGTGCAAAGTCCGCTCACCACCACCGGCGAGCAACTCACCAGCTACGACGACATCACGCACTACAACAACTTTTACGAGTTTGGTGTCGACAAGGGCGACCCCGCCAAGAACGCCGGCGGCCTGCCCACCCGCCCCTGGACCGTCAAGGTTGAGGGAAAAGTCGCCAAGCCCCTCACCTTCGACATCGACGACCTGCTCAAGTTGCACCCGCTGGAGGACCGCGTCTACCGCCATCGCTGCGTTGAGGCTTGGAGCATGGTGATTCCCTGGGTCGGCTACTCGCTTTCTGAATTCATCAAGCAGTGCAATCCGCTGCCCAGCGCCAAGTACGTGCAGTTCCTCTCCTACTACAACACCAAGGTGGAGAAATGGACTTACGAAGACGCCACCATCTCCTGGCCCTACTCCGAAGGTCTGCGCATGGATGAGGCCATGAATCCGCTCACGCTGCTCACTTTCGGCCTCTACGGTGAAACCCTGCCCAACCAGGACGGCGCGCCGGTGCGCGTGGTGTTGCCGTGGAAGTACGGCTTCAAATCAGCCAAGTCCATCGTGACCGTGCGCTTCGTCGACAAGCAGCCGCCCACCACGTGGAACGATCAGGCGCCGAGCGAGTACGGCTTCTACTCCAACGTGAACCCCAACGTCGACCACCCGCGCTGGAGCCAGAAAACCGAGCGCCGCATCGGCCTGCCTTTCTACGCGCAGCGCCGCACCACGCTCATGTTCAACGGCTATACAGACCAGGTGGCCTCTCTGTATAACGGAATGGACCTGCGCAGGAACTTTTGAAAGAGCTTCCAGCATCCAGAAAGCGAATGTCATCCTGAGCGAGTCCCGGCGCGCCGGGACGAGTCGAAGGACCTGCGGTTGCTTTGAACGGGCTTCAATTCCACAACAGTAGGCAACAGGGAAGGGAGCATAATGAAAATCTTTTTCCTCTTCCTAACGCCGGTTTGCTAACCTTCTGCCTTGATCGCCATGAAACGTTCGACACTTATCGTACTCAAAACGCTCACCTGGATCGCGTGCCTATCGATCACGGCACGTCTCGTTTGGGGCATGGTCTCGAACGACCTCGGACCCGATCCCTCGGCCGCCATCGCGTTCGCCACGGGCAAAACGACAATCTGGTTGCTCGCCATCACTCTCGCCATCACGCCCCTTCGCCGCCTTTCGCCGCGGCTCAATTGGCTGATTAAGTTCCGCCGCCTCTTCGGCCTCTTCGCCTTTTTCTACGCCACGCTGCACATGCTAACCTACGTGGCGCTCTATTCCGGCTTCGACCTGGCGGCCATGGAGTCCGACATCGCCAGGCGCCGCTTTATCACCATGGGCGTCGCCGCGTACCTTCTGCTGCTGCCGCTTGCGCTCACGTCCACCACGTGGGCCATTCGCAAGCTCGGCGGCAAAAACTGGAATCGCCTGCACAAGCTCGTCTACGCCGCTGCTATTTGTGGAGTGATTCACTACTGGTGGCAGGTCAAGACCGGCGTCATCACCCCGCTCACCATCACCCTCGTTCTCGCGGCACTTTTTCTGGCGCGACCTGTGACCAGTTGGCTGCAACGCCGCAAGAAGCGCGCCGCGGTCGCAGCATAACGTAGTGCAGAAGTGTGCGGGTCTGGAGACCCGCACGACAGCCGGTCAGGAGACCGGCGGTACAAAAGCCGGCTTGCTGCCTCATTCAAACAGCATTCTCTGCGCCACCGGACCAAAGCTCTTGCGGTGCAGCGGTGTTGGTCCCAGTCTCCTCAGCGCCTCCAGGTGCTCCGCCACGCAGTAGCCCTTGTGCCGCGCCAGCCCGTAGCCGGGATAGATTGCGTCGAACTCGACCAACAGGCGGTCGCGAAACACCTTGGCCAGCACGCTTGCCGCCGCAATCGAAACGCTCCGCGCATCGCCCTGCACCACCGCCTGCTGGGGGCACGGCCAGTCAATCGTATCCCGCCCGTCAATCAGCAGATAGTCCGGCAGCAGATCATCCGGCGCCTTCGCCAGTTGCTCCACGGCCATGCGCATGGCCAGCAGCGACGCGCGCCGGATGTTGATGCGGTCGATCGTCTCCACGTCCACCACCGCAACCGCCCACGCCACGGCGCAGTCGCGAATCGCCGCGTCAAATGCGTTTCTTTGCTTTTCCGTCAGTTGCTTGGAGTCCGTGAGACCTTGCAGGCGGCAGCTCTTGGGAAGAATGACTGCGGCTGCGACCACCGGCCCGAACATCGGCCCGCGTCCCACCTCGTCTAGTCCGGCAATGCGCAGTGCGCCGCATCGCCGCGCGGCATTCTCCAGCTTCCATCCGCACACCGGAGCCGTGGTCATGCTGAAAGTATAAGAATGGGCAGGGAACTGCGAGGTGGAAAAGCCGGCTGCAATTGCATTCACACGCATACGAGTCCGTAGTCGCGTTCCACCCGGCAAATGCGCACCTTGAACTCCTCATACCAGGTGTCGCGTCCGTGCCGCTGCGCTATCAGGTGCCTGGCGTTCGCCTTCCATGCCGCAATCGATTCCAGGCTCTCCCAATAAGAAACCGTAATTCCCAGCCCATCGCGCGCCGATTCAATGCCGAGAAACCCCGGCTGCGTCGCGGCCAGCGATTCCATCGTCTCGGCCATCTTCCCGTATCCGTTATCGCCCTCGGTGCGCAGGGAAGTGAAGATCACCGCGTAATAAGGCGGCGCGGGAGTCGTCGCAATGGTCATCGGAGACCTCCAGAAGCCGGCTTCGTGCCTGACTTCCACGCGCTCCCCGGCCGCGCCACGGCATACATCTCCGTCGCAATCGTGTTGAGCAGGCCCCCACGGTCTTCCTTGCCGATCACCTGCATCACGTACAGATCGAAGTGCGTGCGGCTGGGAATGTAGGTGAAATGCGCGTCGGCATTGAGCCCCTGCAACACCGCATCCAGCTTGTGCGCCGGTCCATCCAGATAGAACGTGTCCGCGGTACCCACAATCACATGAATCTTGCCGCGCAGCAGCGGTCCGCGCTGCGCCCATGTTGTGGCCACAATGTGCGCCAGGTCGTAGTGGTCGCGCCAGTAGGCCATGACCGCCGGGTCAATATCGCCCGTCGCGCGGTTGAACATGGGCAAGGGCCGCCCATCGCTGCCGCGCGGCGAAAACACCCATTCGAACGACGTAAGCTGGCCGCCGTAAGCTCCGAGCACCGTCTCGTCCTGCGCGAACTGCTGCATCGTTCCCAATACCTTGTCGTGGTCGCGGACGAGCGGATACGGCGTGCCGTCGGCGCGGTGATACATGTTGGCATGCGGCGCGTACAGATCGATGCCGGTGAAGTCGTGAAAGTCGCTCGGGTCGGGCGACGTCGACCACGTGCCGCCGAATACCTCCGGGTAATTGATCTGCAACTGCAGCGTGGCCCAGCCGCCCGAAGAGTGTCCCTGCAAAAATCGTCCGCTCGGGCGTGCGTCCATCCGGTATTTCTTTTCGAGAGATGGAATGAATTCTGTCGTCAGCGCCTTGCCCCACGGTCCATTGTTCGCGGAGTCGGCAAATTCGTGCGTGCCGGTTGTCCACGACTCGTCGAGCATCACCCAGATCATCGGCGGCATCAGGCCCCGCACCATTCGCTGGTAGATCGAGAGGCCGTTCAGTTCCGCGAAGTCAAGGTTGCCACCGAATCCGTGCGTCCAGTACACGGTGGGGTAGTGAGTCTTGGCATGCTCGTCGTAGTCTGGCGGCAGCACCACCCACGCGCGCACGTGCACGGGCCGGGCAAAAAACGCGCTCAGCGCTGGGCTTGTAAAGTCCTCAAGGTGCGCGTGGGCCACGAACTCTGGCGCAAGCTGTGGAGCCGGGCCTTCGGGCACCGTGGTGTTCAGCACCAGCACTGGCTCGGGGCCGCCGCCAGGGTGGTACGCCGCGAGCGGAACCACATCGCTGACCAGGTCGCCGGGCGCGCGTCCCGCGTAGGCGTACGTGTGGCCCACATCGAGTACCGCCTGCGCCTGGTAGTCGCCGGGCTTGAGCGACGAGAAGCCTTCCGGAAAGGCGATGTCGTCGGTGTCCACGTCAACCGACGCGCCAGGCGTCAGGTATGGCACCTCCTTGGCTGCGATATAAACCGATTCCGGATGGAAGGGACTGTCGTCGATCTTCTCGGCCCCGCTTCCGGCCGTGACAAAGATGAGCACGCGGCCGGTAACTGGCGCCGTGAACTGCGGCCCCAGCGTGACGCGGAAGAAGAGATGCTGCGGCGGCTGCGCCTGACTGCTGGCCGCACACAAGACCACTGCAAGAACTGTGAGAAACCATCGGGAAATCCGCATGGAGAGAGTGTATAAGGGTTGTCGGCAAGGCAGGGAATGCGGAACTTGAAGACACCGGAGCTGTGGATCTTGCCTTAAAGAAAAACCCCAGCCGAAGCCGGGGCTATTGACTTTCGCTCAACGATCTCTGCTGGTCGTTAACCACTCACCACTGTTTTACGCCCGCACTTTGCCGGTCGCGCGATCCACTTCTCTCAGGCGGGCAGCCTTGCCGCGCAGTCCGCGCAGGTAGAACAGCTTGGCACGCCGCACTTTGTAGCTGCGTACCAGGTCCACCTTGTCGACGACCCCGGAGTTGAAGGGGAAGATGCGCTCCACCCCCTGCCCAAAGCTCATCTTGCGCACGGTAAACGTGCCCTGAGGGCCTTTGTTGATGGCGATCACCAGGCCCTCAAAGGCCTGCAACCTCTCTTTATCGCCTTCCTTGATCTTCACTTGCACGCGAATCTGGTCGCCGGGCACAAACTCCGGCAAATCGGTGCGCTTCAGCTTGTCAGCCAGGCGCTGCATTACGGGATGGATAGACATGGGTTCTTCCTGCGATGGACTTTCTGTAAGTGTTTCTGCGAAGGAATGCAGAATAACTAGTTTATCAAAGAATCCCGGCTGAGCCTAATCCCTCTGCTCTCAATCCAAAGGGTCATCTGCCGGGCGGTTTTCAGGAGCGCATTTTCCATCCCCATGTGCTCCCATCTGCGCTATATTTATCGCATGGACTCGCAGTCCGACCTGCTCCGCCACACCCTCGCCACTCTCGCCTACCGCACTACGCGAGCCCTCGAAAACGCGCCCGCGTCCTTCGCCGATTTCGACGGCGCCGGCCGCCACCCCATCCAGATCCTTGCCCACATGGGCGACCTGTTCGATTGGGCACTCTCCATGGCGCAAGGCAATCCCTCCTGGCACAATTCCCAGCCGCTCGCCTGGCCCGAGGAGCAGCAACGATTTTTCTCCGCCCTCGGCGCCTTCGATGCCTTCCTCGCGGCCAACTCGGAGTTAAGCGCCCCCATCGAGCGCCTCTTCCAGGGCCCCATCGCAGACGCCCTCACCCACACCGGCCAACTCGCCATGCTCCGCCGCCTTGCCGGTGCTCCCATCCGCGGCGAAAGTTACTACGTTGCCTCGATCGCCACAGGCCAGGTCAGCGCCGCGCAACCCACTCCGGTTCAGCCCTTCAAATAGCACTTCGCCGCTTTGTCCAACCCATCCTCGGCCCGATTTCCGCCTCATTTGTGTCTTGGAGGAGGTCCCGCCCGCGCCTCCGCAATCCTGCGCAAGAATTCCTCGTATTTTCACAGTCCCGTTGAAAATCTTGATTTCGAAAAGCTTAATTCTTTAAGAATCAACGAACTCTATTTTCATCTTGACAATCGTATATTGTGTGGATAAGAATGATGACGGTGACTATCGTCGCCATGGAGGTTTCATATGCGTCGTATACTCGTAGCCAGTCTTCTGCTCCCCTCGCTGTTCCTTCCCGCAGCGGCAAAAGCCAGCACGCCCGTGGCCGACGCTTCTGCCCCCACCCCGGTTCGCATTAGCACCGGCGTCACCGCTCCAGTTCTACTCGGCTCCCCCGTGCTCTCCCTCCCCATGGGCCTCTCCTTCGATCTCATCCCCTCGGACGCCCAGGTCCAGCTCTCCCTCACCGTAAACGCCAAAGGCGAACCCGAGAACATCCAGGTCGTCAAGTCATTCAGCCCGTTTGTTGACGCACGCGTCGTCGAAACCGTCAGCCAGTTCCACTTCCGTCCCGGCACCATCGACAACCAACCCACGGCCCTCGATCTAAACCTGACCGTGAACGTCACTCGCTAACCCGCTCGTTTACCCTCCCCGGAACCACCGGATGCTGTGCTCTCGAGGGCGCAGCATCCCCCTTCACCGGGCGGCTCACGCCCGGTAAATTTCACGTCTTCCCCACGCTTCTCTATTTGGATGGCGCCGCCCCACCGCATCTCAGTCCTGCGCGCTTCTCAAGGTCTCCAGCAATTTGCGGTCTTCGGCGCTCAACGCTGCCCGCTCAAGCAGATCCGGGCGGTTTCTCAGTGTCTTCTTCAGTTGCTGTTCGCGCCGCCAGCGCCGAATCTGGGCATGATCCCCATTCATCAGGACCTGCGGAGTCTCAAGTCCGCCAAACTCCGCCGGCCGTGTGTAATGCGGATAGTCCAGCAACCCTCCCGCTCCATGCTGCGACCGCGGAACTCCCTCTACGTCCACGTCAATCTCCGCGTCCGCCGCGCCAAAGCTTTCAAACTCGCCTGAGGCCTCGTTGCCCAGCACGCCCGGAATCAGCCGCATGGTCGCGTCCACTACCACCGCCGCCGCCGGCTCGCCTCCGCTCAACACATAATCTCCAATCGAAAGCTCCATGTCGCAGTAGAGCTCGTTGATCCGCTCGTCCACGCCCTCGTAGCGCCCGCAGATCAGTACTACGCGCTCCAATCCGGCCAGCTCCCGCGCCACCGCCTGCGTAAAGACCCTCCCCTGCGCCGACAGCAGGATCACTCGCGTTTTCTGTTCCCTGTTCCCTGATCCCTGTTCCCTTGTCTTTATCCCCAGCTTCTCCAGCGCCTCCGCCAGCGGCTCCGGCTTCAGCACCATCCCCTCGCCGCCTCCAAATGGGCGATCGTCAACCGTGCGGTGCCGGTCGTGCGTAAATTCGCGCAAATCGTGCAGCCGGATCTCGACCAACCCCGCAGTCTGCGCGCGGCGCACGATCCCCTGCGCAAAAACGCTCTCAAAGAAACCGGGAAAGATGGTCACGATTTCGAATCGCATACTCTCTGATGATAGAAGGCCGCGGCCGGCCGCGCGGTGAGTCTCGGGTCCATTCACGCATATGGGCGCCAACGGCGGGAAGAACGCCGCATTGACAAAGCACTGCAAAAGGGGGAAGATTTCCGCAATTGTCCGGGCATGTTTGCGGGAGCAGATTGACGGCGCAATGTTGCGCGTGCGTGGGCACGTGCGATGCTGCCCTTCCGGCAAACGGCGCCGGAGAGATGGGGCAATCGCAGGGCTCGCCGAGCGCGCGCCATGCAGTTGGACGTTGCGCATTGAGGTGAACGTATGAACGCCAGAAAAACCATTGCAGTTGTGATCTCGATGGTTGCGATGATGGCCATCACGGTGAAAGTGGCAGCGCAGACGGATCTAAGTTCGATTCCTCTTGACCCGGCCGCGAGGATTCTGCAGCAGGGAACGGTCGTTGTACCCGCCAACGCAGGGTCGAGCGCGGTGGTCTCGGTTCCCGGCAGAGGCATCTTCTCGATCGACTTCGCCGTGCAGCCGGGGCAGCAGCTCTTGCTAATGCTTTTAACCGACGCCCAGTACAAAGCGGTGCTGGCCGGGCAAACGCCGCAAGGGGATCCGCTGATCAAGCAATACGTCAGCGGGGTTGCCTCGGTGAATTACACGCTGGATCCGGGAGTGTACGACATCTTCTTTATCAGCAGCGCTCCGACCGGCATTCAGGTCACGTATCGAGGGACCTGGCGGCCCTTGTAGTTGCGCGTTCTGCGGCCTGGCGTTGCGATCAGCCGGATCGTTGCGCAATCCCCCGGCCTGCGCGCGGCGCACGATTCCCTGCGCAAATACGCTCTCAAAGAAGCCGGAAAAAATGGCCGCGATATCAAATCGCATACTCTCTGATGATTGAGGCCCCATCGCCCCACGCTCCGCACAACCCCAGCCAAAAGCTAGAAGCTGATGGCTGCCTTTCGCGTCCACAGCCGCGCGGTCCCCACTCCAAAAAGAAAGCCCCCCACGTGCGCGAGATACGCCACGCCTCCACCCTGAACTGCCGCCCAGGGCCCCACCACATTCAGCAGTTGGATCAGGAACCACACCCCGATCAGCAGCGCCGCGGGGATGTAGGTCACGCGGATAATAATCAGGATCCAGACCAGCGACCGGATTCTGTTGCGCGGAAACATGACGATAAATGCGCCCATCACCGCCGCAATCGCCCCGCTCGCGCCCAGGCAGGGAACGTGCGAGCCGGGACTTCCCGCCACCTGCGCCAGCATGGCCACCACACCGCCCGTCAGGTAGAACACCAGGTAGCGCGCGCGGCCCATGGCGTCCTCAATGCTGGGCCCAAATGCCCACAGGAACACCATGTTGCCCAGGATGTGCAGCCATCCCGCGTGCAAAAACGTGCCGGTCACCAGCGTGATCAAGTGCTGGCCGTGATCGATGCGCGTGGGAATCACCGCCCAGCGCCGCACGAACGCGTTGCCTTCGATCAACTCGCGCAGAAAAACATACACGTTGGTCAGGATGATCAGCAACGTGACCACGGCAAAGTGGCGCGGCCGTCGCGACACGTCTCCGAGCGGGATCAGCGTTGCCATATCTCTCCGTAGACTATCCTGCCCGCGCCGCTGAAGCATTTCTCCATCGGATGTGCCTCGAAGCCGCGGCTGCCGAGTTGCGATTTCCCCAAGAAATCGCAACCCTCCACACCCTCTGAGAACGCCACGTTTGAAGGAGAAATGCCGTACTTTTAGGCCGGCTGAGAGTGAGCACGCCGCGCCGCCAGCACCCCGAGGCGCGACACACCGCTGAAGATCATGCTGACTCCAATCACGGTTCCGATGATCCACTCGCTATTCGCTGGCCAAGTCCTCCAGATAAGAATGGAGAAAATCAGCGTCACCACGCCATCGAAAAACAGCCACCCCGATCCCCCTGCAGGCCGTAGTTTCCACGCCAGACCAAATTCCAGAATCGCTTCCGCAAAGAGGTATGCTCCCAGCGCAAGCGTTAGCACGGCCAATCCGGCCACGGGATGAAGCAGTATGTAAATCCCCGCGATCAAATAGGCAAGCCCCAGAAGAATTCCCCAAACTAATCCGCCCACTTCGCGCGTATGCCAGCCGAACGCAAAGTGCGCCACACCTGCGAACACCAGCAACCAGCCGATCAGAATCGTTGCCGCGATTCCCGCCGCCGGGGGCACAGCGATGGCCAGGGCTCCCGCCAGAATGATCAGAGCGCTCATTGCTTTCGACCAGGTTATCGAATGTTTCCCCATGGTCGCGATGGAATTGACACTCATATTCGATCTCCTTGAATGGGTTACCGCATCGGGCCTTGCAGCGTTGCCCCAGCCGCACATTGCGGCGTCGAACGCAATCCGCTGGAAAACGGAATCGGGGCCCCGAATCGGCGTAGCCGTATTCTACCCTTTCCTCGCACAGATCAGCTTTCGTATTGTTCGTCGCTCACGTGTTCCATCCAGTCCACCACCTTGCCGTCGAGCTTTTCCTGAATGGCGATGTGCGTCATGGCCGTTGAGAACGCGGCGCCGTGCCAGTGTTTTTCCTGCGGCGCGAACCACACCACGTCGCCCGGCCGGATCTCTTCCACCGGCCCGCCCCAGCGCTGCGCCCGGCCATAGCCGGCCGTCACAATCAGCGTCTGCCCCAGCGGATGCGTGTGCCACGCTGTGCGCGCGCCCGGCTCGAAGGTCACGCTTGCGCCCTGCACGCGCGCCGGCTCCGGCGCTGCCAACAGCGGATCGATGCGCACCGTCCCCGTAAACCAATCCGCCGGCCCCTTGCCGGAAGGTGTTGTACCGGCTCGCTTGATCTCCATGATGTTGCCCTCCCTTGGGCCTGAATGCCCGCCGCTTAGCGGCCGGTCATCTGCTCCAGTTTCTCAGGGTAACGCGCACCCTCGACCGTAATCTTTGCAGCCGCCTCGCCGATCTCGCTGAGGTCGTCCGCCGTTAGCTCCACGGCAACCGATCCAATATTTTCTTCAAGGCGCGATAGCTTTGTTGTACCCGGGATGGGCACGATCCACGGCTTTTGCGCCAGCAGCCACGCCAGTGCGATCTGCGCCGGGGTTGCGTTCTTCTTTTTCCCTATCGCATTCAGCAGGTCGACGACAGCCTGATTCGCCTTCATCGCATCTGGCTGGAAGCGTGGAAGCGTGCTGCGGAAATCGTTGCTGCCCAGCTTCGTGTTCTCATCGATCTTCCCCGTCAGAAATCCCTTGCCCAGCGGACTGTACGGAACCAGTCCGATGCCAAGCTCCTCGAGCGTCGGAATCACTTCCGCTTCCGGCCTCCGCCACCACAAGGAGTATTCGTTTTGCACCGCGGTAACGGGCTGCACGGCGTGTGCGCGGCGAATGGTTTGCACGCCCGGCTCCGAGAGACCGAAGTGCTTCACCTTTCCCGCGGCAATCAGATCCTTCACCGCGCCCGCCACATCTTCAATCGGCACTTCAGGGTCGACGCGGTGCTGGTAGAACAAGTCGATCACATCGGTCTGCAGCCGCTTGAGCGACGCGTCGGCCACCTGCTTGATGTGCTCGGGCCGGCTGTTCAAGGCCTGCGCTCCCGGCTTGCTGTCGCCACCGGTATTGAAGCCAAATTTGGTGGCAATCACCACCTTGTCGCGCACCGGCGCCAGGGCCTCGCCCACAAGCTCCTCGTTGGTGTACGGCCCGTAGACCTCTGCGGTGTCGAACAATGTGATGCCGCGATCCACGGCCGCGCGGATCAGCGCGATCATCTCCTTCGTGTCTTTCGGTGCGCCGTAACTAAAGCTCATGCCCATGCAACCCAGGCCGAGCGCCGAAACTTCAAGTCCGTTTTTTCCCAATGTGCGTTTTTGCATAAGCATCCTTTTCTATTTCGAGTGCCGGTTCGGGGCCGTGGCCGCTCGCTGGCGCGATTTCCTGCGGCCCGGCCGCTATTCCGCTTTGAGCGACGCCATGTCGATCGAGAAGCGGTACTTCACGTCTGACTTCACCAGCCGCTGATAGGCTTCGTTGATCTTCTGAATCGGGATCACTTCGACATCGGCAACGATGTTGTGCTCGGAGCAGAAGTCCAGCATCTCCTGGGTCTCCGCAATGCCGCCGATGCACGAACCGGAGAAACTGCGGCGGCGCATGATCAGGCCGAAGACCCCGACGGGCAGCGGCTTGTCCGGCGCGCCCACCATGGTGATGTTGCCGTCGCGGGCCAGCATGTTGATGTACGCGTTGATGTCGTGCTGCGCCGCCACGGCGTCCAGAATAAAGTCGAAGCTGCCCGCGTGTTTGGCCATCTCGTTGGCATCTCTTGACAGCACGACTTCATCGGCGCCCAGTCGCAGCGCGTCGTCTTTTTTGCCGGGCGAAGTGGTAAAGACCACCGTGTGCGCGCCCAAAGCGTGCGCAAACTTCACGCCCATGTGGCCCAGTCCCCCCAATCCCACCACGCCCACCTTTTTGCCTTTGGTCACGCCCCAATGGCGCAGCGGCGAGTAGGTGGTAATGCCCGCGCATAGCAGCGGCGCGGCGCCCGCCAGGTCAAGGTTCTTGGGAACCCGCAGCACAAAATGCTCCTTGACCACGATGCTGTCGGAGTAGCCGCCGTAGGTCACGCCGCCGAGGTGCTTGTCGGGGAAGTTGTAGGTGAAGGTCGGATGCGGGCAGAACTGCTCCATGCCCGCCTTGCACTCGGGACAGGCGCCGTCGGAGTCGACCATGCAGCCGACCGCGGCCAGGTCGCCTACCTTGAACTTCGTCACCGACGGCCCCACTTTGGTCACGCGGCCCACAATCTCATGACCGGGAACGCAGGGGTAGACAGTGGGCATCACGTCGTTCCACTCGTTGCGCACCTGGTGAAGATCGGAGTGGCAGACGCCGCAGAAGAGAATCTCGATCGCGACGTCGTCTGCGGTGGGATCGCGCCGCGCGATCGTGGTGGAAGCAAGCGGCGATGTGGCGCTGGCTGCGGAATATGCTTTGACTTTGTTCATGAAATGACCTCGGGCTTTCTAAGAATTCCTTTTCAGATGCAGGATGCGCGGCAGAAGGAGCAGCCGCAGCGGTTTCTTCATCAAAAGATTACGCAAGAAGCGCAATGGAGCGGTATCCCGATCCTGCTTCTTTCTTGCCTATTTCTGCCGCCACATAGATTTTTATGCACAATCGTACGGTTTTCGGCGTACGCTGAAAATTGGGAAAAAGGGTTGAGGATGAGCAAGCAAAAGCATGCCGGCCAACACGAACGTGTTGAAGGCCAGCGCGTACCCGAAGGCGATCGCATCTCCGAAGGGAGCCGTATTCTCGACGCGCGAGCCGCGCTGGCCCGCAAGATTGCCGCGCACTGCGGTGAAGGCGTGTCGGAAACCATCGTGCCCGGTTTGAGTCTTTACCGGCAATCTACGCCCACTGCCTGCAATTCCGCCGCCTACGATCCGCGGCTGGTCGTCTTTCTTCAGGGCCAGAAGTGCATCAACGTCGGCGCCACATCGTATCTCTGCGATGGATCGTCGTTCCTGCTCTCGACCATCGATCTGCCGGTCGTGAGCCAGGTGGTGGCGGCGACGCCGGAGAAGCCCATGCTCGGCCTGCTGATCCGCCTGGACATGCCCGCGGTGCGCAGCATCCTGAGCCAGGAGGAGTTCCTGTTGTCCTCAACTTCAGAGCCGGCCGGCGCGCGCGGCATGGCCGTCGGCGTCACGTCTCTGGAAATGTTGAACGCCTGTTTGCGGCTCATCGATCTGCTCGACGCGCCTCAGGATGTCGCCTTCCTCAGCGGCCTCATCCATCGCGAAATCATCTACCGCCTGCTGCGCAGCCCACAAGGGAAGCATCTGCGCGCCATCGCCACGCTGGGCGAGCAGAGCCATCGCACGGCCAAGGCCATCACCTGGCTGCGCACGAACTTTGCCAAGCCCCTGCGCGTGAATGAACTCGCGGCCATGGCGCAGATGGGCGTCTCCACGCTGCATCACCACTTCCGCTCGCTCACTTCCATGAGCCCCATTCAGTACCAGAAGCAGTTGCGCCTGCATGTTGCGCGTGAGCGCATGCTCAATGAGGGCCTGGATGCTGCCAGCGCCGCCTTCGAAGTGGGCTACGAAAGCGCCAGCCAGTTCAATCGCGAGTACAGCCGCTTCTTCGGTCAGCCCCCCATGCGCGATGTGAAGACGCGCCGCCACACCTTCGCCGCCATAGCGAGCGACTGACGTGAACGCCCGGAATCAGCGGCTGTCATTGCCTCCTTGCTCTTGTTGTCTCGCTCCCCTGACTCTCGCTTTCGTCCCGGCCACTGCCGCCTACTCACCTCACGAGCCAAAAGCTAAGAGCTAAAAGCCAGTAGCTGCTTTTCGTCCCCTTGCTCTCTTGTTCCCTCGGATCCTATCATGGTGCGCAACTGCCATGCACGACATCGAATCGCTGCTGACACGCTGGCAATCGGTCGGCGTCCTCGATGCGGACACCGCTGCCCGCATTCGCGCCCTTGAATCGCATAGCGCTGCGCAACCTGCCGCTCAGGCTGCCGTGCCTTCCGCCAACCCCGCGGGTCTCAAGTGGCTGGTGGTCACGGGGCTCATTCTCGGCGCCATTCTTCTCGCCTGCGGCGTGGTGCTCTTTGTATCCGCGCATTGGGACCAGCTCGCTCCAGGCGAGCGCTACCTGCTCGTCATCGCCATGGTCGCCGTCTTCCACATTGCCGGCGGCCTCACGCGGTCGAGCTTTGAAGGCTTCTCAATCGCGCTCCACGCCGTGGGAACCATCTCGACCGGCGCGGCCATCGCGCTGGTCGGCCAGATCTTCAACATTCAGGAACACTGGCCGGCCGCGGTGCTGCTCTGGGCGCTGGCCGCCTACGCCGGCTGGGCATTGCTCCGAGACCAGGCGCAGCAAACGCTCGCCCTCCTGCTGCTACCCGCATGGATCTTCTCGGAACTCGCCTTCCGCATCGGCAGCCGCACCGGCGACTTCATCTATATGGGGCGGCTCTGTTTTGTCTGGGCCATCCTCTACCTCACCTTCTTTGCCGGCTCGCGGCGCAAGGCGGTGCAGGGAATCCTTTTCGCGGTCAGCGCCATCGCAGCCGTTTACGGCATCCTCTTCATGCTTGCCGGCTGGGTCTCCGTATCCTCCGATCCAGCCTTCCTCCCCTTCGGTACGCGCGTCTGGGCCTGGGTCGCAATCGCCGCCGTGCCGCTCCTCATCGCCGCATTCCACGGTCACAAGGGTCTCGTGCCCATCGCCGCGGTTATTGCGTTTGTGATTGCGCTGCCGTGGTGCCACTCCACCACAACCGAGTCCTATAACAACGGCGGAGCGCAGATGACCTACACCAGCACAAATCCCAACCTGCTCGCCCACGCCTTGGTGGCTACCTTTGCCGTCTTTCTCTGCTGGTGGGGAGTGCGCCTGCTTTCGCGCGCGCTGGTCAACCTGGGCATTGTGGGTTTCGCCGCCGCCGTGCTCTGGTTCTACTTCAGCGACATTTATAACGACCATGAGCGCGCCCTGGGACTCATCGGCCTCGGCGTGCTCTTCCTGGCCGGCGGATGGGCGCTCGAAAAGATGCGACGCCGCATTCTGGCGCGCATGGCTCCGCCGCCGCAACCTGCCGCAGCAGCAATAGGAGGCGCGCAATGAAGATCGGCCGATTCACACTCCCTGCTGCCTCGCTCGTGCTGCTCATCGTGCAGTTGGCGCTGGTCTCCACCGTCGCGGCCAAGTATTTGTACCAGCGCTGGACGTGCCCGCGCGTCTGGACCCGCGCCGTCGCCATCGATCCCCAATTGCCCATGCGCGGCCGCTATCTGGCGCTCGACCTTACCGTCGATGGCTGCCAAAGCACGCTGCCCTCGGCCAAAGACGCAACCTTCCCGCGCGACGTGAATGGCGCCGTCAAACCGGGGCCCTATGTTCTGCGCCCGCAGACCATCGACTTCCACGCCAATTTGAAGGTCGTCAACAACACCCTCGTCGCCGTGCGCATTGAGGGCGCGGAGGACATGACCGCTGGAGAAGAAGTGGTGGGCACTGCCAGCTCGCCCTGCAACCAGATGCAGCTCGCGTCCTCGACCGACTTCTTTATCGCCGGCACGGCGCAAAGCCCGTTGCCGCTCAAGCCCGGCCAGGAGCTCTGGATCGAAGTCACCGTCCCTCCCAAAGGCCCGCCGCGGCCCATGCAACTGGCCCTCAAGGACAACGGAGCGTGGAAGCCGCTGAATTTGCGGTAGGAACCAATGAGCGAGTCATCGGGCAAGCAAGTTAACCAATCAGCTGACCGGCACGTTATACATTCAGATGCGACGTGAGTAAGAGGACTTCTTCAATGACCGGCAGCAAGCGACCCTCAATGCCAATTCTTCTTTACGCGGCGACGGCAGCCGCGTTGCTCATACAAAATCCGGCCTCGATTCTGGGCCAAAATTCCAGCGTCGCACCGGCTGCCGGAGCGGTGCTGCAGCTCGAATTTGAAGTCGCGTCGGTGAAGCCGTCCGCGCCGGATGCGAGCACGAAAGGCAACGATCTTCTCATCCCGTTCGGCAATGCCCAGCCGAAGAGCGGACTATTGTCAGCCAATATGCCCCTTGCGATCTACATGATGTTCGCCTATGACATTGAGGATCCCGGCCAGATTCAGTCACTCTCTACGCAACTTCCCGACTGGGCGATGAGGGAAAGATTCGACATTGAGGCGCGCGCCGAGGGCGTCCCCACCCGCGAGCAAATGCGGCTGATGTTGCAATCACTGCTCAGGGACCGCTTCAAGTTGGCCATTCACTACGAGACCCATCAGGGCGCAGTCAACGCCCTGGTGCTGGATCGCCCGGGAGTCCTGGGGCCCAAGCTCCGGATTCATCCAGAAAATGCCCCGTGCCAGCTGCGGCCGGAGGATGTGACGCCGCAGGACCCGCATGCGGACCGCCCAGCCTATTGTGGAATCGATGTGTGGCGAGCAGACGGGTTACTGCATATTCGCCTGATCGACGCGAGCATGGGAGATACCGCCAAGCTCCTCGATGCCGCTGGCGGGCTGGTTGGCGAACGAGATGTTCGCCCCATTGAGGATAAGACTGCGCTCGTGGCCAAATACGATGTCGAAATCGAATTTGCGCCGTCGACGGGCGTAGGGGAAGACTCCGGCGGCGGACCGACCTTTACAGCTGCGCTCCGGGATCAGCTCGGGCTAAAGCTTGTGAAGGACACCGGGCCAGTGCAGACGCTGGTAATCGACCACGTCGAGAGGCCTTCTGCTGATTGACGGGTAGATTTCGAAAAGGGCTTTCACTGGTTCCAAGGAGAGCGGGCGCCGAATTGGTAACTATCTGACCTGCTGACTGGCTAAACTGCGTTCAAATCCACCAGCCCCTCCGGCAGCGCCATCTCCACGCGCTTGCCTTCAAGGTCGATGCGGCGCAGATAGCTTTTGGCAAATGGAATCAGAACCTCGCCGCGCGCCCCGCGCACCACCAGCAGCGGTGCGGCCCCGCCCGAGCGGTCCACGCTCTCAATCTCGCCCACGTTCACCGCGTCCGCGCCGGCCACATCCACCAGCACGCACCCGATCAGGTCGCCGATGTAGGTTTCATCTGCGGCGAGCGGCGCTCGTTCCGCTTGCGGAACGGCCACAACCATCCCCTTCAGCTCTTCTGCTGCAGAAATGGAGGTCACGCCCGCGAAGTGCAGCACGATGCCGCCCTTGTGCAGCCAGTGGTTGGCCAGCTCCACGGGACAAGCTTGCGGAGAAACGGGCTTGGTTTCCCTGGTTCCCAAATGCGAGGGATCCCCACCCCAGCGACGAAGACCTGTTGCCGGGGACCCCGGACCCGGGGCACCCGCGCCGACACCCGGCAGCAGCCACAACTGCTTTCGTTCCGCAAATTTTTCAGGGAAATCGGTGAGAATCTCGGCGAAGACTTCGCCTTTGCGGCCCTGCGGGCGACGAATCCGCGCCAGCCAAACCCAGTTTCCAGGCGCTACCGGCACGGCTACCTCCGCCTCCGGAAGATGATTCCGCCGCGGGCTCCGACGACCTTAGACCTCGTCGTCCTCTTCCAGGATGTCGAGCGTGTAGCGGTGGTGCAGCTTCATGCTGACCGCGCCCAGGATGGTGCGTACCGAGCGTGCGGTCCGTCCCTGCTTGCCGATGACCTTGCCCACGTCCTGCGCCGCCACGCGAAGCCGGAGCACCGTATTCTCTTCGCGGTTCACGGCTTCCACTTCAACGGCCTGCGGTTCATCCACCAGGGCCCGCGCGATTTCGCGGACCAGCTCGTCGACTTGCACTATTTCAGCTTGGGTCATGATCTTGCACCTGACCTTTTTGAGTTCTGAGATTGGTTACTCTGAAACCGTGCGCGAAGAATAGCACGCATACCCTCTCGGAGCAAGGACTTACGCGCCGCCCCGGACCGGTTCGCCGCAGGCAGCACAAAAGTGGAGGTAAGATCAGGCTGCGGCCGGATCCGAAACAGCGGGCACGGGCGTCTCTTGATCCGCCGGCGCGGCCGGGGGGTTCTTCGCCACCAGCTTTTGCATGATGGGCGAGAGTGTGGCGCCCACGCTGCGCCAGTAGGCGATCCGCTCGTGCTTCAGGTTCACCGTCGTCGGGTTGGTGCGCGGATTGTAGGTGCCGACCACCTCAATCGAACGGCCGTTACGGGCGCGGTCTTTCTCGATGACGACGATACGGTAATACGGTTGCTTGGGGGCGCCAACGCGCGCCAGACGGATCATAACCACGGTGGGTACATTTCCTTTCCAGTTTGAAAGCATTTCGTGCGTTTTTGGGGAATCTCCCCGCCGAATCATCACCCGCACTCGGGGTCCGCCCGGCAATCGGCGGCAGGTCTCTGGCAGAATAACGGCCGGACAGATGCGCCCGGCCGCACACATCACAACACCTAAGTATCGCCGAAACCGGGCCTTCGAGGCAAATCCTATCCCGACCGGCCGAACGAACCTGTTCCCTCGTGCACCACCAATTGGCTGAGCTCAGCTCTTCCTCTCGGAAGGAGGAGTGGATAATAGCCCAGGATGGAGTCGCCGCAACGACGAAATCCAGGGAAAGCGATGTAAAGCTGACCCAGCCAAAGAGGAGCGGCGCGAACCGCTCCACTGTTCCTTCCTCCCGCGCGACCCCGCGCCGCACTCGCTTATCCTGACAAAGCAGGCTTTCCTCTTTCTGTGGAATCCGGGGGGCGCGAACCATGAACCGGGAATATCACGAAAGTCAGTCCAGCCGCCTCGGCCGCTCCATGGAGCTGCTCGTCTTTGGCCACGCCGGCATGCCCATCCTGGTTTTCCCCACCTCTGGCGGCCGCTTTTTCCAGTTTGAGGACTTCGGCATGGTCGCTGTCCTGGCCCCCAGGATCAATGGCGGAGAGCTTCAGCTCTTTTGCGTCGATTCCGTCGATCGCGAGAGCTGGTACAACCGCCAGGTTTCTCCGCGTCGCCGCATCGCCCGCCACATGGACTACGAGGCCTATCTTCTCCACGAAGTCCTGCCCTTCATCCGCGAGAAAAATCGCGATCCGCGCCTGCTGGCGCTTGGCTGCAGCTTCGGCGGCTACCACGCGGTCAACATCGCCCTGCGTCATCCCGACCTCTTCAGCGGATTCTTCTCCATGTCCGGCGCCTTCGACCTCACCGTCTTTCTTGACGGCTACTACGACGAGGATTGCTACTTCCATCTGCCCACGCATTACCTGCCGCGGCTCGAAGACCCGTGGTTCCTCGATCGCATGCGCGCCCATTCGTACGTGCTGGCTACCGGATGGGATGACCAATGCCTCGCGCAGAATCAGCAACTTGATCGCATCCTGAGCGAGAAAGGAATTCCGCATCGGTTCCACATGTGGGATGCGCCCAACACTCACGATTGGCCCACATGGCAGCGCATAGTGCAGGATAATCTCTAAGCAAGAGACAGTGTGAGTGAGTGCTCCACTCGCACTCGCACTGACCGGAGGCATTGCCATGAGCCAGACGAACCCATACGAGAAGTTTCTTGACGGCCGGCCGCTCGAGTCCATTCTGGCCGTAACAGCGGATGCCATCGCCGAATACCTTGAGATGATTGGTGCGCATCGGGCGAAAGTTCCGCCGGCTCCCAACAAGTGGAGCGCCGCCGAAATCGTCTGTCACCTGGCCGATTGCGAGATTGTCTTCGCCTTCCGTCTACGCCAGACTTTGGCCGAGGACGCGCCGACCATCCAGCCCTTCGATCAAGACAAGTGGGCAGTGCAGTACCATGGCATTTCATCTGTCCTGGCGCTTGAAACCTTCAGCGCGTTGCGCAAATGGAACCTGCGGCTCATCCAAGCCGTGATGCCCGCCGCCGCAGGCAGAACCGTGACCCATCCTGAGCGCGGCGCCATGACCTTCCAGACGCTGGTCGAAACCATGGCCGGCCACGACCTGAATCACCTCGCGCAATTGCGCCGCATCGCCGAGTTGCCCGCGTGAGGAGCGGGCTTATGGCCGCCGGACCCAGCACAATCTCGGGGTTCCCCGGGTCTCGACTTTGAGACCTGGGATGCCGGAATGCTCGATTACAGACTCATCCGGTCAGAAACCTAACCCGCCGTCTTCTTTAGCAGCCAGGCCATGTTTTGCCCCAGCGTTTTCATGGTCCGGATGCCTTCTTCATCCTTCTCTACGTCGCCGATCTCGCGGCCAATGCCAATGTTCCAATACGACGAACCGGGGACGATCATTTCACCGATCAGGAAAAAGTGATTGAGCGTATCGAAGGCGTGCAGCGCGCCGGCGCGTCGCACCGCGACCACCGCGGCCCCCACCTTGCGGCGGAACATGCCGCCATTGGCCTTCGACACCAGGCAGGCGCGGTCCATCAGCGCCTTCATCTCTGGCGATACGTCGGCCACATACGTCGGCGAACCCAGCAGGATGCCGTCCGCCTGCTCCATCTTCTCGATGTATGCGTTGCCCGTATCGTTTTTCTGTGCGCAGCGACGGTCTTTTTTCTTCGAACACTCGCGGCACGCCAGGCACCCGTGAATCGTTGCGTCGCTCATTTCAATGAGTTCGGTGCCGATCCCTTCCTTTTCCAACTCCTTCAGCACGTAGCGCAGCAGAATCGCCGTATTTCCGCCCTTGCGCGCGCTGCCATTCAGCGCCACAACCTTCAATCCAGTTGCTCCCATTTGCTCCGTCTTCCTTTCTTTCTCGAGTGACCGAAAAATCCGATAAAGAAAACCCCGTGTCCCACACGACTCTGCCGTCCTGAGTGAGATTGCCTCGGGGACCGAGTCGAAGGACCTGCATTTCGCGGTGTCGGCTTATGTTGCCAACTTCGGGGACACCCCGCTAGCTCCGCCGACCCTTTCGAACCCTCCATTGTCCTCCCCATGGTCCGGCCTGTCTGTGACGGGGAGAACTTCGGCATGCGGCCGGATTGATGGGAATCGGCGTCAAGGGCCGTTTACGAATTGCATGAGAAATTCGCCGGCAGCCGCACCGCAGGTGCAGCGTTTGTTAGCTCCGCGCTTCAGCGTGGGGGAGCTAACTGACCACTGACCACTGTCTCGCGTCGTACACTATTGCCGTGCGTAAAGCGGCACATTTCCTGCGCCGCCGCTCAACGGAGGACTAGCGCATGAAAAAAATCGGCATCCTGTTCGGCGTGGAGAACAGTTTTCCGAGCGCGCTGGTGGAGCAAATCAACGCCCGCAATCCCGCCGGTATGCAGGCGGAATTTGTCCTCACCGGCGCCGTCGCGCTTCATCAAACTCCGCACTACGCCGTCATCCTCGATCGCATCTCCCACGGCGTCCCGTTCTACCGCGCATTCCTCAAGCATGCGGCGCTCAACGGCACGATCGTCATCAACAATCCCTTCTGGGCATCGGCCGACGACAAGTTTTTCAACTACGCGCTGGCCCGCAGCCTCGGCGTGGCCGTGCCGTCCACCGTGCTCCTGCCGCACAAGGAACTTCCCAATGGCACCTCGGAAAAATCGCTACGCAACCTGGAGTTTCCCCTCGACTGGGACGGTGTCTTTTCCGCCGTCGGCGAGCACGGATTCCTCAAGCCCATCGATGGCGGAGGCTGGCGCGACGTGCACGAAGTGCACAGCCTCGACGAGTTCTTCCGCGCCTTCGACCAGTCCCGCGACCTGTGCATGGTCTTTCAAAAGGCCGTCGACTACACGGAGTACTTCCGCTGTTTTGTGGTGGGGCAGAAGAAGGTCCGCATCATGCCCTACGATCCGCGCCGGCCGCACGCCGAGCGCTACCTGAAAGACGCCGCGCGGCCCCGAACTCTCCACGCGCGGCTGCTTTACAGGAAGATGGAAGAGGATGCCATCAAGCTTTGCCGCGCGCTTGGCTACGACCTGAACAGCGTCGAGTTTGCGGTCAAAGAGGGAACTCCCTATGCGATCGACTTCATGAATCCAGTGCCGGATGCCGATGTGCACTCCGTTGGCGAAGCGCATTTTGCCTGGATTGTCGATGCGGTTGCGGAATTTGCGATCGCCCGCGCCAGGTCGGCGCCGCGCGCCGCGGGGCAACAAGGGCCGGCGTATCTGGGCACAGCGCCCGCCAAAAGCGGCTCGCGCAAACGCCCCCCAGCGAAAAAGCGGCCCGCTGCTAACAAACCCTGATCACCCGCCGGAGCCAATCTAACTCCGCTTTCTCCGCTTGTTCCCGATCACGCCAGCTCCACTTTCAGCGTAATGCCGATATTGGAGAACTTTTCCGCCGGCATCTCCACCTTCAATCCGCTCTCGTCCTGCTTCCACTTCAGTTGGCCGCCGTAGCCCAGCAGCGCTACGTGGCGAATCTTGCCGGGATTCTGCGGCCCATTTTTTGCCAGCGCGCGCACTAGCGCCGCTTTTGCCGGCCAGCCCATCACAAAGGCATAGAGCGTCGAGCCCTTGCTGGTAAAGCGCACATCCTCGGCCGTAAAATCGCCGCGCTTATCTTCGTTGAACCCGCCGGACTTAATGGCCACCTGCGTGGAAGGCCCTTCGCCGTAAATCTTCCACGGACGCGTGGCATAAATGCCTTCGCTGTTCACCGCCATCCAGCCCGTAATGCCATCGAGGACCGTCATCTCCTCGGGGTCGAGTTCGCCGGAGTTGGGCAGCGGGAAATTCAGCAGCAGGTTCCCGTTCTTGCTCACAATATCGGTGAGCAAATCGATCACTTTTTTTGCGGTCTTGTACTTCTGGCCGCGTTTGTAGTGCCACTGCCCGATGCAGGTGTCGGTCTGCCACGGATTCTCGGAAATCAAATCCGACACGCCCCGCTCGTGATCGAGCAGGCACGTGCCCACCGCGCAATCCGAAGGCTCCTTGCTGGTATACACCGCTTCCACCGCGCCGCCGTGCAGTTGCGCGCTCACGTTGTAAAGGTGTGCCACCATCTTCAGTCCGTATTCCTCGAAGGGCAGATGGCCGTCAGTGTAAAGCAGGTCGGGCTGATACTTATCGATCAGGTCGGTCATACGGTCGAGATAGTGCTTGCGCCACGAGTCGGGAATGCCGGCGTCGCTCCAATCGACCTTCGGGCCGGCAAATTGCACGCAGCCCGCGTCGTGATAGAGATCGGCATACTGCGGATCGACGCCGTCGTAAGGAACGCCGGCGAGAGGGCCAGTGGCGTCGGACGTATGGCTCACGGAGAACCACTTGTAGCTGATCCACAAGTGCTCGCTCACGCCAAAAGGCAGCCCGTGCTTGCGCGCCGCGTCGCGCCATGCGCCCACCACGTCCCGCTGCGGCCCCATATTCACGGCGTTCCAGCGCGTGTACTTCGAATTCCACAGATCGAAGTTGTCGTGGTGCACGCCCATGCTCACGAAATACTTTGCGCCCGCCTTCTTATACAAGCCCATCAAATACTCAGGATCCCACTTTGTAGCCTTCCAAATGCCAACCAGGTCCTTGTATCCGACCTTGGACGGATGCCCGTAGTGATCGAGTTGAAATTGGTACTGATCCGTTCCCTGGATGTACATCTTGCGTGCGTACCAGTCGCCGTCTTCGATGGCCGATTGCGGGCCCCAGTGCGACCAGATGCCGAACTTTGCGTTGCGGAACCACGCGGGAATCCGGTAGGCGCGCAGAGACTCGCGCGTGCCCGCGAAGGGCGCGGCCATGGCGGACGATTGCGGCGAGGCAATCCGGGAGAACGCCAGCGCAGAGCACGCGCCGCCCATGGTTTTCAGCAATTTCCGGCGGTTCATCTTCATCACGAGATTTCCATTCGTGCGACCGCAAGTAAGTACCGCCGGCCCCCCGGCCGGCTGTCGTGCGGGCCTCCCGACCCGCACGTTGCCCTAGGCGGCGTGGTCGCCGTAAATTTTCGGCTTAGCCTTCACTTTGTGCCCGCTGCAGTCATCTCCTTGCGCATGTGGTTCTCCGCATCACTAGGCCAGTACGCGCAGCCGAGTTCGAAGAAGACCGTGGTGTAAGGAATGGTCAGTTCCGTCTTGATGATGAGCACGCGGAAGACCTGTGACACCTGGTCGAGTTTGGCGATGATCTCCTCGTGAGGAAGGGTGGCTGCGTGGGCATCCGCGAGCAGGACTTCGAGTTGTTGCCGATACTCTGTCACGCCGGGCGCATCATCCGGGGAGACGAACTTCAGCTCCTTGTCGAGGTAAACAATGGCGCGCACGTGCCGGCTGGCGTTGATGGCGTCGAGTACCTTGCGCGCCACTTCAATCTGCCCGGCGCCGGAAACGATCGTCTCAATGCCCGGTTTGGATTGCGCGGGAAATGCGGAATCCGCCACTACGATCCAGTTGCGGTGCCCGTAGAGCGGCAGCAGGGTGTGCAGTTCGCGTTCCCAATCGGATCTCGTCAGTCTCGGCGCGTCGGCCATAATGTCCTCGCTTGCCCAACAACTATTTCAGTTCTTCATCCGCACACACGGCCACTTTGCCGCATTTGCCTGAAGCCATCAACGCATACGCGTCGCCGGCGCGCTTCAGCGGAAACCGGTGCGTAATAATGCCGGCCGGATGTAGGTTCCAGCGCACTAGCCGCTCTACCAGTTCTTCCATCAGCCACGTCGAAGTGACCCACGAGCCGTACAAGGTTTTCTGGTCGTGAATCATGTCGGGCGAGGGATTGAACTCGACGCGCCCGCCTTCGCCCAGAAAAACGATCCTGCCCCACTTGCGCGTGGCGCGAATCGCCGCGGCGCGTGCGGCGTCGTTCGCGGAGCAGTCGACGGCGCGCTCCACGCCCATGCCTGCCGTCAGCCGCTTCACCGCGGCCACGTTGTCCGGGCCCGACATGAGAACCTCGTCGCACAGGCCGAGATCCATCGCAATCTTCATCCGCTCCGGTACCACATCAATGCCGATGATCTTTTGCGCACCCAGTTTGCGGCACAACGCTCCCGTGGCCAAACCCACCGGGCCGAGGCCAGTAATCAGCACCGCATGGTTGCCGTTGATTCCGATCTTCTCCAGACCCTCGTACACGGTGCCGAATCCGCAAGCTACCTGCGCGCCATCGGCGTAGCTAAGCTCACGGGGGAGCGCGATCAAATCCTTCTCCTCGGCAATCATGAACTCGGCCATGCCGCCGTCGCGTTGCCAGCCGTAGGCGCGGCGATACTTTTCGCTGGTGCAGCTGATCATGTAGCCGCGACGGCAGTCATTGCACACGCCGCAACCGGAGATGTGATAAACAATGACGCGATCGCCCGTCTTGAAGCGGCGGCAGCCCTCACCCGCGGTCACGATCTGGCCGCACGGCTCGTGACCGGCGATCACGCCCTGGTAGCCCTCCGGCCCCTTGCCAAGATGTTCGTGATAGATGCAGCGAATGTCGGAGCCGCAGATGGTCGACGCTTTCACGCGCAAAAGAACTTCCCCATGACCCGGCTCGGGCACGGGCACCGTGCGCATCTCCACCGTAGAGTCACCCGGCAGAAACGCAGCAGTCATTGTGGACGGCATGATTCGTTCTCCAGTTTCTCGAACTAGTTGTCAGCTTTTAGCCTTCAGATAATTCCGGCGACTGCTAATTCCATCATGTTTGACCGAGAAGACCAAAGGCTGTGCGGAAGAAGCTGAAGGCTGAAAGCTGACAGCTGCCTCACCGCGTGATCTCTCCGCTCAGATCCCAGAGATCCTCCCAGGTCTGGCCGTCCTTCCACAGGAAGACCTGGCCCTTGATCAAGCGGCAATTGCGGTCCAGGGCGGCGATGCCGCGCATTTCGTCGTCTGTTAAAGGGTCGCCTGCCGCGGCTGCAAGATTTTCGCGATAGTGATGCACTGAGAAGGGAATCGGTGTTTGTCCGCGTTGCACCGCCCATCGAATGCATATGGACGCAGGGTGAGTTCCATGCCGGCGGGCGATCTCCAAAATCACAGGATCCTCAGTGGGCGCGGTGTCTTCGGGAGTGCGGTCGCGCTCCGGGCGTCCCGGCGATCCGATAGGGCAATAGCCGATGGGCTCGATGCCGTTCTCCACGACGAATTTGAATAGTTCCGGCTGTTGGAAATGAGGATGCAACTCCATCTCATTGACCTCCGGCCTGATGCGCGCGTCACATAGCAGGAGTTTGAGTTTGGGAATCGTCATATTCGAGGTGCCGATGTGCCGCACCAGGCCCAGGTCCACCAACTCTTCCATCTTGCGCCACGTTTTCATGTAGTTTTCGTGGATGTAGGGGCGGGCGTCGGGCGAGCGCGAACTTACGTCGCATCCCGGCGGATGGAAGTTGGGAAACGGCCAGTGCACGAGGTAGAGATCCAGGTACTGCAACCGCAGATCCGCGAGCGACTTGCGACAAGAGGCAATCACATCGTCTTCGCCGTGCTTGTTATTCCACAGCTTTGAGGTGATCCACAGTTCCTCGCGCTTGACGCCACTGCGCAGAATCGCTTCAAACGCGGCGCCGATTTCGGCCTCGTTGCCGTAGACCGAAGCACAATCGAAATGCCGGTAGCCGGCTACCGCTGCGCCCTCGACGGCCGCGGCAATCTCAGTCGCGGAGACACTGTCGGAGCCGAACGTGCCCAGCCCAATAGCCGGCATTGTGGCGCCTGTCGAGAGTTTGCGTCGCGGAATCGCCGCCGGATCAACTGAAGCGGCTGGGGACGGATGTGCCATGCCTGAACGACCTTGCGCGAATCAGAGTTATCGCTAACTTCAGCGAGAATACCTTTTCCCATAACAAGTGTCAACTTCGATCTCGCAGTCCATCGAGAAAAGGTCATCGACGACCGCTGAAGCAGCCTTCCGTTGAACGCGGGTCCGCAATTTCGCCTGCAATGCCACTACCGCAATGCCGGCTCCGCGAACGACAATCAAAGTCATTCAAGTAAACTGACGATTGAGCACAGCCACCAATCCAGCGCACAGCCTGGGCGCGTCGCGCCCCCTGAGTATTGACTGGCGGCCCAGTGTGAACCCATGGATGGTCGCTCTCAGCGTGATGCTGTCCACCTTCATGGTGGTGCTCGACTCATCCATCGCCAACGTCGCCCTGCCGCATATCGCCGGCAGCCTCTCCGCATCCACCGATGAATCCACCTGGGTTCTCACCAGCTACCTGGTCTCGAACGGCATCATGCTGCCTGCCTCTGGCTGGCTCGCGCGGCGCATCGGCCGCAAGCGGCTGCTGATGCTCTCGATCCTGGCCTTCACCGGCGCATCCATGCTTTGCGGCATGGCGCTCAATATGCCCATGCTGATCTTTGCGCGGATCCTGCAGGGTGCGGGCGGTGGTGGCATGCAGCCGCTGGCGCAAGCCATCCTGCTCGAGAGCTTTCCCCCGGAAAAACACGGCAAGGCCATGGCCGCCTACGGAGTCGGCATCGTGGTGGCGCCGGTCATCGGTCCCACGCTGGGCGGATGGATTACCGACAGCTATTCCTGGCGCTGGATTTTCTACATCAATCTCCCCGTCGGCCTACTGGCGCTGTTCATGGCCAACCTGTTCATCGAAGATCCGCCTTACCTGCGCCACGCGCGTCGCGTGGCCATCGATGCCATGGGCTTTGCCTTGATGGCTCTTTGGCTGGGCGCTTTGCAATTGGCGCTCGACAAAGGCCAGGAAGCGGATTGGTTCGAAGCCACCTGGATTCGCTGGGTAGCCGCGATTTCCGTGGCGGCGTTTCTGGGTTTCATCGCCCGCGAACTCCTGTGCCGCGATCCCATCGTGCAGTTGCGTGCCCTCCTCGATCAAAACTTCCGCACCGGAACGCTCATCACCGGGCTCTTCGGCGTTCTGCTCTACGGCATCACGGCGTTTCTGCCTCTGTTTTTGCAGACTCTTCTGGGTTACTCGGCCATGGACAGCGGCCTGGCGGTAAGTCCGCGTGGACTGGGCTCCATGGTGGCGATGCTGGTTGTGGGTGCGCTCATCAACCGCTTTGACAGTCGCGCCCTACTGGCCGTAGGACTGCTCATCTTTGGCGTCTCCACGCTCATGTTAAGCCGCATTAACCTGGGCATCTCCATGGGCGCTGTGGTGTGGCCGAATTTTTGGAATGGTTTTGGCGGCGGTTTCGTCTTTGTTCCGCTAACCACGCTCGCCATGGGCCGCCTGCGCAAACAGGAGATGGGCAATGCGGCTGGCATCTACAACCTGGTGCGCAATATCGGCGGCAGCATCGGCATCGCCACCCTCACTGCCAACCAGGTGCGTGGCGCGCAAATCCACCAAAGCTACATGGGCGCCAACCTGACCGCGAACAACCCGGTTGCAACCAATACCCTCCAGGGACTCGCGGCCCGGTTCCAGGCCGGAGGCGCCGATGCGGTTCTGGCCCATCGCGAGGCGATGGGCGCCATGTATGGCAGCCTGCAGCAGCAAGCCGCGGTCCTGGCCTACGCTGACAATTTCCGCCTGCTCGGCTATCTCGCGCTGGGCTGCATTCCGTTGGTGTTGATGATGGCGCGCCCACACAGTGCGGCACAGGACCGTCACGAAGTGGCGGGCGAGTAACGGGCAGAGTGCGCCGCAGTCTTACGCCGGGTGCCCCATGCTAAACGCGTTTTCTTGCGTTTAGGATGGGAAAGCAAAAACCTCGATACGCTTCTCTCAACTCACCACAACTTGAGGCGCCGGGAAAGTGCGATGCCCCATTACGCTTCCGCCCGCACCAGCAAACAGGTGATATTGTCATGCCCGCCGGCCTGATTGGCGGCCTCAATCAGCCGTGCGCACAGATCCGGCAGGGGCAGATCGAGCTTCAGCACCGACTCAATGAACGGATCGGAGAGCTCGCGAGTGAGGCCGTCGGAACAAAGCAGAAAAAGATCGCCGGGTTCGGCTTCCAGCTCAAAAACGTCAGGAGTCACCGAGCTTTGCGTGCCCAGGGCGCGCGTAATCACGTTCTTGAAGGGCGAGCGTTGCGCTTCCAGCCGGTCCATGCGGCCCATGCGCACCTGCTCCTCAACCAGGGAGTGATCGAGAGTGATTTGCTCAAGATGCGAATTGCGCATGCGGTAGCCGCGGCTGTCGCCCACGTTGATCATCCAGCCGCTCTGGTCTTCCACCAGCAGCGTCACCAGCGTGGTGCCCATACCGTTCAGGTTGTGACTCTGTTGGGCGCGCATAAAAATGGCCGCATTGGCTGATGCCACAGCCTCCTCGGCGTCGTTGACCAGCGAATGGGCCGCGTCACGGCTGGTGAGCAGGCGCATCATTTCGTCTACGGCCAGCGAGCTGGCAATTTCGCCCGCAGCTGCGCCGCCCATCCCGTCGCAGACCACATAGACGCCGTTCTCGACGGAAAAGCCGAAGGCATCCTCGTTGGAAGGGCGCTTGCGGCCACAATCGGTGGCCGCCGCGGCCGCATAGTGTGCAACAGCCGTGGCCAAGAAAAGAAACCCCCGTCGCTCAGTGTACATAAAAACAGGGAACAAGTGGCCAAAGGAACTAGGGAACAAGAAAACAGGGACCAAGGCGAGCAAGGGCGCGAAGAACAGCTTCTAGCTCTTAGCTATTAGCTTTTAGCTGTTCTCAGCCACTGCCGCCTACTTAACTCAACACGCTAGAAGCTGGAAGCTAGAAGCTCATTTCGCCCCCGGCACCGCTGGCGGTGCCGGCAAGTCAAAAACCTGGATGGCGCCAACGTTGAGCAGGGCGACGCGCCGCCCCGAGGGAGAGATGGCCACGTTGCCGCCGGCATCGAGAATGGGGCTGAGCGGCGAGACCAGCGCAATGTCGCCTGTGGCGCCATCGAAGACCGTAACCGACTGCTCCTTCACGTCTTCGGTGTCCATGGGAGCAAAGGTACTCACCAGCCGGCTGGTGTCGAGCGTGGTCCATGCCAAGCGCGAGCCATTGGGCGCCACGGTCAGGTGCGGCCACATCTCGGTCTCAGGCCCCTGCGCGATCCACAGGGTTTTGCCCTCCGTCGTCATGGCCACCAGCTTGCTGGCCCCATCCGGGCTGCACCCGGTAATCAAAATCTCGTTCTCGGAAAGAAACTCGTCGTCGGGGTCGCAGGCGGTGTCCACGCTGCCCAGCATCCTGCTGCCGCCGGTAAAGTAACTCAGGTTCACCACCCACTCGGTACCCCGGCCGCGGAGGTTCTCGAGATACCCCGCTGTGTTGATGGGCAAATGCACGAGGGTACGGGCGCGGCTCACCAGCATCACTTCACCCGTCGTGCGTCGCAGAATGCGCACCACCAGTTCGGACTGTCCCTTTTCGGCCGCCGCATCGTCTTCGTCCGTGGTGACCGCGGCCTGGGCCGTCGTGGGGCTGGTTACTGGACCGGACGGCAACCCCCTGGACGAAGACCCGTCCGCGGGGACGCCGGATTTCGCGGCCGCGGCAGGCTCATGCGAGTTCGTCACCAAAAACTGCTGCGCGGGGTCTAATTCCACCCAAAGCAAGGAACCTGGGAAATCAAGGAACGGCTTCAACACAAGCGTGGCGTCGCCCTGGAGGAGATTGTTGCGGTCGCGCAGAAGAAAATGACCGTTTTTCAGCGGCCACAGGTAGCGCACACGGTCGTGTACCGTCCACAACGCGTCAGCCTGGACTGTACCCTGCGGCAGCTTCAGCACCACGGCGCGAATCTCGCGCTCGTCGCTTTCTTCCCCGGTCTTCAGGTCGCGATGTTTGAGCCCGGGCACGCGAAAGGTGAACAGGAGCCGGTCTTCATCGATGAAATCGAGCGAGACGAAGGTGTTGCGCGTGCCCAGATAGGTGCTGTTCGGCGCCGTGAAGCCAAGTGCATCGAGGGGAATGCTCGCAATGGGCGCAAGCGACGGCTGCTCAGGAAAATGACTGGTGAGGAATCGCGCCTTCACCTGCGGCGCAGCAGGAGACTGGGAATCGCTGCCGCGTTGCGCTGACGCGACGGCCGTTGGAACAGTGAGAGCAGTAGCCACGGCCAAGGCCATAGCCATTCCTCGCATCTCGCGCGCCTGCCCGAATCGCCGCTGCTTCGCCATCGAAGTGTATTCTCGCCGATTCGGCCTCTGCGCTGAAAGCGCTACTTGGATTGCAGGTGATCGACTGGACGTATTCTGCTACCCAGCGAGGACCGATTCTCGTCGCGCCGGAGGCGCAGCGTTTGTTGGCCCCGCGCTTCAGCGTGGGGGAAGCTTGCCCCCAGAGAGCCGTCAGCCCCGCAGGGGCGGCGCAAATCCGCAGGAAATCGTCCTTCATCTTCATTTATGCGACTGCCCTCCGCTCGAACCGGCCCACACCTGCGTGTGCGACAGTAGAGAAGAAATGGCACAGCAGGATTCGGCAAGTGGGCAGGTCAGATTTCTTGGTTACGGCGCATGCGCCCTGGCCGGAACTTTGTGGGGCACAGGTTTCTACTGGGGGCGGATCGCCCTCAATGAGATGAACGTGGAGCACATGGTGCTCTATCGTTTTCTCTTTGCTTGCCTGGGCATGGCGCCTGTAATGCTGCGCAGCCTCGTGCGCCTCACAGCCGGGGAAACGCGCATCGTGCTGCTGGCAGCGGCCCTCGGCATTCCCATCCAGTTCCTTTTGCAATTTCACGGCCTGGCCTTGACCACGGTAAGCCACGCCTCGCTCATGGTGGGCGCCATGCCGGTACTGCTGGCCGTGGCAGCCGTGCTTTTTTCCGGCGAACGGCTCGACTGGATCGGTTGGGTGGCCCTGTGCGCATCCACGGCCGGAGCCGCCATGGTGGTTTTGGGGGGCGACCGCGCGACCACCGGGCGCGAAACGCCCTCCCTCGCCGGCGACCTGCTGGTGATTGCATCGCTCATCGTCGCCCTGGCCTGGATTCTGCTCAGCAAGAAGTTGTTGCAGACGCACAGCGCTCCGGTGGTCACTGCGTACACCATCTATTCAGGCACGTTGATGCTGGTGGCGTGGAATCTGGGCTCGTGGCTGCTCGCGCCGCTCACACACCAGAGGATTGAGCCCATGCCGTTCGTCCACATCAGCCTGACGGTCTGGATTGCGCTTGCCATCAGCGGCGTGTTTTGCACGGCCACCACCACGCTCTTGTGGAACTGGGGCATTCATCAAGTGCCGGCTTCGCGCGCCGGGGTTTTCCTCAACATCGAGCCGGTGCTCGGTTCGGTGTTAGGCGTGGAACTGCTGGGCGAGCGACTCGGTCCCTACGCGTGGCTGGGCGGAGCGCTCATCCTGGCCGCGGCCATCACCCTAACCACGCGCGGGCACGAGCCGGAGCCGGCGGTGATTCTGGAATAGGGACGGGAGCCTGCGCTAGCATCGGAGCCATGGAATCGCCCGCAGATTCGCCGCGTGCGCACAACCAGCCCATCTCCGCCCGCAGCCGTCGCCGCGACGCCCTCGAGATCGCCATCGCCTACGGCCTCATCATGGCGGTCGAATGGACGCCACGCCCTCTGCAACGCGTGCTCTGGATGGTGGCTGCGGCCGGCCTTGCCGTCATCGTGTGGAGATCGTTCGATGGCTGGCAAGCGATGGGCTTTCGCGCGGCCAACTTCGGGCGCTCGCTCTGGATCGCCGCAGCAGCGCTGGCGCTGGCTGCAGCAGCCTTTGCGGTTGCCCTCAGGATGCACACGCTCGTCGTGCCCGGCGGCGTGCGCGTTTTTCTTGCCACCTATTGCGCATATGCCCTCTGGACCGGCGTGCAGCAGTTTCTGTTGCAGGGTGTCTTTCTGTTGCGCTTTCTGCGCCTGATTCCGAAACCCGCAATGGCGGCCCTGACGGCGGCGGCGCTCTTCTCGGCAGCGCACCTGCCCAATCCCGTCCTTATGCCTATCACCCTCATCTGGGGTTTCGCGGCGTGCCTGCTCTTTCTGCGCTACCGCAACATCTATCCGCTGATGCTGGCCCACGCCATCCTGGGCATTACCGTGGCCATGACGATTCCCGGGCCGACAGACCACAACATGCGCGTCGGCCTCGGCTATCTGAGGTACGATCCGCATCGGCAAGCTCACCGGATGTACCGCTAATCGTCGGAGCGGCCTTTTCCCGCGGCGCGAGTGTGTTCGCGCACGGTTCAGCCCGCTTCAGCGGGCGTAAGAACTTAACGCAGCCATAACGACCATATGGCGTCCACCGTGGCGTGCGTGACGGCCGACGCGCCCACGCGTCGCTCGGCACGCCACGCACGCCCATAAAAGATCCCGGCCAGCGCGGCCAGCAACACATAGCGCCAGTTGAAGTGCGCAGCCCGCTTGTTGAAGTGCGCGAGGCCGAACAAACACGCCGTCAAGAACAGAGCACCGTACCGGCCCAGGCGTTTTTCCAGCAGATTTTGCAGCCACCCGCGAAAAAACAGCTCTTCGGGGACCGCGATGAAGAAGAACGTGAAAATCCACGCGCCGGCCATCCGCGCGAATCCGGGCCGCGCGCCGTGCAAATGCAGAAAGCCCAAGCTCAGGCCCAGCGCCAACGCAATCGGCGTGTAGAAGGTGGCCTCGCGCAGCCCAATGCCCAGATCCTTCAAGCGCAGGCGCAGGTCGAAGCCGGTTCCATCCAGTTGCCGGATGAGCACGAAGCCGTAGATTCCAGCATCGAGCAAAAGAATCTTGTTAAAGACCGCCAGATACGCCGGCCACGCGCCCTCAAACCAGCGCAAATCCACGGCCAGGCCCAGCACAACCAGCACCAGAAAATCGCGCCAGTTGCTGCGCTGGGCAGCATCCACACGCGCGGCCTCACTGAGGAGCAGAGCGATAGCGACCGGCAGCAGCGCATACACTGCGAACCATCCCCACCGAAAGACTCCGGCCCCACAGGCCACCAGCAAATACGAAACCGACAACGCCGCTGGGGAAACAAACCGCACCCAGGCTTGCCATGCGCGCACGCGCGCGGCCACGGAGCCGGCAAAAAACGCCACCGCCAGATACGGAACCAGGGTGAGCAGCGCGGCGATCACGTTGACGGGAGTGATCAGGGCCATCCATTCCATTGTGCGTCACCCGGTAGCCGCCCCCGCTGCAAAACCTTCGTCACCGCATGATGCCGATTGCAGGTGATGAATCACGACGGCGGTCCGATACATCTCTCAGTCATTTGTGGAGGCTCATGTGACGCTTCTCACCTGGGACCATGCCTGCAGCGTGGACGTGCGCGCCATGGACGACCAACACGGGATCCTGATGGACGCCATCAACGCGCTGCGTCTGGCGCTAGTGCGCGTAGCAGGACGCGAGAGAATCTGCGAACTGCTGGACGAGTTCATCGAATTTGCCCGCGTGCACTTCTGGAGCGAGGAGCAGTTTATGGAGCGGGCCGGCTTTGCGGGCCTTGAGGAACACCGCGCCGAGCACCACCGCATGCTGGCCGACATTCTCCAGGCCGCCCATCGTCTGCAATATGGAGAAGGCGTGCAACTGCGTCCCTTGCTCTGTGGTTTGCACCTCGTATTCCTGAATCACATCGAAACCATGGACCAAAAGTACGCTCCTTGGCTTCATGGGCACGGCGTTTCCTAGGAACTTGCTAAGAATGCGTCGTGGAACACGAGTGTCAGGGCACGACTGCGGTCGTACCGAAGGGCGGCACTTTAAGAATCAGGGCTTCAGCTCCTGAGGGTCAGCCAACCTCACAACCAGCCCTTCGCGCGCTCCTCAACTTTGCCGATGTCCTTCCGATAATCTCTTTGCCGGCATCTGCCGGCAGGAGAATCGGCGTGCCTCTTCTAACTTGGAACGACAGCTACTCCGTGGGCGTGAAAACCATCGATAAGCAACATTCCGGCTTGTTCGGAATGGTGAACGAGCTTCATGCGGACATGATGAAGGGCCAGGCGCAAAGCGTCGTCGGACCGCTGCTGGACAAGCTGGCGAAGTACACAGTGCAGCATTTCGCCCACGAGGAGCGCATGATGGACGCGGCCAAGTTTCCGGGTCTCGCGACCCACCGCGCCCACCACTCCGATCTCACCCGACAGGTGGGAGATTTCATGGCTCGCTACAAGCGCGGCGACGGTACTCTGAACATTCAATTGCTGCGGTTTTTGAGCGACTGGCTCACCCGGCACATTCAGCATGAGGACAAGGAATATGGCCGTGGCTCAACCGCCACGGCGTGCTGTGAGAGGCGAGGGCAAACTCCGAGCGCCAGGTTTTTGGAATGCAGGTTCACCACGATACGGGGTGCACCACATCTCGCTTTTGAGATATGGGATCGCACGAACTTCGGCTCTCCTCGCTCAATCAGTTCGCGGACCCTACGATTCGAACGACAACTGCGCTGAGACCCACGCGGGTGCAACGGGCTTCGGCTCTGAAGCCAGTTCGTAGACCAGCCGTTCCAGCACCAGCCGCTTGTCGGGCGGCGAGGAGCGCAACTCCAGATCAGCGCGGGCCACGAGGCGCAGCGCCCGTGTGAGTTCACGGCGGCTCTTGTAGCGGCGCGCTTGGCAGATCAAGTCGTCGGCGGCAAACGGCGGCATGCGGAAACCCTGCCACAGCGCCTGCCAGATGGCGCGCGAGTCGCGCACGTTTTTCTCAAGGATTACCAGCATCTGCCGGAAGGTTTTGGCCAGCATGTAAAGATGGCCGATGGCAGAGTCCTCGCCGGCGTCGGAGCTATTCAGCAATCCCTGCAGCAAGGCCAGCGCGCGCACGCGATCGCGGGCGCTGATGGCATCGGTCAGCTCGTACAGGGTGCGCTGCTTGGCGCTCAGCACCATGGTTTCCACGTCGCCGAGCGTGATGCGGCCGCGCCCGGTGGCGTACAGCAAGAGTTTTTCCAGTTCCGACGAAACCAGCATCATGTCCGCGCCCAGCGCGTCCACCAGTTCGCGCGCCGCATCCGATTCCAGGCGCGCACCGGCTTCCTGCGCCGTCGCCACCGCCCAGCGCATGGCGTCTTCCTCGTTCACGCGCACCAGTTCCACCATGCCGCAGTGTTCGCCCAGGGTTTCGGTCAGCCGCTCATAGCGGTTCTTGTCGTCGAGCTCCATGCGGCGGGCGTCCGAAGGAATGCGCAGGAAATCGGCGACGAACAAAAGCAGGGCTTGTGGATTCGGCGACTGGAAATAGCGGTTGATAGCGGCGAATTCGTCCTTCTTGGCGCCGCGCGTATAAAGCTGGCGCACGTTGCGCACAAAAATCACTTGAAACGGAGCCATCAGCGACGGCGTCTGCGCGCGGTCGAGAACTTCGAAGATCGAGGTTGAGGCGAGATCGAATTCGGAAAGGCAAAAGTCACGGAGATCGGCGGGAACGAAGGCCTTGAGAACGGCAGCGCGGCAGCGGTCGAGGAGAAACAACTCGTCGCCGGCGAGCACGTAACCGGACCGCAGTTTCCCCGTGCCTGCGTGGGCGGTCTCGATCTCCCCGACGAAGCGAGCAGCCGCGGCAAAACCCGCGCCCCAGCGCGCGCCGCTCACAGGCTGGGCCTCCGGCCGTGCGAACCAATGTACATGCGGCTCCAGAATACCTTCCCCGCAGTCAACACACCAGCGCGGAAAACCGGGCAGGAATCACGGAGACATGGGGAACAAGCGGCGAAGCGGGGTGCCCCGGGTCCCTCGCATTTGGGGACCCGGGAAACCTGTGGTCTTGTTATCGCTTCGTCGCTGCCAGATACGAGACTTCAAGCTGACTCACCACTACGCTGTTGCCGAATGGAACCGATCCCGTCCACGCCACGCCCGCGCCTCCGTAATTGTTGGGCGCAATGGTTGCTTTCAGCGACAACGTCTCCGCATCCACGGTGTTCGAGCCGGTTGCGGTGAAGGTGTTGCCGGTGACGGCAAGGTTGATCGTCGCATTGGGCTTGAAGACTCCCGTCAGTTGCTGCTGGCCGCTCGCCGGATGCCCGACGCCGTTGACAATCTGGTAGAGCTGGAACATGCACTTGTCTGAAGCCTGGATGGTCCGCCAGAAGCGCAGCGCGTAGCCGTTGCGCGTGCGCGGATCGTATTTGATAAAGATGTCGGCCTTCTGGTTGCGCGGTCCGGCCGCGTCGTCCGGCGAACCCGCGATGCCGAATCCTTGGCCGGCGGTCTTTTCCGGCGTCATCACGATTTTCACCCGCATGTCGCCCGTGGGCTTATCGTTCTCGTACAAAAGCTGCGCACCCTGCGAGGCAATGCGCAATCCGTAGCCGTTCACGAGATTGTCGCCCACTGAAGAGGTCCACGTCCCGAGCACCGTCCACATCCCGCTTACAAAATCTGTGTCCGGCGTCTCCACAAAGTTGCGGAAGTTGGGATTGATGTTTTTCCTGGCCTCGGATGGGTGGATGGGCCGGGCAGAGATCGCCACAGTCTCCGGTCCCGGATCGCTGATGTTGTGTTTGGGCCTGATGCTGACCTCGATATATTTGTCAGCGAATCCAGGCAGCAAAGTGAGTTGGCGCAGTGGGACATTCCCCCGGCTCACCGCGACCTCGCGCCGCGTGGCGCACCCGGCATCGTCGCAAACGTACCAGTCGATGATCGACTCGTCGAAAAGTGGGATGGGGCGTCCGCCCAGATTCAGCGCATACGTCACGGCGATTTTTCCGTCAGCGGGAACGCCAATCGCCGGCTTGCGCGCAAAGGTGGGCGGATCGATGTATTTGGGTTCGACGTAAATGTGCGAAGTCACGTAGAAACCGTTCGCAGCCGCGGCGTTTACGTTCACATATTCGGCGTGATTGGTGGCATTACGGCCGGTAACGGTGATGGATTTTCCTGTATCGGCGCTCAAGGCGACAAGTCTTGAATCGCCCTTTGCTTCGATTGACCAGTGGATCACTGTGTCGGCCGCGCGCTGCGGCAGGACCGTCGCCGTCAACGTGACTCCCGGCCCGCCGGTACGAATCGACGCGTTTCCCGGCGGCTCCGTGTTGGCGAACGGATCGCCGACTGCGCCTGCAGGCCGCGCCGCCGCGCCGGGAACTACGGCCGCGAGCGCCATGCGAAACACGTCGCTGCCGTCGCTCTCATATTTCTCGCGCACGCCGGCCGGGTCCCAGTCGTCCACTTTTCCGTCTGGTGTTGCGCGCAGCATGTTCCAGGGATTGAAGGCGCGCGCCTGCTCCGCCGTGATCTCGCGCGAAAGCGTAAATGCATGCGGGCCGACAATGCTGTCGTAAACCACCGCAGGTTTCCCGCTGGCATCTTTGGTCTCGAAAGTGAGCGCGTAAACATTTTGCCGCACCGGCGCCTTCCACACCATCCATGCCACCGGCGATTTGGGCGTATTCACAGGCATGGTGCAGCGGATGAGCGCTGCAGGATTAAAAAACCCCTTGTAGAACTCGAGGCCGCGCGCGGCCCTGAAGACCGTATTGATAAAAGCCATGCCATAGGAAGACATGACACCGTTTCCAGTGGGGAAGTAAACTTCGGAGTCTTCCCACACGCCCACCTGGCCGCCGCCTATGAAATCGTCGGTGCCTTCAATGTAGACGTGCGTGAAATAAGAGCGCGTGGTGCGGATGAACGTGGTATCGAGGCGGCTGAGCAGCGCGACATGGGAATAGACGTGCTTGTCCCCGTCGGCCTCGAGCGCAACGGCCTGCGTGATAACCGGCGAACGCATTTTGAGATTCTTCGAGGCGTCGCCGGGATACTCGTAATCGAGGTTGCAGTAGTTCACGAGCGTCAGGTTCATCATCGTGAAGCCGGTCGCGTTCACCATCAGGATGTAGCCGTTGTTCGACGCGCCTTCCTTGTTGCCGCGATTGTCGGCCAGCACCACCTTGCGCCGGTCGTCGGTGAGTCCGAGCAGAGTGATGTAGTTCTTGGTGATGGTCATGCTGGCTTCGGTATCGCCGCCGCGCAGAAAATAGACATCGGGTTTGATGCCGATGATGGTGGGGTGGTCAGCCGTGCCGGCGGGCGCGGCCGCATAAGCGGCCTGCAAGGTCTTGAACCTTTTCTGCGCGGGATCGTCCAGTTGCAGGCTGCTATCGACCAGGTAGTCGTAGGCGTAGTGCGTGGTGTCGAAGGGTTCGCCGGTGTAGCCGTGGTAGGGCGCGCCGCGCATGTTGTCCTGGGCAGGGGCAGCGGTTCCGGCCGCGATCCCAAGCAAGAAAACCGCAAGAACAACTCCCCATGAACCGCAGCGCATCTTCATCACCGGCCTCCGTTGTGTGGTCAGACCACCAGCGGGAACGATAGAAGGGCGGCACTGCGGGTGTCAATGCAAAATTGGGACAAAACTACGCGCGATGCGGCCGGAGTTCAGAGCCCCTCGAGAATATCGGCCACCAACTGCCGCGCAAATTCGCGCGAGAGGCGCTGAATGGCTGCGGGGTCTTCCTGAACGAAAGTGGGTAGGTCGGTGGTGGACTGGTACTGCTCGCGGTACACGTAATTCTTGTTCTGGTAAAGCACGCGTCCGTCGCGCGCGGTGAGCGTAACGGAAGCCACGATGGTAATGACGAAGCTGGATGACTGCTGCGTGGCCGTATTGTAGGTGAGCGGCGTAACCGCCTGCTTGAGGATGGTGCCGTGCAGCACCGCGTCGGCATCGGTTCCCGAGTCGGTTGTCACACGGAAGCGCGTGCGCGCCAGGAACTCGCGGACCACCGCCTGCGTCAATGCCGTTTCCGTGCCGTTGGACTCGGTGCGCGTGGCGAACACGGGCACTGCAAGCGTCTTTACGCCGGGAGGCAGATGCGTGGCCGCGCCCAGCGTGTGATAGCCGCACCCGCTTAGGCACAGGAAAGCGAGAGCGGCCAGGGCGGCTGTGAACGAACGCATAAGGCAATTCTATCTCGCGAGATGCGCGCGCCGAACAACTCGTAAAACCATGCGCCGTCGGGTGCGTCGGGCGCGTATGCTGATTGCCATGAATTGGACCACGAGTTGGATTGGATGGGCGTTGCTCTCCGCCGTCTTCGCCGCCGCTACGGCTTTGCTGGCCAAGGTGGGCGTGGCGCACGTTGACTCGAACCTGGCCACGGCGCTGCGTACCAGCGTGGTGGTCGTCTTTGCCTGGGGCATCGCGCTTGCGTTGGGCAAGCACGGCGAGATGCGCTCGCTCGATCGCCGTACCCTGATGTTTCTCGCGCTCTCGGGGATTGCCACGGGATTGTCGTGGCTGTGCTACTTCCGCGCCTTGCAGTTGGGTCCGGCCTCGCGGGTAGCGCCGCTCGACAAGCTCAGCGTTCCGCTGGTGATGATCTTTGCCTGGTTGTTATTGGGCGAAAAGCTGAACGCCGCGGCGCTCGTTGGCGGCGCGCTGATTACCGCCGGAGCCGTGGTGATGGTGCTCGCGTGACGAACGAGTGAAGTAAGTGAAGTAAGTGAAGCAAGTGAACGAGAACCGGCTAAACGACGGGACTCATGGATTCACTCTTTCACTTGCTTCACTTATTTCACTCTCTTCATTCCCGAAACCCTTCTCCTATACTGGAACGGATGACGGCGAGATCAGCGAGCGCGACCCCTGAAGGCGGACAAGGGACAGGCGTGCGCGCGCGGCGCATTGCGCTCACCGGTTTCATGGGCTCAGGCAAGAGCACCGTGGGGCCGCTCGTGGCGCGGCAACTGGGCTGGAAGTTCGTGGATGCGGACGACTTGATTGCAGCCGAGGCCGGCTCGACCATTCCGGAAATTTTTGCGCGGGAGGGTGAGGCCGCGTTCCGCGAGCGGGAGCGCGCCACGATTGCGCGGCTGGCCGGCGAAGATGCGCTGGTGCTGGCGCTGGGCGGCGGCGCGATTGAAGATGCGGCCACGCGCAGGCTGCTCTCGAACGCCCCGGAAACGCTGCTGGTTCACCTTGAGGTCGAGCTCGCGACGACGCTGGCGCGTTGCCGCGGCACCGAGCACTTGCGGCCCATTCTGGCCGACCAGGCGAACCTGGACCGCCGCTACCAGCGGCGTTTGCCGCTTTACCGCACGGCGCACGTGTCCATCGCAGTGGATGCGCTCACGCCGGAGCAGGTGGTCGAGGCGGTTGTCGACGCGGCGCGCCGCCGTTGATCTCGCCCATCAACTCGATGGGGCATTGCCACGAACCACTGAACACTAATCACGAACAGCTGGCTTTTGACGAGGACGGCTCTCTCGATGCACGATGGGCAGTGGTTCTTGCACGGAGGGGTGATGAACAGCAAGGAAGTCTGCAAGCGGATCAACGGCATTGGCATCGTGCCGTGCGCGCGCGTCAGGAATCCCGACCAAGTGCGATTTGCCGCGGAGACTTTATGCGCGGCGGGCATTCCGGTGCTCGAAGTACCACTGACCGTGCCCAAGGCTACCGAAGTTATCGAGGAACTGGCCAAGCGCTATCCCGAAATGATTGTTGGCGCCGGAACCGTGCTGGATGAGGCGTCGGCGCAGAGGTGCGTGGATGCCGGAGCCCGTTTTATCACCAGTCCGGGACTGGGTCCTGGCGTGGTGGCCTGCGCCAAACTGGCCGACGTATGCGTTTTTCCGGGAGCGCTGACTCCGTCGGAGGTGATTGCAGCTTGGCAGGCGGGCGCGGACTTTGTGAAAATCTTTCCGGCGTCCACCGCGGGCGGCCCCCATTACATTCGTGCGCTCGAAGTGCCTTTGCCGCAGGTTCCCCTGATCGTGACTGGCGGGGTGAATCAGCTCACCGCGTTCGATTACATCCTGGCCGGAGCGCGCGCCATTGGCGTGGGCAGCGAGCTTTTGCCGCATGAGGCGTTAGAGCAGCGGCAGGCCGATCGCATTCACGAGCTGGCGCGCCGCTTCCTGATCATGGTGAAGGAAGCGCGGGCGCAGCGCAACGGCGAGTGACGGCGTGGGCGCGGTCCGTGGACCGTGGACCGCGAACAGGGAACGGGGATCGAAAAGCTATGCCCCCGGTCTTGCTTGTCAGGCATGTAATCGGTCCGTACCCCCCCGGTACCCTCCTGTCGGATTTTTCGCGCAAAGTGCTCCAACGCGGCTGGTTGCGCCGCGGCATCGCAGTAATGTACCTCGAATGAGTTAGTTCTGGGCAAAATCGGGGTGACAAAAGGGTTATGGCACGCCCTGCTTCACGGCGCGGATTTTTGTCCCAAAATATGAACGCGGCGGACCCATGTCCGCCGCGTTCGAGGATTGTTCTGCTGCCGAAACCAGTATGCGCCAAGTGAAGGAAATAACCTGCACTGCCCGGCGGGAGAATGCGATGCACGTTATCGGGTTTTGGACCAGCGGGTTAGGTGGACTTCAGGATGTGCTGTTGAGGGTCGCGGGCTTGACAGGAATGTGGTGCGAGTGTGCGTGTGGGGTGTGAGTGTGGGGCGGGCGGCGGCGGGCGGAGTTTGTGGAGTGTTTTGGGTGGTTTATGGGGAAAATTGGCTTGGCGGGCTTGCGGAGGCGTGAGGGGTGCGCCTTCCCGGGTCCCAAAATCGGGACTGCGGGGCACCCATTTTGTGGTGAGTTTGCTTCGGAAAGAGTGGGTTAGCTGCGTAAGGCAATGATATTATACCCCGGTATGGTATCAAAAGTTTCCCTTGTTTCTGTGCTGTCCCCGGGGCAGGTTTCCCGGGAGCCGAAACTCATTGCTGAGGCAGCGGGAGGTTCCAGATCGTCGGCCGGACCAGGAACAGCATCGCCGGCGCATTTCGTTTCAGGGGGAGCTTCCGGCGCTGCTCAGGAGCCGCGGCGTGGAGCCCGACGAGTGAGCTATAGGCCGAGCGGTATATAGGTCAATGGTTCTTACGCCCACTGAAGCTGGCTTGCAGCGCGCGGCCGCTCCGTTATCCCCAGTCTTGCGACTGGGGCTGGCGTATTTCGCCCGTACCCAGAGGGTCCCCAGCGGGCTTGCGGCGGCGTGAAGGTAGTGCGCTCCCCGGTCCCCAAAAGCGAGGGACCGGGGGCACCCGCGCCAAGTGAAGGAAATAACCTGCATTGCCCGGCGGGAGAATGCGATGCACGTTATCGGGTTTTGGACCAGCGGGTTAGGTGGATTTCAGGATGTGCTGTTGAGGGTCGCGGGCTTGACAGGAATGTGGTGCGAGTGTGCGTGTGGGGCGTGAGTGTGGGGCGGGCGGCGGCGGGCGGAGTTTGTGGAGTGTTTTGGGTGGTTTATGGGGAAATTGGCTTGGCGGGCTTGCGGAGGGGTGAGGGTGGCGCTTTCCCGGGTCCTAAAGTCGAAACCCCGGGGCAGACTTCGCGGTGAGTTTGCTTCGCGAAGAGCCGGGCCAGTCGCCGAGCCTCACTCTGCAATCTGCCTGAACCTATTCCCGCGAAGAATAAAGTCCTGGGACGGGCGCTGATTCGGGTCGGGCGGCAAGAATATCTGCCGCGCGAGCGGAGCACGGAAAGTGTCAACGCCACCCGTAAGATCCAATTGCTGCAGTATATGGAGTTGGCCCTCGTTAAGGCGCATGTGTTGGTAGCCGTCAAGATAAATTAGACCCGCATCAAATGCCCGATGGTAGGTCGGAGAAAGGGCGATCCCGTTCCTCACATGATCCACGCTTCCGGCTGCTCCGACCGGCAGGATGTGCGCCGCGTCCACCAGACGAAGCTGAACGCGCGTCACGGCGCAGCGGTTGCCGTAGGCGAAAAGAACCTGTTGGCGGAAACTGGCCAAGCGGGTAAGGCGGCTCACCTCTTGGACGACGCGCCTGCGTGGCGTAGGCAGAACGTCGATCTCCTGGGCCGTAGGCTGTTGGAGACTGGAAACCTGGTTGAGCAGCCGCAAAACGTTTGCGTCCCGCCCGTAGCGGTGAAGAAGAGCGGCGTTCATGCAGTAGGCCATGAACATATCAGGACGTATGCCCACCGCAATTTCGTCGTTATCCTTCCGGTGAAAGCTCAGGCCGTCCGCTTCCGCGCGGGCGACCTCAGTCCTGTCGATCTGGACAGACGGCGAGCCTGTTGTGAACGTCCGGTGTCGGGCCAAGTCGAAGCCTGCGAACAGTCGAAGCGCCGGGTCATAACCGATGAGCACTGATGCGCCGACATCGGCAATTTGAAGAGGGGATTGGACGCCGGTCATTTGGATGCGGTACTCATTCGGCAGGCTTGGCCTCCCGCCGAATGTGAGCGTCCAGATGTAGACCGAGAGGGTGACGCTTCCTGTTGGCGTTATGGCTAGGAAGCGCCTTGGATTTGATCCGATAGCGGATACGAGCTGGCCGGTATAGCCGGACTCCCGAATCGCATCAGTTACTGCGTATACGAGTTGACTTGACGGTAGCCTGGGCATTAAGCCTGCGCTTCTTTCCCCCGTCCTCTGGCAACGGGTCCTCATGCCCGTTCCACATCAGTCCGGGATGATGGATCTTATACGTGATGTTGTCACCGCCCATATCGAACATTGATTCCTGCTCCGGCACTGCCGGACGCTCAAACCGACCCAATGCTCCGATAAGGTAGTCCTCGCGCAATTCGACACAGGTCCATTTCCGCCTCAGGCGTTCGCACACCTCGCCCGTTACGCAACTCCCGGCAAAAGGGTCAAGCACCTTGTCGCCTTCGTTTGTGAGCATCCGGACAAAAAACTCGGGCAAGGCTGCCGGGAAACGGGCGGGATGTGGCTTGATGCCGTGCTCAGTACAGTATCTGAGGTAATACGAATTGCTCTCAGTGTTGGGAATTGCAATCAGATTTGGCGCGATAGCCGCGCCGTTATCCCTTGAAAACTTGTCGCTAATGTCGTGTCCGCTTGGACGAAGCTTCGCCTTGTAACCGTTCTTAAGGAGCCCCTTCATCGCGTCGCTGTAGGGTGCCAACACTCGCCTATTGCTTGCCTTGGGCCATGGGGTTGGAGAAAGCCACCAAACGCAGTTCACTGCATCTTTCGCCCGAATCCGCCTGACGGTGACCCACTCAGCCGGGCTTGGAAGCTTAGAGGGGTTCCACCAGAAGAACTCTTGCGCAAGATAAAATCCAACTTGTCGGCAAAGCATGATCACAAGCTCGAAGTGATAAAGCGACCGGGTGGGCTGGCCCGGAATCCAAGCTCCCCCTATGTCTATAACTAGGGAGCCTGTCGGCTTCAACAACCGCTTGAATTCGGCGCCGAACTGCTTAAACCAATCCACGTATTCGTGGCTCTCAACGTTGCCGTAGTCCTTCTTACGAACCAGCCCAAACGGCGGGCTCGTCACGATAAGGTCGAGGGATTCGTCACGCAAGCCGGACATATACTCTAGCGAATCGCCGAGCATGATTGTCCCGGTTTTGGTCTTGTGGAAGGCTTTCACGAGCTCAATTGTAGCGAACCGGACGACTTCTCGTTCCGAGCGTCTTTGGAGATCGCACAGCGCCGAACCAACTTGGGACCTTCTGGAGATGACGGGGATGCGAGGCCTTCGCCGAGTGCCTCAGGTCTCGGCTTTGGGCCTTGGAATGCAACAGCTCAACTGGCCAGCGCCTCCGCCACCGCCTCTGGATGCCGGGCAAAGCCCGTGAGATAGGCTCGCGCGGCGCGATGGTAAAGGCAGGGAATAGGGAGTGGAAAGACAGGGACTAAGGGACGAAGGGCAAATGCAAAAGCAAATGCAGGTCCTTCGACTCGTGGGCCGCGCGCAGCGCGGCCCACTTCGCTCAGGATGACATGCGATTTTTGTTGGTCAGGATGATGGTGCGTAGGCGAGGTTTCATCGCGGCTTCGCCGCGTACTTAATTTCTCGGTTTTGACGGCCGGGTTCCCAGGGCTTGCGCCCTGGGCTATTTTCGTGTCCTCCCTACGGGAGGGTTTGGGCGGGGCCTCATAAGAGCAGTGAGTAGGGAGTAGAAAGACAGGGACTAAGGGGCTAAGGGACTAGGGACGAAAGGCAAATGCAAAAGCGACCGCAGGTCCCCATTCGACTCCAATTGCTTCCGCAATCTCCGCTCAGGGCAGGCTTTCGACTCGTGGTGGACTGAAAAACAAAAGCAGGTCCCTCGGCTCCGCTGAAGAACGCTTCGCTCGGGATGACACGCGCGTTTTGCTGTTCGGGGTGGTGAATGCAGGGAGTGGGGAATAGGGAATAGAAGGGCGGACTCCCAATCCTCAAAAGGTTCGCGGGTCGAGGGCGAATCGGCGCGCGGACTCCGCGCGGCTGAGGCCGGTGGCTGCCCGCCAGGTTTTATCGCGGTTTCGCCGCGTACTTAATTTCTCGAAATGAATGTGGAACGATTTGCGGCTTGGCTTAATCCAAGCCCTGATACAGACTGAGCGCGGCTTCGCCGCGTACTCAATTTCTCGAAATGTGGTGGGCGGTTTCGGCATGAGTGAACTCATGCCCTGTTACAAAGCCGTGGATGCAATCAGTTCCGGGAAAAATGCTCCCAGCCTTGGGGAGTGAGGGGCTGCGCGGCTTGCGTCCTGGCTTGCGCTCCGGCTTGCAAATTGACGAGCGCGACCTGCGGTCTGCCTTTGCGTGGGCGCAGGATGCGGCCGATGCGCACGACGGGAACACCGGCGATGCGGCGCGGCACGTGCGTGCCCGGTGAAGCCGTGAACAGCAGTTCGTAGTCTTCGCCGCCGTGGAGGGCGTGATCGAGGGTCGCGCCCGGATGAACCGGCAACGCCGCGGCGTCTACTTCAGCGGCGACAGCCGACTCCTCGCACAGGTGCGCAAGATCGGTCGATAGCCCGTCACTCAAATCAATGGCCGCGCTCGCAAGACTGCGCTGCGCCAGCCACAAGCCCTGGGCGATGCGAGGCTGCGGGTAGAGATGCGGCGCGAGCAACGATTGGAGTTTTGCGGGAATGCGCAGCGGGCGGGATTGCGTTTTCCGGCTGGCGGCGAGATCCGCCAGGCGGGCGAGGCCCGCGGCGGCGCCGCCCAGTGTGCCGGTGACGTAAAGGAGGTCGCCGGGGCGTGCGCCGGAGCGGAGCAGGGCTTTGCCACGCCGCACCGCACCCACGAGGACGATGTCGGCAACAGCAAGCGGCGATTCCGCCAGGTCGCCGCCGGCCAGTGAGGTTTGAAAGGCGCTGGCCAGCGCCAGGAATCCATCCAGAAACCGGTCTAACCAAGATTCCCTTCCGGGCCAGGGTTCGCGCCGTTTTACTTTTTGGATGAGTTCTCTGGGAAGACCAAGAGAGAGAAAAGCCGCGACGGGCCGCGCGCCCATGGCGGCCAGATCGCTTAAGCCGCGCGCCAGGGTGCGATGCCCAATGGACTCGGGAGGCTGCCAATCCAGGCGAAAGTGGCGGCCGGAGATGGAAAGGTCGGTGGTAACGGCCAGCTCCTCGCCGGGCCTGACGCGGAGCAGCGCGCAGTCGTCGCCGATGCCGAGACGCAACCCGCCGCGGGCCCCGCTGTGAGACGGCCGCGCTGCCCGCGCGCGGATCTGCTTCAAGACGGCCAGTTCGCCGAGAGCCGCTTTGCCCTGCTTGCCGCTACCGGAGTGCATGTCTTGAGGATAGGGTATCGGAGCTGCCGGGAACCGGCCCGAAGAGCGGAATCGCCGGTCTGCCGGAGGCCGCCGGGGTGGGCTGTTGTGACCGGCACAGAACCCGCTCCGCGACTGCGACCTGGTGATACAGAAAGGGTTACCGAGGATGGGAACGGCCCCGGAGAGCTAATTGCAAAATAGCACTTGGAGCACCGAAGGCCGTGACTTTTGATTGACCCTGCGTGCAAGCGTCTGCTAATCTTAACCAACGTTATCGCATCTGCCCTGTTGGGGCGTACGGTTTTTGTGTGGGCGAAGAGGCCCACGCGCGATACACTTTTTCCCCCGAATTGGAATCGACAGCGGCCGGCGGGTCGCCGGGGATCACAGGCAAGATATTGCGCAGACGCTATTACATTGTTTTTATTTCGAGGGATGAGGACGGCCACCTACGGAAGATTCCGCTTCCGCTGAGGTTCGCCTATGGCTTTGTGGTGGCTGCGATCGTGGGCGCGTTCACGATTGTGGGCCTTGCGGGATCCTACACGCGCATGCTGCTCAAGACCGAGAGTTACAACCAGGTTCGCGCGGAACGCGAGACGCTGCGCCAGAATTACCAGCGCATGGAAGAGATTGCGCACAATCGCAGCGTGCAGGTTGCGTCACTGGGCGCTCTGGCCAACGAGGTGTCGGCGCTCTACGGATTGCGGCAGAACCGCCTGGAAGCGGCCAAGCCCGCGGCTCAGGGCGGCGGGGTGGGTGGGCCTCCGGCTCCGGCCAGCCTGTTGCAATCGGGCGAAATGAGCCAGCAGCAGATTGCCAACTCCATCGATACGTTTTACGCACTGCGCAACGAGGCTCTTTCGGGGCAGATTTCGCGGGCGCTGGAGAGCGGACTGAACTCCAACTTTGCCGGCGACTGGACAGAACTGGCGGATGCGCCATCGATGTGGCCCGTGGAGGGCCGCGTGGCATCGAGCTTCGGCGAGCGTGAGGATCCGATCAACGGCGAAGGTGCGTTCCACTCCGGTGTGGATATCGATGCGCCCTACGGAACGCCGGTGCGCGCGGCGGGCGACGGCGAGGTGACCGGCGCCGAGATGGGCGCGGGATACGGACGCGCGGTAGAGCTGAACCACGGCCACGACATGCTGACGCTGTATGGGCATCTCTCGGCAGTTGCGGTGATTCCCGGGCAGCATGTAACGCGCGGCCAGGTGATTGGCTACGTGGGCCAGTCGGGCCGGGCCACCGGGCCCCACCTGCATTACGAGGTGCGCGTGCACAACGTGCCGGTGAATCCCTACAAGTACCTGCGCTTGACCTACGAGCAGGCCTCGAACCTGGAACCCGATTCGCCGCCCGGTCAATAACTGAACTTGAGCGCAAGCAAAAAGCTCCCGGCAACCGGGAGCTTTTTTGTGGGCAACGCACGCCGGAAACGCGCAACCACTTTGCGCCCGCGCCGCGCGTGATATGGTGGGCACGTGTTGGTCTCACGGAGGGTGGGAGTGCGTTTTTCTATCGGCTTCATGGTCATGGTGGTTGCGCTGGCGGCGCCGGTGGCGGCGCAGGACAGGGCGGGCGTGGACACGGCGTTTGCCCGCGCCCAGCATCTGCGGCACGGCATCAATGCTTCGGAATGGTTTGCGCAGTCGGGCGATTACTCGGCGGCGCGCATCGACCACTACACCGACGCCGAGGACATTGCGCTGATGGCGCGGCTGGGCTTCGATCACGTGCGTCTGAGCATCGATGCCGCGGCGCTGGAGCAGGATCCGCGGGCGGCCGACGGGCTGAACGGCGACTTTGTGGCGCGCCTCGATCGCGCCGTCGACACCATGCTGGCCGACGGCCTGGCGGTCGAGATCGACATGCACCCCAGCGACGCGTACAAGCAGCAATTGCGCAGCGGCGACGAAGGTGTGGAACGGTTCACCGCGCTGTGGCGCAAGCTGGCCGCGCACTATGCCAATCGCGATCCCGAGCGCGTGTTCTTCGAAATTCTGAACGAGCCGGAGGTGAGCGATCCCTACCGCTGGGCCGGGATTCAGGCGCATGTGGCGGAGGCCATCCGCCAAGTTGCGCCGCGGAATACGCTCATTGCCGCGGGCGCGAACTACTCCAGCCTGCACGACCTGCTGCAACTGGAGCCGCTGGCCGACGGCAACGTGATTTACACGTTCCATTTTTACGAGCCGCACGAGTTCACGCACCAGGGCGCGAACTGGGGCGTGGCGTGGTGGAGCGAGACGCAATCGATCCCCTATCCGGCCCCGAACTTCGCTTCGTCCGCGGACTTGCAGGCGTTTTTGCACGAGGTTCCCGACGCGGCGGACCGCGCGGAGCTGGAAAATTATTTTCTCGACGGTTGGAATGCGCGGCACATCCGGCTGCTGATTGACGAGGCGGCGGATTGGGCGCGCGCGCATCATGTGCCGCTGCTCTGCAACGAATTCGGCGCCTACCGCGCATACGCCGATCCCGTGTCGCGCGCCAACTGGATTCGCGACACGCGCACGGCGCTCGAGGCCGACGGCATCGGCTGGGCGATGTGGGATTATCGCGGCGGATTTGGCGTGGTGACCAAGCAGGACGGCCAACCCGCGCAGGTGGATGAGATGACCGTGCGCGCGCTGGGACTGCGCGGGCGGTGAGACAGTGGTCAGTGATCAGTAATCAGTGATCAGTAATCAGTGGCCGCGGGCCTGGCTACCGGCGTGCGGCGGGTGTTGTTCTTTTAGTACCCCCCGGTCTCCCCCCCCTACCCTTTTCAGGTAAAGTCGTCATTCCAGACGGGTTAGCGCCCGGGAGGGCGGATTCGGCAAGTGGTTTAAAATGAATGAGTTAGTGTAAAGTCGTGTCTCCAGGCCATTTGCGCGTCCAAGGTCTTTGCAACGTGGGTCGCGGGCCGTGGCTCGTGCTGCACGATTCCTAGACCGCGTTTCGCGGGGCGTGATTCGTGGTTTTTGAACTACGGCCCCGGCTTATTGATCTCTGATCTCCGGTTTTATTGTGCGCCGGGAGGGGGAAATTATCTGCAAAGCCGGCGGGCGGATTTTGCAGCATGTTTTGGGTGGGTTGCGGGGGAGACGGGGCTCGGTGGGCTTGCGGTTCGGTGGCGGGTGGTTTTTTTCGAATGCGGATCGGGCCGGAGGTTGGTTTCGGCCAGGGCGTTGATCGGGACTGGCCTCGCTGGACCGCGGGCTTCTTCCCGCTCATTCAGGTCCGGAGCCTCCCCGGTCCCCAAGAGCGAGGGACCGGGGGCGCCCTCGGTGTGGTTTTTGGGGTCCAGACCGAGGCCACCCGCCGAGATGGGGATGTGGCATGGGTCGGGCGCGGGGTGGGCGTTTGTTGGAATCAATCCGGAGCCTCGTCTGCTGAGGCCTCGGCCTGTTTCTCCGCAGGCAGCTCATCCGTTTTGATCAGGGATATCCCTCCGCGAGACGAAATCCTCGAATGTGCTCACCTCGAACTGGCGGCTTGGATCGGATGCAATCCACACAAAGGAGCCAACTGCGAGGTTACGGTTTGCATCCTGGCGCGAAGCCGCAGTTTTCCAGTTAAGGTAGGTTGTAGTGAACCCCACGTTTTTCTTGAGACAGCGTTTCGCCATTTTCCTTAACTGCTCAACTTTGTGGGAATCAACCTCGCCGTCGCTTGTGACGGCCTCGATACACCAAAGTTCCTCGCGTTCCGAATTCCAAAGCAAAACGTCAGGAAATGCATCCTCAAGACCGATAGAGACCCCAGCCCTTGCGAGCCTCTCGGCGTACTCGGGGGAAATCCTTCGACCGTCAGAATCGTCGATGTAGAGAACGGAAAAGCTGGGCAGGAAGTTCTTCGCATAAATCGAGATTGAAAGGTTTATGAGTTGCTCATGACCGGTGTCAACTGCCTTTTTTGACTCTTCTGCGGCTCGTGCCTGCATCTCCATGCGTCGCCGAGTTGCATCCTTGCTATTCCATCGGGAAAGCTCCCTTTCCCAACTATCTTTAGGTGCTTGCAGGATTGAGACGAATTCCTTGTTAAGTCGATACGATGAGTTCGGGGACTTTGGCTTCACGTGCCCCGAAACGAACTCCCCGTCGAAGAGTGTGACCTCCTCGATTGCGCCGATCTCTCTTAGCGGTTTAATCCAATAGTCCCGGCCTTCACGATCCAGTTTTATGTCGTTGTCACGCTGTAGAAAAGCGATATGGCAGCCCAGCTGCGCGGTCGTTGCTCCGTCAGAGAATTTGAATCCCTTGAAGCTTTCCGTGATGTTGTCCAGCAGGGCGAACACGCAACAAACGCGATCGTCGGTCTTCAGGGCGATTTTTGAGAGGACCTGCTCAACGCGCGATTTTGATACGCCTTGAAGTGACTTCGGAATGCTCGCGCCAACGAGTCTGATGCGTTCTTTGCGCAAAGCTCTAAACTGGTCGTGAATGGAAATTCGCTTTGCCATTATGAGCTAAGTTTCTCATAACGAGCGCAATGCGCATCAAAATTGGCCGTTTCACATCAGAAAACGCTCAAAAAGATCGTGAACGCCTTCATTGGCCCTGCCGCCTCCGGCCATTTTCTTATTAGGCTTTGCTAATCTGCCTAGTTCGATTAGGGTGGCTCGGCTCGGATACTTCATCATGCGGAGATCCGTCGCGTTGACCTGCGTGTGCCCATTAAATCTTCGAAAATTCTCATCAACGGCTGCTGTGTTTAGATAAGCGGCGAGTCCGTCAGCGAGCGCGTTTGGTAAGCCGCGTTTGTTCTCATGGAAAACGTTGAGATGATTTTCAAACCCGAGAACCGGTGCGTCTCCGAAGGGAGTTGGGTCCACGACGCTCGCTATAATCCTGCGCTTTTCCTCCTTCGAGGAGAAGCGGCGCACCACGCAATAGCACCCGCTTGGGTAAAGCCATTTCTCAGTTTCGCGATTCCGGCATATCGCATTGGGTTTTTTCGCCCCCAGCTTGGGCCATTCTGTTACGCCGCTCGTAAAATGTCCTGCGTACAACAAGGGGACTGTGCCTGATTCCGGGTTGTCGCGCAAGTGCTTTCGCAGTCGGAAGTCGACCACAGGCCCTGTTGACACCTGGACGCCGATCTCCTCCAAAGAGGAGCAAACTGCTGTGGAGAGCTCGATCACGGATTTGCCCGGGGTCGTGGGGACATGGATGAACCGTTCAGAGTCGTCTTCGTGGACGATTCGATCAAATGCGTGCTCGTGTGTGACAACGTCGGTGAACCGGTCGTCAGTAGAAGTGGAAATGGTGACGGAGCCTTGCTCGGCTCCGCGCTCAAGCCGAATGATGATGTTTTCCTGTAGCACATTGTCGTCCCTAAATGCGTGATTCCGGGACTCAAATAGATGCATGTGTCGGAGGGCTGCACGGCTCAGGATAAAGTCGCGGAAAGGCCTATAGTACGGACCATTGCAGAAGCTGCGCGGGATGATTGCTACAATTTGCCCGTTTGTGCTCGCTTGGGCAACTGCGAGCGCAACGAACGCAGAGTAGAGATTCACAGTCTCAATTCCGAGGTTGCGCAGGGCATGTCGATGGTCGGAGTCGCTACTGATTTTCTTATAAGGCGGATTAAGGATCGCGTGCGTGTATTCGTTGTGATCGCTCAGGAGCGGCTGGTCTGCCAACTCTATGAAATCTCCTCCGAATACATGCGACCGAACCCCGTTGTACGCGCTAAGGTTCTTGCACAAGTGGCTCCTCAGGGATTCGTCGATTTCATACGCGAATACGTCAACGGAGTCAAAGTTGAAACCGCCCTTTGTCCATCTGTCAAGGAAGGCACACGAAAGTGCGCCGATTCCAGCGCCCGCATCCAAGAGGCGGCAATTTCGCCCTGTACTTTGCGGAAACAACGAGGCCATGAAACGGGCAACGCTGGACGGGGTCATGAACTGGCCCAACTCTGTCTTACGCTTCTGGGCGATGCGCGGGGAAATCTCTCGGCGCAGGCTTTCCGCACGTTCAAGTTGCTGGAGCATGTCACCCCTCGTCGCGCGCATTTCTCGCCCTCAGTCAGATTTTAAAGGCGGGTTGATATGCGGCAGCGCCTAAAAACCATCATAGGAGAATGTACGGCGAACGTCTATCAGCGAGTGCCCCGCTCCCCTGAAATCCTGGTTCCAAAAGTTCATTGGTTTCCCAAAACAGGAGCGCACCGTTCTGGTCCTTTCACTTATGTGCACAGCGAACCTCAAAGGAATTAGCCCAGAATTCGTACCCTGATGTCGGCTTGTGTTGACCACTGCGGTTGCGAATGCTCCACTGGACGGGCGATCGGGGACGCGCTTGAGGTTTATCGCGGCTTCGCCGCGTACTTTGTTTCTCAAAAATGGGCGGGCGGGTTGCGGCTGTCGGGGATGAATCCCCGACCTACCAGCCAAGCCCTGATACAAAACGCGCGGTTGTTGCGGCGCGAGTGAACTCGCGCCCTGATACAAAGCTTAGCGGTCGTTGTGGCGTCCGATATGGGTTCAATCCGCTCGCGGCTTCGCCGCGGGCTTTGTTTCTCAAGATTGGGCGGGCGGGGTGCGGCGCGGCTGAAGGCCGCGCCCTGATACAAGACGAGGCGCGCAAGCTGGCACCCAGGACCTGCAAGCTACCGGCTGGCTGCTGACCACTGATTACCGATTACTGTTCGTGACGATGCGCTCGGAGACGGCTTCGAGGATCTGCTCGTGGACCTCGTCCATACTGAGGTCGCCCTCGATGAGGACGACGCGGGCGGGCTCACGGGCGGCGATTTCGCGGTACTTCTCCCAGACGCGGCGGAAGAAGGCGTCCTTCTCCGACTCGAAGCGGCCTTCGCTGGAGCCGGTTTCGGCCTCGACGCGATCGTTGCGGCGGCGCGCGCGGTTGAGCGACGCCTCAAAGCCGGGCAGAAGCAGGAGGGTGAGGTCGGGCTGAAGTCCGCCGCAGATGAGGCGATGCAGGTCGAGCACCACCTGCGAGCCGAGCTCGCGGCCGCCACCCTGATAGGCCTCAGTGGAATCGGTATAACGGTCGCAGATCACGATGCGGCCCGCGTCAAGAGCCGGCTGAATGACCTCGGCGATGGATTGGGCGCGGTCGGCAAACATGAGGGCCATCTCTGCCATGGGCGCCACGGCGGCGGAACGGGAGTTGAGCAGGATCTCGCGGATGCGGTCGCCGGTGGGCGTGCTGCCGGGCTGGCGCAGGAGCACGGGTTCCTGGCCGCGGCGCGTGAGCCACGCCGCCAAGCGCTTGATCTGCGTGGTTTTACCCGACCCGTCGAGGCCCTCGAGGGTGATGAAGACACCGCGCGGCATGGCCTGAGGATAACACCAGGGACTAAGGGACTAAGGGGCCAGGGAGTTAGGGAGCGAGTCGACGGGTCAGCAAGTCAGCGGGTCAGCGAGGCGGCGGGCCGGTGAGAAGGCGGGGACTGCGGAGTGCGGGTCTGGACAGGCTGCGGAAAAAGTCCGGAGAAAGAGCGAATTCGGCAAGGGAGAGATTGGCAGGGGCTGAAGCCCGACTCATTCTGCGGACTTTATCGGCCCGGCTGAAGCCGTGCCCTTGTTACAAAGCCCCTGAGTCGAGTTTTTCCGCAGCCTGTGGAGACCCGCACGACAGCCGGACTGGAGTCCGACGGTACGGACTGGCAGCAGGCGGCACGATTTCGGCTGCTGTGGCAGCGGCAGGAGACAAGTCTGTTTGAGTTGTGTTACAAGGAAGTGAATTCCCCAAAAAGCTTCGGGATTCAGGCCCGCGAGGGTCTTTGTTCTGTTGGAGTGAGATATGCGTTTGCCAGTCACGCTGAAATTTATCCTTTGCGCCCTTTTGCTGGGCGCACTGCCGGCCAGCCGGCTCACCGCGCAAAACCTAACGCTGGAGGGCCAGACGGGCGGATTTCTGACGCCGACCGCGTATGTGGTCTACGCCGAGAAGGGCCAGTTCTTTTCACATCCGGCCGTCGGGTTCCATTACATCGATGCTTCGGCGGTTATCGGCAATGTTGAAACCTTCAGCATCACCGAGAGCTTTGCCAGCCGGGCAGAGGCCGGGTACACCCGCAGTGTTCACCAGTTTGGAGACCAGCCCACCGCTACGGCCACACCGCTGGGCCTGAGCAACCTGTGGAACTACTCCGGCATGAACGTCATCCACGGCAAGGTCATCGTGATCAACGACGGTCAGTTCGGCGCGTGGATGCCGGGGATTGCGGTTGGCGGCCTGGTCCGCACCGACGACCACTTTGTTTCCGGCGCGGCCAACAAGACGCTGACAGGAACAGACAAGTCGTATACCAACGGCGACGTGTACGTGGCCGTGACCAAGACGTGGGCGAAACCTCCAGTGCCGTTCCTGGTGAACCTGGGCTGGAAGGCGACCAATGCGACGATTTTCGGGCTGGGCGGTCAGAGCACGCGCTTCGGCGGGCGGTTCTTCGGCGGTTTGGGCATTCCGCTGCCGATCGGCCATGGGATCGTCGCGGTGCCGTCGGCGGGATTTACGCAGGAGCCCAAGACCGCGGTGAATTTGAACACCCTGCTGAACGCGGCGCTCTACCAGTGCGAGGCGTTGCTGGCGTGCAATCCTGCATCGTACCCGCTGATGAGCGCGCATATCCCTACAACGCTGGACTATGCGGTGCGCGTGACGCAGAGGGATAAGCCGCACTTCGCGTTTGACATTGGCGTAGGGCAGGTGGCGGGGAACATTGGATCCATCTATGTAGCAAACCCCTACTTCAATCCCACGGTCCCCGCGGACGGGCCTCCGGTGGTTACGACGCCGGTGAACCTGCAGGCGCGGCACGTGGTGGGCCTGGGGCTCAGTTACAGGTACTAGCGAGTCGGCAGGGCGGCGAGTCGGCAGGTCAGCGGGTGGGCTAGCCAGCTAGTAAAGCTATTCGATTCAGCGAGAATTGTGGAAAAACATGCCCCTCCCGGAGCAACTTCTCCGCTTGGGAGGGGTTCCAATGACATATGCTGGATGCGCCGCCGAACGGCGGCCCCAACTGGCGAGAGGAAGCAGAATACAGGAGGTTTTTCCGTGCGAATTTTCCAGGCTGTGCGCGCGAAATCTCTGCGCGTGATGTTGCTGGCGCTTTTTCTTTGCGCGATCCCCGCATCTTCGTTTGCGGGAGTTTTCATCAGCGTGGGCTTTGCTCCGCCGGTGCTGCCGGTGTATGTGCAACCGCCCTGCCCGGAGCCGGGCTTGATGTGGACGCCGGGCTACTGGGCGTACGGCCCTGACGGCTACTACTGGGTGCCGGGGACGTGGGTGCCCGCGCCGTATGTTGGTGCACTGTGGACGCCCGGCTACTGGGGCTGGGGAGGGGGCCTGTATGTGTGGCATCCCGGATACTGGGGAGCGCACGTGGGCTACTACGGCGGCGTGAATTATGGATTCGGCTACATGGGCATCGGGTTTGCCGGCGGCGCGTGGCGCGGCGGCGTGTTTGCGTATAACACGGCGGTGATGAACGTGGGTCCTGGCATTCACAACGTCTACCGGGACACGACGATCGTCCACAACACAACCGTCATCAACAACAACCATGTGGCTTTCAGCGGCGGGCCGGGCGGCATCAATCATCCGCCAACAGCGCAAGAGAACGCCTACTCGCACGAGCAGCACATGACGCCGACGGCGGCGCAAACGCAGCATGAAACCGCGGCCCGAACCAATGTAAATGCGTACGCGAGCCACAATGGCGGGCATCCGACGAACCTGGCCACAGCCAGGCCGGGGGGCGGCAATCCGCACGGCAATACGGACAGGGCCGTCAACTACAATTCCTCGAAGTCGAATTCGGGCAACGTGACGGCGCCCCGCGGCCAGAATCGAAGTACGCCGGCGTCGAGGACGTACAACTCCTCGCACTCGAACACCAGCAATGCTCCGGCGCATACGGGAGGCGGGCAGCAGCACGGGCAGCCGGGCATGGCAGTCAAAGGCCAGGGAGTGCCGGACCATGCTCCGCATGGGAAGCCGCATCGTTGAGGAGACGCTTCAAGAAGGTTCAGCAGACAACAGCAGAACCGAAAAGGCCTACGAGAAATCGTGGGCCTTTTTGTTGCAGCGGAGGGGCGGGGGAGCGAGGCTAGCGGAGTTGCAGCAGTTTCAGAATTGCTGAACCCGGAATCTGCCTTCGTGGTGTCCCACCCTTTCCGCACAGAACGCGGAAAGGATGGGGCACGGGGGTCTATGCGAGTGGAGAGAGGAGGGTTGAGGTTTGTGCTTTCCCACCCTTTCCGCACAGAACGCGGAAAGGATGGGGCACGGCGCCCCGTTGCTCCCTGTTTCAGTTGTCCGTTGTGGGGGCGTAGTAGCCTTCGCGGGTGATCACGTTGAGGTCGGTCTTGTCGGTAGTGAGGACGATCTTGTGGAACTCGCCGTCGGTATCGACCTTGTCGGGCGTGTAGGTGAGCAGATACTGCTGGCGCAGCGATGCGGCGATCTGGTTGTAGATCTCGTCGAGATTGTCCTTCTTTTTGGCCTCGAAGAACTGTCCGCCGGTGCGTGAGGCGATCTGCTGCATGATTTTCTTGCCGTCGACTCCAGCTTGGCTTCGGGGATTGCCGCCGCGGTGTCCGCCGCCGCCGGGGTAGCCGCCGCCACCGCCGGGATAGCCTCCGCCGCCCATGCCGCCATGGTGTCCGCCGCCGCCCGGAAAGCCGTTGGAGGAATGTTCTTCTTCGCCTTTGAAGTAAATGGCAAAGACCTGCACGTTGGCGCGGTCGGCAGCATCGATGGCGTCGTTGAGGGTTTCCTTGCTGCCGCTGTCCGCGCCGTCAGAGAAAACGATGAGCGCCTTGCGCCCGTCTTTGGGCTTCATGAGCTCGTCGGAGGCGAGGTAAATCGCGTCGTAAAGCTGGGTTCCGCCGCCGTGCCCGCCGTGCTGCCCGTAGCCGCCACTTCCGCCGCGATCGTCGCCGCTGCTTTCAGGGCCCTGGTTGTTGCGCTCCTGTGAGGTTGGCCCCATGCCGTCGAGCTCGTGATGCAGCCGGTCGCGCGAGTTGGTGAAGTCTTCAAGCAGCTCGACTTCACGGTCAAAGTGAATCAGGAAGGCCTGGTCGCCCCGGACACCGGCCTTCGGATCAGTGGGGAGCATGAGGTCAATGAACTTGCCGGCGGCCTTGCGCTCGGCGTCCATGGCCGACGAGACACTGCGACTGGTGTCAACCAGCAGGCCGAGGCGGAAAGGCAGATTGCTTTGAGAGGTAAAGCTCTTGATGACCTGCGGGCGGCCATCCTCGGTCAGTGTGAAGTCCCTGGCCGCGAGGTTGGTGACCAGTGCGCCGTGCTTGTCTTCGACCACCACGGGGAGTAGAACTTCGCGCGCCTGCACCTTGATGTTGGCGATGGGCTTTTGGGCGGAGGGCTGCTGTGCTACGCCGGAGCTGCGCACTGCGAAAAACACGAGCACAGACACAGCGATGAGCGACAAAACAAGACAAAACGTCGACTTGATTTTCATGAGATCTCGCGAAAACTACACGTTCAACACCTTAGACGCTTTCATCGGGGTCTGCGATGACGTTTTTGGGGGTTGATTTTGGAGCCGTGGCGGGGCCCAAGGAGCGAGTCAGCAAGTCCGCAGGCCGGCCTTACCGCAACAAATCTTCGAGGGTCGTACTTAGGTCGGTTTTGTCGTCGCGGTATTTCACGATGGCGGGGGCGTAGAGGCTGAGACCCCAGGCTTCGCTCTGGGGATGGCCTTTGCCCTTGCCGACGGCGCGGGAGCCGGGGACGACGACGGCATTCTCGGGAACGATGAGCGGGGTTTCGGCGGCGGCGCGCAGCACTTCGCCTTTGACGAGATCGAAAAGGGGAGTTCCGCGGGTGAGAATGGTGCCGGCCGCGAGCACCGCGCCCTTGCGCACGAGGGTGCCTTCGTAGACGCCGCAGTTGCCGCCGACCAGCACATCGTCTTCAATGATGACGGGGCTGGCGTTGACCGGCTCGAGGACGCCGCCGATTTGCGCCGCGGCGCTCAGGTGCACGCGTTTGCCGATCTGGGCGCAGGAGCCGACCAGGGCGTGGGAGTCGACCATGGTTCCCTCGTCGACCCATGCGCCGGAGTTGATGTACATGGGCGGCATGCAGACGACGCCGCGCGCCACGTAAGCGCCGGCGCGCACGGAAGAGCCGCCGGGCACGACGCGCACACCGTCCGCCACGGAGAAAAGCCGCGCGGGGAAGGTGTGCTTGTCGACAAATGAGAGCGAGCCGGCGGTGGAACTTTCGAGCGCGCCGAGACGGAAGCCGAGCAGGATGCCTTGCTTGACCCAGGCGTTGACGCGCCATCCCGTGGGCGAGGCGGGGTCGGGCTGGGCGGCGCGCACTTCACCGCGTTCGAGGCTGGCACGGAGTTCCAGAAAGGCCTTCATGGCCGCCGGGTCGCCGCTCGAGGCCGCTCCCGCGGCAAAGTGCCGCACGATTTCCTGTTCGAGCTGGGTGAAGTTCATTCCAATGTGAGTGTAACAATTGCAGGGAGCAAGGGAGCAAGGGAATGAGAAAGCCAGGGCGAGGGAGAGGGATAGTCAGGCGGGGTGGATGGGAGCGAGGGTGGGCTTGATGCGGGGCCGCGTGTGCGCGCCGACGGGCTGGAGGCGGAAGCAGTTTTTGCCGGAGGGAATGAGCGCCAGAGGAATGGGCGCTTCGCCGGGACGGCCGTGGAAGTTCTTCGACTCGAGCCACGCGCAGAGGCGGGGATCGCAAATCTGCGTCTGGCCATGCCAGAAATCGGGCTTGAGGCCGAGCTGAATGAGCAGATGGTCGAGGTGCAGCTCAATGACGTTGGCTTCCCTGGGGAAGTAGCGGCGCACGTTGATGGCGCCTATCTCGACGCCGGTAAACTCGCGGCCTTTGCACTGGGTTTTGACGACCATGGAGCCCTGTCGAACAACGGAGAGAGAAGTACTTTTGGAATGAGCCCAGTCTAAGAAGAATTGCGAGGAGGGGATATGGGCGGGGAGAGAAAAGCGGCAGGCGGTTCCTGATTTGAGACGGGCGAAAGGGGAGCCCGGAATTGGGAAAGCCCGTGCGGGGCGTTGGAGCCGGGAAATGCGACGCAGGCAAGACGCGACCATCGGCCCGTATGCGATACTCGAAACGGCATGTACAAACGGATCGTATTAAAGCTATCGGGCGAGGCTCTTGCGGGGGAGCGGGGCTTCGGCCTGGATGCCGAGAAGGTGTCCGAGATTACCGGCGAGCTCGCGGAGATTCATGCGCTGGGCGTGGAAATCGGCGTGGCAGTGGGCGGCGGGAATTTTTTCCGCGGCGTGGAAGCGCAGGCCAAGGAGATGGACCGTGTGAGCGCCGACAACATGGGCATGCTCTCGACGGTGATCAACGCACTGGCCCTGCAGGACGCTCTGGAGCAGCGCGACGTGCAATGCCGGGTGATGAGCGCGGTATTCATGAACCAGATTGCGGAGCCGTACATCCGGCGGAGGGCGGTGCGGCATTTGGAAAAGGGCCGCGTGGTGATTTTTGCGGCGGGCATCGGGAATCCGTTCTTCTCCACCGACACGGCGGCCAGCCTGCGCGCCATGGAGATCAAGGCCGATGTGCTGCTGAAGGGCACCAAGGTGGAGGGCGTATATAACGCCGATCCGGTGCTGGTGAAAGACGCCGTGAAATACGACGAGATCACCTACATGGACATTCTGCGCCAGGGGCTGAAGGTGATGGACCTGACGGCGGTGAGCCTGTGCAAGGACAACAACCTGCCCATGATCATCTTCAACATGAACCGTCCGGGCAACATTCGGCGCGTGGTGCTGGGCGAAAAGGTGGGATCGCTGGTGACGGCGTAAAAGACAGGGATCAGGGAACAGAGATCAGGGATCAGAAAACCGTTCCATTCTTGCCTTTGCTTGCCGCGTTCCGGGGATCAAGTTGAGTTGTTCTGGTCCCTATTCCCCACTCCCTATTCCCTGGTTCTTCGGAGCGTCTAACTGTACGTGGAAACTCGCAAGCCAGCGCCGCTGAAGGCTTTGACAGGGCTGCGCTGCTTCGCGGCCATCAACATTGTTCTCTTCCACTTTTCCAATCCGCAGTGGTTCAACTTCAACTTTTACTTTCCCGCGCCCTTTATGGCGCGCTCGGTTCACATTCCCCTGCTGCTGGCGCCGGTGGTCAACGCCGGGTTCATCTCCGTGAGCTATTTCATCCTGCTTTCGGGATTTGTGCTCGGCTATAACTACAACGAGCGCGCACGCAACGGGGAACTGGACCGCAAGCGGTTCTGGGAGGCGCGCTTTACCCGCATCTACCCCATTTACTTTTTGAGTTTGCTGCTGAGCCTGGGGAGCCTGAAGGCGGAATACGGGACGCATACGCACGCCATGTTCTGGACGGGGGTGGTGCTGACGCCGTTGCTGCTGCAGGGGTTTGTTCCGGCTGTGGCCACGTTCCTGAACACGCCGGCGTGGACCATGTCGGCCGAAGCTTTCTACTACGTCATTTTCCCCTGGCTGGCGCGAGGGAAAAAGCCCGCGCGGGTGGGGCCGTATGTGGCAAAAATGGCGGGTGTGTGGGTGCTGGGATTGACGCCGGGCGCACTGTACATGGCCTTCAACCCGGACGGCATCGCGCATCCCGACCGCTGGAGTTACGGGCCATGGCTATGGGCGCTGAAATACACACCCTACTCGCACATTTTCAGTTTTGTGTTCGGCGTGATGCTGGCCAACCTGGATGGGCTGATTCCGCGCGCGAGCAGGGTGCGGCTGTGGCTGGGGCTGATCGGATTTGGCGGAATCTACGGCATCCTCAGCCTGGGGCCGCTGGTTCCTTACGCCATCATCCACGACGGGTTGTTGATGCCGCTGTTTGCCTTTATCGTTCTGGGATTGGCGGGGAAAAATCCGCTGGCCGCTGTTCTGGGCGTGCGGCCGCTGGTGTTTGTGGGCGAAGCCAGCTATTGTCTCTATTTGCTTCACTTCGTGTTGTGGCACCTGATTCACGATTCGCATGTGCTGGATATGGTGGGGCTGAGCCGTTTCGATCCGTGGATCAGTTACGTACTGCTGATCGCGCTGGCGCTGGTGGCGCTCTACTTCATTGAGAAGCCGGCGCAGCGCAAGCTGCGCGAGTGGATGCACGCGACGAATGTTCTGCGGGGCGGTGAGCAAGTCAGCAAGCCGGCAAGTTAGCGAGTCAGCCTATCCGGTCCTCAACGCAAAGAGCGGATTTGGATGGGCGCGCGGCGGGGCTGTGCTGTCCCACCCTTTCGCAAAAGGCGCGAGAGGATGGGGCACCGAATTTTGTGCGGGGTTTGGGAGAGGGCGGTTTGGAGTTCGTGTTTTCCCACATCTCAACCTCGAGACTTGAGCCACCCCAATTCGCGATGAGATTGCTGCAGGCATGAAAAAGCCCAGCCTTTTAGCTGGGCTTTTTGCTGTTTCACTTCTTCACTCAGTTCACTTACTCAATCACGATTCACGGTTCCTATGGAGTGATGGATTGCGTGGCATGGTTGCCATGGGGAACCGCGAGGACCGCCGTGGGAAGCGCGCCAGTGGGGTAGGGCGTGGCCTGCGTGGCCTCCAAAGCGCCGGTATTGGGATTGAGCCTGAAGCCGGAGATGGAGTTGTCGAGATGGTTGGCAGTGTAGACGAAGCGGCCCAGCGAAGGCTCGACGGTAACAGCTACCGGTTCGGTGTTGGTGGTGTTTCCGGACGTGGCGCCCGAGCCGACGATGGTGGAAGGCGTGCCGGTGGGCAGAGCGATCGAGTAGGACGACAACGTGTTATCCAGCGAGTTGGTGACGTACATATAAATGCCGCGCGGATCGATGGTGATGGAGGTG
>Ga0181519_10000099_pt1 | contig 74086 bp, 64 predicted proteins | sample PEATcosm2014_Bin_26_FD_121102 | JGI IMG/M metagenome (GOLD analysis project Ga0181519, IMG submission 121102) | Peatland microbial communities from MTU Mesocosm Facility, Houghton, MI, USA - PEATcosm2014_Bin02_10_metaG | ecosystem: Environmental > Terrestrial > Soil > Wetlands > Peat | place...
GCCCGGGCCTGGCCGGCCTGACCGCAAGGCCTACCGGGGGCGCGGCCCGACCGGTCGGCGCCGGGATCCCCGACCGACAAAGGGTCGGACGGCCCCAATCCCTCAAGGTGGCCGGATCCCCTGAAGTACCGGAACGCCGTCTGATCGGGAGGATCGGGCCGGCGCTCCCACCGGTCTGCCCGGTGCGAACGCCGGACGGCGCGGCTCAGCGGCCGTCGCGCAGCCAGGCCAGCACGTCCCCGCCGTCGGCCCCCAGGGCCGGCGGCGGGCGTTCGTACCGGGGCGGTGTGGCCGAGAGCCGCACGGGGTTCGACAGCTGGGCGACCGGGTGGCCGTCGTGGCCGGGCATGGTGGTCACCGGCTCCAGTCCGAGCCGGGTGGCCAGTGCGAAGGCGCCGGCCAGGTCGTTGACCGGCCCGCAGGGCACGCCGACCGCCCCGAGGACGTCGACCCAGTGGGCGGCCGTCCCGACGGCCAGCGCCGACTCCAGGGCGTCGGCCAGCGCCTCGCGGTGGGCCACCCGGGCGGCGTTGTCGGCGAACCGGGGATCGTCGGCCAGGCCGCCCATCCCGAGGGCGGTGCACAGGGCGCGGAACTGCCGGTCGTTCCCCACCGCCACCGCCAACGGCGCGTCCGCGGCCCGGAGCGTCTCGTAGGGGGCGATGCTGGGGTGGCGGTTGCCCATGGCGGACGGCACCGTGCCGGTGGTCACGTAGCTCGAGCCCTGGTTCACCATCGAGGCCAGCAGGCTGGACAGCAGGTTCACCTCCACCACCTGCCCGCGGCCGGTGGTCCGGCGGGCCTGGAGCGCGGCCAGGACGCCGATGCAGGCGTGCAGGCCGGTCAGCACGTCGGCCATCGCCACCCCCACCTTGGTGGGCGGTCCTCCTTCCGGCCCGGTGATCGACAGGAGGCCGCCGACCGCCTGGACCACGAAGTCGTAGCCGGGCAGGTCGGCGCCGGCACCCGTCCCGAAGCCGGAGATGGAGCAGTAGACGAGGCCCGGATTGGCCTCCGTGAGCTGGTCGGGTCCGAGGCCGAGGTCGCCCATCCGGCCGGGGCGCAGGTTCTCGACGAGGACGTCGGCCCGGCGGGCCAGCTCCCGGGCGTCGGCCAGGCCCTGCGGGGTGCGGAGGTCGAGCTCCACGCTCCGCTTGTTCCGGTTCACGGAGAGGTAGTAGGCGCTGGTGCCGTCGACGAACGGCGGGCCCCACCGCCGGGTCTCGTCACCCGTACCGGGGTGCTCCACCTTGACGACGGTGGCGCCCAGGTCGGCCAGGAACATGGTGGCCAGGGGTCCGGCCAGCACCCGGCTGAAGTCGGCGACCACCACCCCGTCGAGGGCGCCGGTCGGGCCTCCCCCGGGGGCGTCCCCGGTCAGGAGCCGGTGTTGCAGGGGTCGTACCAGGGCTGCTCGCCGTCGAGGTCGTAGAGGGTGACGGCCAGGGTGTCCTGGTCGGCCTGGGAGGCGGTGTTGGGCGGCACCCCCACGAGGCCCGGCAGGCCGGCGTCGGTGGCGGCCTCGTTCCAGGTGGCCTGGCTGAACTGGAAGGCACCCATGTACTCCCCGTTGGCCGACACCGCCCCGTAGTCGCCGCCGGACTCGGCCTGCCGGACGCAGACCAGGAACGGCGGCAGCGGCGGGTCGGAGGTCGCCCCTCCCGAACCGGCCGTCGGGGCCGCGGGGCCGCCGGAGCCGGTGGTCGGGGCCGACGAGGACGACGCCGGAGCGGTGGTCGGCGCCGGGTGGCTCCCCGCCTGGGCGGCCTGGGCGGCCTGGGCCCGCTGGGCCGCCGCCAGCTCGGAGGCCTTGATCTGGGCCGCGGCGGCGGCCGCCTCGGCCGCCTGCTGGGCGGCCACCGCACCGGCCAGCTGTCCCTTGACCTGTGACTGCTCGGCGGCCAGCTGCCCCTGGGTGGCGTCGGCGTGCTGGAGGGCGGCCGACTGCTGGTTCTGGGCGGCCTGGTCGGCGGCCTGCTGGCGGGTGAGGGCGGCCTGCTGGGCCTCGAGCGCCTGGCGCGAGGTGCGGAGGGTGTCGATGGCGGTGGTGATGTCCCCCGAGGCGATCTGCTCGTACTCGCCGCGGGCCAGGGCCCCGACCCCGCCGCCGCTGAACACCTCGCTCTCCGTGCCGGTGGCCACCGAGCCGGCGGTCATGTAGTCGCGGAGGGCCTGGGCCCGGACCCGCCCGGTGTCCTGGTCGATCCGCTGCTGGTCGGCGGTGAGCTGCTGCTGGGTCTGGGCGATGGCGGCCTGGTCGTGGTCCACCTGCTGGGCGGCCACCCCCTCCTGCTGCTCGAAGCCCCCGATCTGGAGCTGCTCGAGGACCAGGGTGTGGGCGATCTGGGCGGCCTGGGACTGGAGGTCGGAGATCTGGTCGGCGCCCGCCGGCGCGGCGGTGACGGCCGGTAGCACGGGCGCGGCCACTGCCAGCACAGCCAGGGCTGCTGGGAGGAGCACGGTCGCCCGGAGCCGCCGAAGGCTCCACGCTCCAGTGTCTGACCCCGCGAGGGGGTCACACCGAGGGTGGGACACGAGGGTGGAGAAATTACCCGCCCCACCGCCCCGGCACAAACCCGGGCGGGGCCGTCGGGCGTCCCGCCCGGCCCCGCCCGGGGCCCGGAACGCCCCGTCCCGGGGCCCCGGCGGCCGGGCGCACGGTACGGTGGCGCATGGCCGACGACGCGTCCATCGCCCTCGAACGGGTCGAGCAGCTGCTCGGCGAGCTCGACCCCCGGCAGGTGCCGGTGACCGCGTTCCGAGGCCGCCAGTTCGACCTGGGCCTGGCGTGGATCTCCCTTCCCGAGGGCGGCGGCGGGCTGGGCCTCGCCCCCGGCGTCCAGCGCCTGGTCGACGACCGGCTGCGGGCCGCCGGGGCCACCCCGCCGGGGGCCCGGGAGTTCTTCGGCCTGACCATGGCCGGGCCCACCGTCGCCACCCACGGCTCCGATCAGCTGCGGGCCCGCCTGCTGCGGCGGACCTTCACCGGCGAGGACGCCTGGTGCCAGCTGTTCAGCGAGCCCGGGGCCGGCTCCGACCTGGCCGGCCTGGCCACCCGGGCGGTCCGCGACGGCGACGAGTGGGTGGTCACCGGGCAGAAGGTGTGGAACACGCTGGCCCACATCGCCGACCGGGGGATGCTGGTCACCCGCACCGATCCCGAGGCCCCCAAGCACAAGGGCCTGACCTACTTCGCCCTCGACATGCACGCCCCGGGCGTGGAGGTGCGGCCGCTCCGCCAGATGACCGGTGAGGCCGAGTTCAACGAGGTCTACCTCACCGAGGTGCGGGTCCCCGATGGCGACCGGATCGGTGACGTGGGGGAGGGGTGGCGGGTGGCCATGACCACCCTGTCCAACGAGCGGACCAGCATCGGCGGGGGAACCGGGCCGCCGACCCGGGGCTCCGGCTCCATCGCCGAGGCCCTCCGGATCTGGCGGAGCGGCACCGTCCGGCAGAACGCCGTCGACCGCGACCGGCTGACCCGTTCGTGGATCGAGGCGGAGGTGCTGCGTCTCACCAACCTCCGGGCGGCGGCGAACCGCAAGGCGGGGAACCCCGGACCCGAGGGGTCGATCGCCAAGCTGCTCTTCGCCGAGGTGAACAAGCGGACCTACGAGCTCTGCGTCGACCTGCTGGGGGCCGACGCCCTGGCCGGCTACGACTACACCCTGCGCCGGACCGAGTCGCTCGGCCTGATCGGCCCGCCGGGCTCCGCCCGGAAGATGTTCCTGCGGTCGCGGGCGAACTCCATCGAGGGCGGTACCTCGGAGGTGCAGCGGAACATCCTGGGCGAGCGGATCCTGGGGCTGCCCGGGGACGTCCGGGTGGACAAGGGCGTGGCGTGGTCCACGCTGCCGCGCAGCTGAGCGGCCGGGTGGCGGGACGGTGACCGACGCACGGCAGTTCCTCGGTATGCAGCGGCTCGGGGACGACCTCCACTGGCGGCTCGACGTCGTCCCGGAGCTGTGCACCCCCGGGGACTTCCTCTTCGGCGGGTGCGGCCTGGGCGCCGCCCTGGTCGCCCTGGAGGCGGCCGCCGAGCGGCCGGTGGTGTGGTCGACCGCCCAGTACCTGTCCTACGCACCGACCGGGTCGGTCCTCGACCTCACCGTGACCCTGGCCGCCGAAGGCCACCGGGTCACCCAGGGGCGGGTGGTCGCCTGCGCCGGCGACCGCGAGATCCTGACGGTGAACGCCGCCGCCGGCTCGGCGGCGGCCGTCGGCGCCGGCGGGGTGTGGGTATCGCCGCCCGAGGTCCCGCCGCCCGACGAGTGCCCGCCTCGCCGGACCACCGGCTTCTCCACCACCTCGATCTTCGACCGTATCGACGTGCGCCTGGCCCGGGGCCGCACCTTCGAGGAGCTCGCCGCCGGCGGCGGTCCCGGCGAGGCGACCAGCGCGCTGTGGGCGCGGGTGCCCGGCCACCTCGAGCCCTCCGCCGCCACCCTGGCCATCCTCGGCGACTACGTGACCGGGGCGGTGTCGCAGCCGCTCGGCCGCCTGGTGATGTCCCGGAGCCTCGACAACACCCTGCGGATGGTGTGCCTGGAGCCGACCGAATGGGTGCTCTGCGACATCCACATCGAGGCCCTGATCGGCGGGTACGGCCAGGGGATCGTCTACCTCTGGTCGCAGTCGGGCACCCTGCTGGCCACGGCCAGCCAGTCGATGAGCGTGCGCCTCTGGGCGTGAGGGCCGTCCCCGGGGTCGGTACCCTGGCCGGGTGGCCGTCCTCGTCGATCTGGAGCAGGTGGCCGTGCGGCGGGTCGACCGGGTGCTCTTCGAAGGGCTCTCGCTGACCGTCACCGACGGTGACCGGATCGGGGTGGTGGGCGTGAACGGCGCCGGCAAGTCGACCCTGCTCCGCCTGGTGGCCGGGGTCGACCGACCGGCCGAGGGGGTGGTGCGGCGGGGCCGGGGGACGCGGGTCGGCTTCCTCGAGCAGGCGCCCGTGCTGCCGCCGGGGACGGTGCGCCGGGCGGTGGGGGAGGGGTGGGAGGCCGAGGCCGCCCTCGACCGGCTGGGGATGGCCGGCGAGGCCGGTACCGACGTGGCCGAGCTCTCCGGCGGGCAGGCCAAGCGGGTCGCCCTGGCCCGGGTGCTGGCCCACCCGGCCGAGCTGCTGGTCCTCGACGAGCCCACCAACCACCTCGATCTGGGGGCGGTGGCCTGGCTCGAGGAGCGCCTGGCCGCCTTCCGGGGCGGCCTGGTCCTGGTGACCCACGACCGCCACCTCCTCGACCGGGTCACCACCCGGATGCTGGAGCTCGACGGCGGCCGCGCCCATGTCCACGAGGGCGGGTACGCCTCGGCCCTGGAGGCGCGGGCCGAGCGCGAGGAGCTGGCCTCGAGGGCCGAGGCCACGCGGAAGAACCTGGCCCGCCGTGAGCTGGCCTGGCTGCGCCGGGGCGCCCAGGCCCGGTCACGCAAGCCCCAGGCGCGGATCGACGCCGCCCTCCGGCTGCTCGACGGTGGGCGGGAAGAGCCCGACCGGCCCGGTGGGCTGGGCCTCGAGTCCGCCGCCCCCCGCCTGGGCGACAAGGTGCTGGACGTGGAGGCGGTGACCTTCCGCTACCGCCCGGCCGGTCCGGACGTGCTGGCCGGGGTCTCCCTCGTCCTCGACCGCCGCGAACGCCTCGGGGTGGTGGGCGCCAACGGGAGCGGCAAGTCGACCCTCCTCGAGCTGCTGGCCGGACGGCGGACGCCGACCACGGGGCGGGTGGAGGCCGGCCCCACGGTAGTGGTCGGCGTCTACGACCAGCAGGGGGTGGCGCTCGACCCGGACGCCCGGGTGCAGGAGGTGGTGGCCGGCCCGCACCGGACCCCCGGTGGCCTGGCCGACGTGGCGCTGCTGCAGCGGTTCCGGTTCACCGGCGAGCTGCCCTTCGCCCGGGTGGGCTCCCTCTCCGGGGGCGAGCGCCGCCGGCTGCAGCTGCTGGTGGTCCTGGCCGGCCGGCCCAACGTGCTGCTCCTCGACGAGCCGACCAACGACCTCGACCTCGACACCCTCCGGACGCTGGAGGACTTCCTCGAGGAGTGGCCCGGAGCCCTGGTGGTGGCCAGCCACGACCGGACGTTCCTCGAGCGCACCACCGGTCGGCTGGTGGCGGTGGGGTCCGACGGGTCGGTGGCCGGGGTGCCCGGCGGGGTGGACGGGTGGGGCGCCCGCCAGGGGGCGGGCACCGGACCCCGCCCGGCGTCCCCGGCGGGCCCGGCCCGCCCCCGCCCCGTGCGCCCGGCGGCCGCGGTGCCGGCGCGCCGCCGCCTCCGCGAGACCGAGAAGGAGCTGGTCGCACTGACCCGGGCGGTCGACCGGCTGACCGTGGAGCTCCACGCCGCCGAGGACCACGCCGAGCTGGCCCGCCTGGGGGCGGAGGTGGCCGACGCCCAGCACCGGCTGGAGGAGGCGGAGGAGCGGTGGCTGGTGCTGGCCGAGGAGGCCGAGGCGGGGGCCGGCGGGTGAGTCCGGACGGTCCGCCCCCCGGGCCCCCCGGGGCCCGGCTGGTCCTCACCACCCTGGTGGTCCTGACCGCCATGAGCGGGACGGTCGACGCCGTCAGCTTCCTCGGGCTCGGCCACGTCTTCACCGCCAACATGACCGGCAACGTGCTGGTCCTCGGCTTCGCCGCCGCCGGGGCGTCGGGCTTCTCGGTGACCGCCTCCCTGACCTCGGTCGGTGCCTTCGTGGTCGGAGCGGTGCTGGCCACCCGGATCTCGCGCCTCCTCGGTGCCCGGCGCCGGCGCCTGCTCACCGCCCTCGCCACCGAGGCGGCGCTGGCCGGGGTGGCGGCGGCGGTGGCCGCCTCCGGCCACCACGTGGGCACCGGCGGGGCGCGTTACGTGGTGATCGCGCTGCTGGCCCTGGCCATGGGCTTCCGGAACGCCACCGTGCGCAGCCTGGCCGTCTCCGACGTGGCCACCAACGTGCTCACCACCACCCTCACCGGGCTGGCCGCCGACTCCCCGCTGGCCGGCCGGGACGACGGCCGTGGCGGCCGACGGCTGGGGGCGGTGGTGGCCATGGTGGCCGGGGCGTTCGTCGGGGCGTGGCTCGAACTCCACCGGGGGGTCACCGTCCCGCTGGTGGTGGTGGCGGTGGTGGTCGGCGCCGTGGCCGTGGCGGTGGCGGTGAGCCCGGCGGCCCGTGCCCTCGACGAACGCTGAAGCGGACCGGTCAACCGTGGTCGGCCGTGTAGGCCTGCTCCTCGAGCGCGACATCACCCACCAGGTTCCCGAGGGCGAGGTTGAGGTCCTCGAGGTGGTAGCCCCAGGCGGGCCCGAGGGTCTCGGTGACCACCGGTCGGGTGTCGCCGGCGGCGGCCCGGTCGGAGACCTGGAGCCAGTCGGCCCCCTGCGACGACCTGCAGGTCGCCGAGTACAGCCCGGGATAGGCGACCCACGGGGTGGTGACCGGTGGGGCCGGCGGTGACATCGTCACCGTGGGGAACAACGGGTCGAGGTCGGCGGTGCCGCCACCGAGATCGGCGGGGTTCACGCAGGCCACCTGGACACCGGACCGCCCGGTCTGCCCGGACTGGAGGCTCACCCCCTGTCCCGCCCGGCCGAAGTCGCTGTCGGCCGGCGGGCGGGTGGGAAAACTCGAGTACGCGATGACGCAGCCGGTCTCCCGGGTCGAGGTGCACAGGGGCAGGTGCTTGAACGTCGACCCGACCACCCGGCCGACCGGCACGGTCACGTTTCCTCCGGCGATGACGGCCGAGACCGTCCGACTCCGGAGCGACGTGCTCGGGTCGACCTGGGCGGCGAGCAGTCGGATCAGCATCGCCGCCCCCTGCGAGTGGCCGATGAAGACCACCGGGTGCCCGTCGTTGAAGTTGGCGAGGTAGTCCTTCCAGGCGGCGAGGACGCTCCGGAAGGCCACCGCGTCGGCGGTGGGATCGCTCCCCAGTCCCTTGGCCAGCGACACCTCGGTCCGTTGACGGTACATCGGTGCCCAGACGCGGCAGACCTGCGAGAAGGGCGAGGCCTGGGCGACGGCGGCGTCGACCTCGACCGCCTGGATCCTCAGGTCGGCGTTCGCGGTGGGCTGGGTGCTCACGGTCGGGTAGAGGTAGAAGCAGTCGAAGGCGGGGTCGGACGGGGTCGAGGGGGTGGTGACCGTACGCGGTCCGCTGGCCGGAACCGTCGTCGTGGACTGGTCGGCGGCGCAGGGGTCGGCAGCCAGGCCGGGGCGGCACAGCCACGCCGTCCCCGCCGCGTCGGTCCGGGGCACGGTGCCGCCCGGCGGGGTCGCCACCGGCGACGCTCCGGCAATCGAAGTTGCGCCCAGCGGACCGAGGAACAGGGTGCCGATCAGCAGCGCCGCGCCGGTCGATCGACGTCCGATCAGGATGTTGCGCACTCCTCCCCCTTCCCTCCGTTGGCCACCGGCTCCGCTATTAGGCAACATGGTTGCATAGTTGGATCCGAAATGCAATAAGGTTGCGCATGACCAACTTCGGCGAAGAGTCGTCCGCTGCCGTCCCGATGCTCTTCGGGGACCTGCTGGCGCTGGCGCGGAGGAGCTGGATCCGCCAGATGGCCGAAGGCCTCGACCGGTTGGGCTATGACGACTACCGCCCCAGCGACGCGGCCGTCTTCCGTCGCCTTCGCCGGGGACCGACCCCTGTCGGGCGCCTCGTCGACGTGGTCGGCGTGAGTCGACAGGCGGCCCGGAAGATCGTGGAGGGACTCGAACAGCGCAGGTTCGTCACGACCGAGCGCGACACGACGGACGCCCGTCGGCTCATGGTGTCCCTCACCCCGGCCGGCGCCGCCTACGCCCGTGCGGTCGTCGAGGTCATCGACACGCTCAACCGGGAGGTGACCGGGCAGGTGACCGGCGCGGACCTCGCCGCGGCACGACGCGTTCTCCTCGAAGTGATCTCCGTCGAACCTCGGCGTCGAACCGCGGCCGACTGACGCTCCCCGGATGGTGCGTGGTCGGCGTCAGCACCCCCCGGTCGACCGTGCCGGTTCGGCGAGCTGATCGGTGTCTGGGAGTCCGACACCGGACCGGTGGCGGCGGGTGCGGCCCGTTGCCCGTGAGGTGCGTCGCCCGGAGCAAGTCGACCCGGACCACCGGGGTCATGCCGGCAACGGCCCCCTACGCCGGCCGGGTGGCCACCCGGCCGGCCTCGTCGAGGGCGGAGGCCAGGGTGGCGACCACCTCCGGTGACGGGCGGCCGTCGCCGTCGAAGTCGGACCCGGTGGCGTAGACGACGGTCGGGACGCACCAGCCGCCGACGCTGGCCACCACCGGCCGCAGTCCGGTGTCGAGGGCGAGGAAGTGGGCGGGCGACCCGGCGGTGGCGGCCAGGACCACGCCGGCCCCGGCCAGCCCCTCGGGAGGCAGCAGGTCGAGCAGGACCTTGAGCAGGCCGCTGTAGGTGGCGCGGTAGACCGGGGTGCAGAGCACGATCCGGTCGGCGGCGGCCAACGCCGCCAGGGCGTCGCCGACGCCGGGGTGGGATCCCCGCAGCAGGAGGGCGTCGGCGTCGAGGGAGGACACGTCGAGGACACGGCCGCCGGCCAGCTGTACGGCCGCCTCGGCCACCGCCCGGGTCTTCGACGTGGTCGACGGGCTGCCGTTGACCGCCAGCAGGCTCATCCGGCCGGGGTGCCGGCCAGGGGGCCGGTGCCGGCGACCGGGCCGGCGGACACCAGCCCCCGCCGGCGCAGTACCGGGAGCACCCCCTCGCCGAAGGCGACCGCCTCCTCGAGGTGGGGCTGCCCGGAGAAGATGAAGTGGTCGAAGCCGATCCGGTGGTACTCCTCGATGCGGTCGGCCACCTCCTCGTGGCTGCCGACCAGGGCGGTCCCCGCGCCGCCGCGCACCAGCCCGTAGCCGGCCCACAGGTTGGGGGCCACCTCCAGCCGGTCGGGCCTGCCGCCGTGGAGGGCGGCCATGCGCTGCTGCCCCACCGACTCGGTGGCGGCGAACTGGGCCTGGGCGGCGGCGATGGCGGTCGGATCCATGCGGTCCAGGAGGCGCTGGGCCTCGGCCCACGCCTCCTCGGCGGTGTCCCGGGCGATCACGTGGAGGCGGATCCCGAACCGCGGGTGGCGTCCCTCGGTGGCGGCGAGGGACGCCACCCGGCGGACCCGCTCGGCCACCATGGCCGGCGGCTCACCCCAGGCCAGGTAGACGTCGGCGTGCCGGGCCGCCACCTGCTCGGCGGCGGGGGAGGCGCCACCGAAGAAGATCTCGGGGATCGGGTCCGGTGGCGTGGACACCGTCGCCCCGGCCATCTCGTAGTAGGTGCCGGCGTAGTCGAACGGCCCGTTCCACGCCCCGCGCAGCACGGTGAGGAACTCGTCGGTGCGGTCGTAGCGGGCGTCGTGGTCGAGCCAGTCGCCGAACCGCCGCTGCTCGTCGGGGTCACCGCCGGTGACCACGTTCAGGAGGAGGCGACCGCCGGCGAGCCGCTGGTAGGTGGCGGCCATCTGGGCGGCGAGGGTCGGGTTGACCGCGCCGGGGCGGAAGGCGACCAGGAAGCGGAGGCGGGTGGTTTCGGGGAGGAGGGAGGCGGTGGTGATCCAGGCGTCCTCGCAGACGGTGCCGGTCGGGGTGAGCACGGCGTCGAAGCCGGCCCGCTCGGCGGCCCGGGCCACCAGGGCCAGGTACTCGCGGGTGGGGTGGCGGTGGCCGCTGGTGGCCCCGAACCCCACCACGTGGCGGTCGTCTCCGGCGGTGGGGAGGAACCAGTGGACGCGGAGCACGGGACGATCCTATCCGGTCAGCACCCAATGTTGACAAGAGAGGTCGGGAATCCGCCCGGCTCAGCCGCCCGGCGGGACGGTGGCCTCCGCCTCGATCAGCAGCGAGACCGCCTCGATCAGCGCCAGGTGGGTGAAGGCCTGGGGGAAGTTCCCCAGGTGCTCGCCGTTGGCGGTGTCGATCTCCTCGGCGTAGAGGAAGAGGGGACCGGCCAGCGACAGGAGCTTCTGGCAGAGGGTGCGGGCCCGGTCGTGCTCGCCGATCATGGCCAGCGCCGAGACGAGCCAGAAGGAGCAGATGGTGAACGTCCCCTCCTCGCCGGCGAAGCCGGTGTCGGTGCGGTCCACCCGGTAGCGGAGCACGAGATCGCCCTCGGTGAGCTCGCCGGCGATGGCGAGTACCGTCGCCACCACCCGCTCGTCGTCCGGCGGCAGGAACCCCATCAGGGGGATGAGGAGCAGGGAGGCGTCCAGCTCGTCGTTGCCGTAGTGCTGGCGGAAGCGCCCGCGGTCGTCCACCCCCCGGTCGAGGATGTCGGCCCGCATCCGTTCGGCGGCGGTACGCCACCGGTCCGCCCGCTCGTGGTCGCCGCGGTCCTCGGCCATGCGGAGGCCCCGGTCCACCGCCACCCAGCAGAGGACCTTGGAGGCGGTGAAGTGCCGGGGGTCACCCCGGATCTCCCAGATGCCCTGGTCGGGGTCGTCGCTCCGCTCGATGGCCAGGTCGACGAAGCCGGCCAGCCCTTCCCACACGGTGTGGACCAACCGCGACGCCCCCTGGGCGAGGTGGGTGGCCACCGCGTCGAGCAGCATGCCCCACACGTCGTTCTGGTGCTGGTCCCAGGCGCCGTTGCCGACGCGGACCGGCGTCGAGTCGCGGTAGCCCGACAGGTGGTCGAGGGTCCGCTCGGTGAGGTCGCGCTCGCCCCCGATGCCGTACATGATCTGCAGCGAGAAGGGCGACCCGGGCGGGCCGGGGGGACCCCCGGCCACCGCCTCGAGGACGAAGGCGAAGTACTCCCACGCCTCGAACTCGAAGCCGAGACGGTAGAGCGACCGGAGCATGAACCCGGTGTCGCGGATCCAGGTGTAGCGGTAGTCCCAGTTGCGCTCGCCGCCGATGGTCTCGGGCAGCGAGGTGGTCGACGCCGCCATGATGGCGCCGGTCGGTGCGTAGCTGAGCCCCTTCAGGGTGAGGGCGCTCCGCTCGATGAAGTGTCGCCACGGGTGGTCGGGGAACGTCCCGCTCCCGAGCCAGTTGCGCCAGAAGGTGACCGTGGTGCGCACGTCGTCGAGCGCCTCCTCCACGCCGTCGGGGGCGTAGCCGTCCCACGAGAGGGCCACGAAGGCCGACTCGCCCTCCTCGAGGGTGGTCCGGCCGTAGCTGCGGGCCCCGGCCAGGCCGAGCCGGACGCTGCCGCTGAGGCGGAGCCTCGGGGTGCCGTCGGCCGGCGCCACCACCGCCGACCCGTACCCGTCGCCGTCGTAGGCCCACCGACCCTGCTCGGCGCCGTACCCGAACAGGGGGGTGCAGTTGATCGTCACCTCGCCGCGTCCGGCCACGCAGGTGGCCACCCGGAGCAGCGTGCCGGTGGCGGCGGTGTCGTCGGGCGCCCGCCGGTACCCCTCGCGCCGGTGGGCGTCGGTGACCGGGCGCATGACCAGCAGATCCTGGACCACCAGCCAGCTGGTCGGCGTGTGCCAGGTGGTCTCGAGGACCATGGTGCCCGGGACGTAGCGCCGGTGGTGGGGCACGCGGGTGCCGGTGGGGCCGAGCGAGAAGAACCCGGCGGAGCGGTCGAGCAGGGAGGCGAAGACGCTGGGCGAGTCGGGGCGGGGGAGGCAGAGCCACTCCACGGACCCGTCCGGTGCCACCAGGCAGCTGTGCTCGCAGTCGGAGAGGAAGCCGTAGTCGGCGATCGGGGGGAAGGTGGTCATGCCTCGTCTCCTCCTGCCTGGACGACCGCCGGTGCGGCCGTCCGAGACCCTATCGGCCCGCACCGGGGCCGGCCCGGTGGCACCCGGGTACCATCGGGCCCGTGACGGTCGTGGACAGCGTGCGCTACGCACGGCCGGACGAGGTGCGCCTGCTCGAGCAGCTCCAGCGCCGCGCCTCGATGGCGTGGGCGGGGTACGCCGACCGCCTGGCCGCCATCGACGACGGCGTCCGCATCTCCGTGGCCGCGGTGCGGGATCAGCGGGTGCGGGTGGCGACCGGCGGGGGGACCACCCTCGGGTTCTCGACCGTGGTGCCGGCGGACGACGACCGCTGCCGGCTCGAGGCGCTCTTCGTCGACCCCGAGTGGTCGGGGCGCGGGGTCGGCTCCCGGCTGCTCCGCGACGCCGAGGAGGTCGCCGCCGACGAGGGTCGGGCCCACCTGGAGGTGATCACCGACCGATCGACGGTGGGCTTCTTCGAGGGGGCCGGCTACACCGGCTCGGACCCGGTCGAGGCCTGGTGCGGCACCATGGTCCGCCTGTCCCGCACCCTCTGACGGCCGGGCGCCCGGCCCGGCCGCCTACCGGTGGACGACCACCGTGCAGTGGGCGTGCGCCGCGCAGTAGCGGCTGGTGGACCCGATCAGCATGTCGGTGAAGCCGCCGTGGCCGCGGCTGCCGACCACCAGGAGGACGGCCGCTCGGGAGGCCTCGACCAGGGCCTGGTCGGGACGTCCCTCGACCACCCCGGCCCGAACCTCGAGGTCGGGGTGGGCGGTGCGCACCGGGGCCAGCTGCTCCCCGAGCACCCGGCCGGCGTCGCCGGCCGGGTCCAACCCCTCGGGGACCACCGACGCCCACCCGTAGGCGGTGGGCCACGTCCACGCCGTGAGGCACTCGAGGGGGGCACCGCGCCGCTCGGCCTCGTCGGCGGCCCACTCGAGGGCGTGCTGCGACGGCTCGGAGCCGTCGACACCCACCAGGACCGGCCGGTCGGTGCTGTCGCCCATCCGGCCAACCTACGCCACAGGGCGGGCCGCCACTAGCGTCGGCGCGGTGATCGACGACGACCTGCTGCTGACCGCCGTGCACGACACCGGGGTACGGCGGCTCCAGCACGCCTACGCCGACGTGGTCAACCGCCGGGCCTGGCCCGAGCTCGAGGGGCTGTTCCTCGACGACGCGGTGGTCACCATCGACACCCGGGCGGGTGAGCCGCTGGTGCTCACCGGCGGGGCGGGGATCGGCCGGTTCATCGACGAGGCGGTGGCCGGCTTCTCGTTCTTCGAGTTCGTGATCCTGAGCTCGGCCGTCGAGTTCCCCGACGGACCGGGCGCCGGCACCGGCACCGCCCGCCTCTACCTGTGCGAGCAGCGCCAGGATGCCCGGACCGGTCGGTGGTCGACCGCCTTCGGTCTCTACCACGACCGCTACACCCTGGCCTCGGGCCGCTGGTGGTTCGCCGGGCGCCGCTACCACTCCCTGGCCCGCACCGCCGCCGACCTCGACGTCTTCCCGTACCCGTCCGCCACCGACGGGACCGGTTCCGGCGGTCCGCGGTAACGGGGTCGAGCGGGCGGTCCCCGTCCCCGGCGGTCCGGCGTGCAAGCATCGGGACGATGCCGGTCGTCGTCGTCCGCCACGCGCACGCGGGGAGCCGAACCTTCTGGCACGGGGACGACCGCGATCGACCGCTTTCGCCCAAGGGCCGCGAGCAGGCGGAGCTGCTGGTGCCGGTGCTGTCGGACCGCTTCCGGGCGACCCGGCTGCTGACGAGTCCCTTCCTCCGGTGCGTCGACACCCTGGTGCCCACCGCCGAGGCGCGCGGGGTCGACGTCGAGCTCGTCGACGACCTCGCCGAGGGGAACGGCCCGGCCACGGTGGCCCTCCTCCGGGGGCTGGCCGGCGCCACCGGGTCCGACGGGCCCGGGGTGGTGTGCTGCACCCACGGCGACGTGGCCGTGGCGGTCTACGAGGCGTTCGGGCCGGGGGAGGGGGGAGGCGTCCGGCCGACCCTGCAGAAGGGCGGCCTGTGGGTGCTCGGGGCACCGGACGGTACGCTCGGCCTCGTCGAGTACCTGCCACCGCCGGTGGTCGTCCCCGAGTAGGGGATCCGGAGCCCGGCCGAGCCGAGGAGGTTCCCATGGACGATCACGAGCTGTCGGCGCGGATCGAGCGGCTGGTCGCGGAGGAGCACCGTCTGACCACGGCCCACGCCGACGAGGGCCTCGACGAGGGGGAGCGGGCCCGGCTCCACCGCCTGGAGGTCGAGCTCGACCAGGCCTGGGATCTCCTCCGCCAGCGCCGGGCGAAGCGCGAGTTCGGCAACGACCCCGACCGGGCCGTCGAACGGCCGGCCCCCACGGTGGAGGGGTACGAGCAGTAGCGGAGGGCCGTCCGGGGAGGAGGACGGCACCGCGGATCCCGGGGCTCGGATCCCGGGCTGTCGGTTGGTCGGCGGGGTCGACCGAGGTGAACGGGAGGTGACGTCGGCATGTCCGATTCGTCGCGTTCCGGTGAACGGAAGGTGAATCCCGACGTCAGCGGCGTCCATTTGTCGGAATTCGGCGATTCCCGACGGCGGACATGCTCACCCCGAAAGCGAACGTGGGGTGAACTCCCCGACACCGTCCGATGAACGGGAGGTGTCCGGTCGGTGACGGACCGGGCTGCCCGTCCGCCGGGAGGCGCTTGCGTCGGAGGTGCAAACTCCTTCCGGTGACCGCCGTGGGATGCTCTGGCGGAAAGTGCCGCTGAACTGGAGGAAATTCCCCTTCGGTGATCCCTGCGTGGCGTGATCGTCACGTCCCGGTAATCCCTGAGTTATCTCTGTGTGTCACCACCTGTTTTCGTTTGACTTCGCTCCGGGGGCATGGGAGAACCACTGTGACAGACGCCGACCGGGCGGATGTCAACGGGCCAACCAAGCACGCTCAGACCCCTGAAGGAGTCGAACATATGTCCCTACGACGGACCGCAATGACAGTACTGGCGGCGGCCACGATCTCGTGTGCCGCACCGATCGCCCTGATGAGCATGGCCGGCACCGCCGGTGCCGCCTGCACCACTGCGTACTGCACCAGCGGGCAGCAGGTGCCGAACTCACTCCTGCCCATCAACCCCGACCCGAACACCGGTGACACGGTGATCCCCGGGACGCCGTACTCGAGCGGCCAGACCGTCGAGATCTCGGTTCCGGCGGAGAACGTGCTCGTGGCGAACACCAACGTGGAGATCCTGGAGTGTGAGGCCCCGAACGGCGTGCTTCCCACCCAGCCGAGCCAGTGCGACCCGAACACCAAGTCGGCCGACACCATCCACCCCGCCGCCGACGGCTCCTTCTCCATCTCGGACTACCCGATCTACGCCACGCCGGACTCGAACATCGGCGATACGGCCGGCTCGCCGGTCTGCGGGAACACCGTCGCCCACGAGTGCGTGCTCGGGTTCTTCGACAACTACAACAGCTTCACGTCGCCGTACCTGGTGTCACAGCCCTTCCTGATCGTCCCGTCGCCCGGCGACGACGGCGCCAACCCGGGTGACGGCACCCCCGAGGTACCGCTGGCCATCGGTCTGCCGCTGCTGGCCGCCGGCATCGTGGCCGGCTCGGTCCTGTACCGCCGCCGGAGCGCCCGCGCCGCCTGACCCAAGGGACGGTGTCCCGGTCACCCGGTCCCCGGACCGCGTGACCGGGACACCACCCTGCACCGCAGTCCCTTCACCATCGACCACCGCAGCAGCCAATCGAACCAAGGAGAACACCAGAACCATGAGACTCGCTCAGCTGAGGCGCCGCATTGCGGTCGCCGGCACGATCGGGGTCACCGCCCTGATCGCGACCATGGGGATCGGCGCCGGCGTGGCGTCCGCCGCCCCGACCGACCCGGCCGGGGGCAACACCCCGGTCTACCCGAGCTACAACAACGGCGTGGTGAGCGGCATCCGCGACGCGGGCTCGGACACCACCTTCTACATGATGCAGCAGCTCGGCGACCTCTACACCGGTGCCGGCCTCTACGGTTGCACGCTCAACACGGGCAGCAGCCCCTCGCTGTACAACACCAACACGGCGTTCGTCGACTCGTCGGGTACGGCCGAGGACTACTGCCAGAAAAACCAGAACGTCTCGACCACCGACACGAACGACAACTGGAGCCGCACCGAGGTCTCCGCGGGTGTCGACGACGTCGGCTCCACCGCCGGCCAGTCGCAGCTCTGCGGCGACTCGGTGCTGAACACCCCGGCGGCCCTGCCGGTCGACTTCGCCCGCTCCTCCAAGCCGGCCGGCACCTACTGCGCCACCCTGCAGGAGGCCGGCTACGCCAAGGACGCGGTGGTGCCGCTGGTGCAGCAGATCAGCCCGGCCTCGCTCTACGGCGCGGTGCCGAACACCAGCCCGTACTACTCCGTCAACGGGGGCAGCATCGGCGACGTCGCCGAGGGCTGGCTCCCGGGTGACGCGGTGACCGCCACGTCCGGAACGGCGTTCACCAACCTGGCGAACACCGACAACGGCGGGGGCTCGAGCAGCACGGCCTACCGGCTCTACTGCGACAGCGGCAACACCTCGGCGCTCCCGGCCATCACCGACTGGGGTCAGCTGACCAACCGTGGTCCGAACCTGCGGCTGCCGAACGTGACGCTGACCGGTGGGTCCGCCACGGCCACACTGAGCTTCGCGCTCCCGACCAACGTGACCGGTGGATCGACCGAGATCCTCACCGACCTCACCAACTCGGGTGCCCTCACCTCGGGCACCTACATCTCCTCGGTCAGTGGCACCACGGTGACCCTGTCGCAGCCGGCGGCCAGCAGCTCCACCGGCACCAACGGGGACATCCTGTCCGTCGCCATCGGCTCGACCGAGGCGGTCGGCTCCGGTGGTGCGATCGGCGTCCCGATCCGGGTCATCGGGGTGAACCCCGCAGCCGGCACCGAGTCGACGTGGCAGAGCTTCGCCAAGAGCGGTTCGTCCGCCGGCGGCTGCTCCTCCAACGCCAACGGCTCGGCGGCCAGCGACCCCAACTCGTCGACGGCCACCGGTGACAACTCCGGTGCGCACATCGTGCTGGAGAACAACGCCTCGCAGGTCGGTGACTATGATGCGGCCGACTTCCCCGGCGACTACGCCGACCAGGCGGTCGAGCTGGCCTCGTCGATCCTCTACGAGTCGAACGGTATCTACTCCTCGAATCCCTACGCGGCCGGGTCGACGGTCAACGGCACCTACTACGGGTTCAGCAAGATCAGCCTGAACGGGAAGCTGCCGACCACCAACAACTACCTGAACAACATCTACGCCACGTCGCGGACGCTGTTCAACATCTACAACACCGCCACCCTGCGGGCGTCCACCGCCGGCTTCCTCAACTGGCTCTGTGACGACAACCACGCCATCGCCAAGGGGAAGGACAACTCGACCGGGATCAACTTCGATACCGAGGTGAACTCGATCATCACGTCCTTCGGCTTCACCCGTCTCGATGACGACTCGGCGGTCGCCACCAGCAGCAACACCCCGCCCGACAACGTCTCGGGGGGTGGCATCAACACCTCCTGCGCCGGGGGCCTCTCGGGGAGCGCCGGGAACGACACCCCGCCGATCAGCGGCCCGGTCGCCTTCCCGGAGAGCTAGGAGACAGCACCCCGTCACCATCCGTGACCGGATCCGGTACCACGGAAGCAGTACCCAGGCCCGGGGGGTCCGGCGAGCGATCGCCGGCCTCCCCGGGTTTCGGGGTTCCAGGACACGAAGTGAAACTCCGGACACCGAAGGGCAGGACGTGCCCCGAGCGACGATGGAGAACAGAACGACCGGCCACCGTCGAGGCGTGCGGCGGTGGCCCCGGGTGAAATGAGAGCAGTGAACAAGGCAACATCCCGAAGCCACACTCCGGTCGGTGGGCGCAGCGCCAGCCGTCGACAGCTCCTCCGCCTCCTCGGAGGGCTGGCACTCCTGATCGCCGCCGTCGGCGGGATCGAGGGCACGGCCGGCGCCCTCACGATCAATGCCAGCGGCCAGCAGGTCCCCGGTTCGTTGGTTGCCATCAATCCCGACCCGAACACCGGCTTCACGATCACGCCGGATACGCCGTTCTCGAGCGGGCAGACCGTCGAGATCGCGGTTCCGGCCGAATCCGTGCTCCTGGCGAACACCAACGTGGAGATCCTGGAGTGCGAGGCCCCGAACGGGGTGCTGCCCACCCAGCCCAGCGAGTGCGACCCCAACACCAAGTCGGCCGACACCATCCACCCGGCCGCCGACGGGTCCTTCACCATCACCGACTACCCGATCTACGCCACGCCGGATGCGGGGATCGGCGACACGTCCGGTTCCCCGGCGTGCGGCAACACCGCGGCCACCGAGTGTGTCCTCGGGTTCTTCGACAACTACAACAGCTTCACCTCGCCCTACCTGCTGTCGCAGGCGTTCTACATCAATCCGACCCCCGGCGACACCGGTGCGAACCCCGGGGATGGCAGCCCACCCTCGGCGGCGACCGGCCCCTCGGCGAGCCTCTCGACGGTCCAGACCAGTGCCGCCACCGCGGTGGCCGACGGGACCGCCTCGTCGACGATCACCGTGACCCTCAAGGGAGCGAACGCCCAGCAGGTGACCGTGCCCATCCCGAACGCCCCGGTCGCCATCGCCCAGGGCGGCGGACACTCGACGATCACCCCGACCTCGGCCACCACCAACGCCGCCGGGGTGGCGACATTCGCAGTCACCGATGCCACCCCCGAATCGGTGACCTACACCCTCAGCAGCGGCAGCGTGACCCTGCAGCAGACGGCGGCGGTGACGTTCGCGGCACCGGTCCCCTCGGCGGTCAGCTCCACCGTGACCGCCTCACCGACCAGCGTGCCGGCCGACGGGAGCACCGCGTCGACGGTCACCGTGACCGTCAGCGACCAGGCCCCCGATCCTCGGACCATCGAGGGCGTCACGGTGTCGTTGACGCAGGGAGACGGGAGCTCGGACATCACCACGGTGTCGGGTACCACCAATGACCAGGGTGTGGCCACCTTCACCGTCACGGACACTACGGTCGAACCCGTCACCTACACCGCGACCGCAGGATCCACGGTGCTCGATGCCACGACCATCGTCACCTTCGGGAACCCGACCGCGTCCGCCGCCGTCTCGACGGTGACGGCCCAGGCGTCGACGGCCAATACCGGGAGCGCCGGGGGCACCACGGTCACCGTGACGCTGCTGACCGCCACCGGGGACCACCCGGTGACCGGCAAGGAGGTCACCCTGGCCGGTTCCGGTTCAGCGACGGTCGCGCCGAACGCCTCGTCCCCGGTGACCACGGGCACCGACGGGGAGGCGAGGTTCACGGTGACGGACTCCGCCGTCGAGACGGCCACGTTCACTGCTACCGACGTGACCGACGGTGTGACCCTGTCGAACACCGCCCAGGTGGCGTTCGAGATCCCGACCGCCCCGACGGTGTCGCCGACGGCATCGACGATCTCGTCCAATCCGAGTACCGTCCCCGCCGACGGGACGACGGCGTTCTCCGTGGTGGTGAGCCTGAAGAACACGCTCTACGAGCCGGTGGTCGGCGATGTGGTGAAGGTGACCCCGGCCACGACCGACTACAAGGTCGACATCACGGCCGAGACGCCGAGCGGCAACGCGGCGCCCGGGGAGACGAACAGCAACGGCCAGGCCCTGTTCGAGATCCGGGACACCGTGGCCGAGTCGGTGACCCTCACCGTCGTCGACACCACCCCGACACCGAACGTGACCATCCAGCCGGACTCACCCATCAGCATCACCTTCACCCCCGGCGGGGTCGACGGCGTGCAGTCCGAGGTGGCGGCCGGCCCGGCATCGGTGGCTGCCAACGGCAGCGCCTCCTCGACCGTCACCGTCACGCTCAAGGACCACTTCGACAACCCCGTGTCCGGACAGATGGTGAGCCTGCAGCAGGGGAACGGCCATTCGACGATCGCCCCGTCGTCGGCCACCTCCAACGCCCAGGGGGTGGCAGACTTCACCGTGACGGACACCACCAACGAGGTCGTGGACTACGACGCGGAGGTCACGAGCGACCAGGACCTCGTCGTGACCCAACGGGCGGCGGTCACCTTCGGCAATCCGCCGCCCGTCCCTGCCTCTGGCGCCGCCAGCACCATCGTCGCCAACTACGGCTCGGTCCCGGCCGACGGCGCCACCGCCGCCACCGTCACCGTGCTCCTCTACGACGCCGCCGGTGATCCGGTATCGGGACGCATGGTGACACTCCACGCCTCGGGCGGGTCGTCGACCGTCACCGCGGTGTCGGCGACGACCACCGCCACCGGCACCGCCACCTTCAAGGTGACGGACCGGACCGCAGAGACCGTCACCTACACGGCGGTGGACACCTCGGACAACGTGACGGTCGCCGGTGACATCGTCATCGTGTTCACCATGCCCGCACCGGTGGCCAGCGCCGGGTTGAACGAGCCGATGGTGGGCATGGCGCCCACCCCCGACGGCAGGGGCTACTGGGAGGTGGCCAGTGACGGCGGCATCTTCGCCTTCGGCGACGCCGGGTTCCACGGGTCGACCGGTTCGCTGACCCTCAACGAGCCCATCGTCGGCATGGCCTCGACGCCCGACGGCAGGGGCTACTGGCTGGTGGCCAGCGACGGCGGCATCTTCGCCTTCGGTGACGCCGGGTTCCACGGGTCGACCGGCGCACTGACGCTCAACCGGCCGATCGTGGGCATGGCGTCGACACCCGACGGCAAGGGCTACTGGCTGGTGGCGAGCGACGGCGGCATCTTCGCCTTCGGCGACGCCGGCTTCATCGGGTCGACGGGCTCGCTGACCTTGAACCGGCCGGTGGTGGGCATGGCGTCGACACCGGACGGCAAGGGCTACTGGCTGGTGGCGAGCGACGGCGGCATCTTCGCCTTCGGCGACGCCGGCTTCTTCGGGTCCACCGGCTCGCTGACGCTCAACAAGCCGGTGGTGGGCATGGCGTCGACGCCGGACGGCAAGGGCTACTGGCTGGTGGCCAGCGACGGCGGCATCTTCGCCCTCGGGGACGCCGCCTTCTACGGGTCGACGGGCTCACTGGTCCTCAACGCGCCGGTGGTGGGGATGGCACCCACCCCCGACGGCCGGGGCTACTGGGACGTGGCCAGCGACGGCGGCATCTTCGCCGTCGGGGACGCCACCTTCGACGGGTCGGCGGCGTAGATGGGCGCCCGCGGACCGGCGGCCGGCACGCGACGGGGACCGGCATCGTCCCTGTCGATCTCGTTGGTGGCCGTGGCGCTGCTCGCGGCCGGCTGCTCGTCGGGTGGCTCGGCCTCGTCGTCGGGTGGCCAGGGCTCGTGGGCCGGCACCCCCGGCCTGGAGGTCAGTGGCACCTCGAACGGCTGGGTCTTCCACGACGGGCAGGTCGTCAAGGTCTCGATGGGGGCCAACAAGACCTTCGTGCCCTACACCCGGATCAACATCCTGGAGTGCGCCAACCCGGGGGGCACCACCGCCAACCTGCCCACCAGGTACATCCAGTGCGACGGCAACACCATCCAGGGGGACTCGATCATCGTCAAGCCGAACGGCAGCTTCGCCGAGTCGGCCTACACCGTTTTCAAGCTCCCCAGCCGTCAGCTGGGCGAGAGCCCCGCCTACATCCCCGTCTGCGACGCCACCCACCAGTGTGTCCTGTTCGTCACGGCGAACCAGAACGACTTCAGCGCTCCGAAGGTCTTCTCCCACCCCTTCACCGTGACGTCCGGGAGCGGCTCGTGAGCGTGCGGCTCACCCGGGTACCCGTCCGGGTGGGCGCTGTCGCCGGGCTGCTGTGGCTGGTGACCTCGGTGACGGTGGTGGCATGGCCGTCGGTGGCGGTCGCCGCCCCCTCCCCGACGGTCGTGGTCGCCCCGTCGGCGACCACCTATGCCGACGGACAGACGGTGACCGTGAGCGTCGGGCCCAACAAGACCTTCGTGCCCTACACCCGGATCAACGTCCTGGAGTGCGCCGATCCCGGGGGAACGGTCGCCAACCTGCCCACCAGCTTCCGGTCCTGTGACGGCAACACCGTGCAGGGTGGCTCGATCATCGTGCAGCCCGACGGGAGCTTCGCCACGTCCGGGTACACCCTCTACGCCCTCCCGAACGCCGCCCTCGGCGAGGCCGCCAGCTTCCAGCCGGTGTGCAGCCCCACCGAAGCGTGCGTGCTGTTCGTCGGCGAGAACCAGAACGACTTCTCCCAGCCGAAGGTCTTCTCCCAGCCGTTCACCTTCTCGTCGGTCGCCCCCGCCCTCGGTGGCGGCGGGTCCGGGTCGACCTCGACCCCGACCCCGGGTACGGGTGGCACGGGCTCCGGTTCGTCCTCCGCCTCCGGATCGTCGGGCAGCACGGGCTCGGGTTCGGCGGTGCCGGGTGTGGCGGCGTCGGCGTCCGGCATCCCCGGCCCGAGCACCCTCGCCTTCACGGGTCCGCCGGTGAACCTCGAGGCACTGGCCGCCCTCGGCGCCGCCCTCGTCGGCCTCGGGGCGCTGGGACGCCTGGCTTCCCGGAGACGTCACGCGGGGTCCCGATCGTGACCGCCGTCGCCAGCCCGCCCGCCCCGGTGGTGGAGCCATACGGGGTCGAGGACGACGACGTCCCGATCACCATCAACCGTGCCGTCACCCGGGCGGACAAGGCCTTCCGCTTCGCCCTGGCGTCGAGCAGCATGGTCGTCCTGCTCATCCTGGTGGCGGTGGTCGCCTTCCTCGCCGCCTACGGATGGAAGGCGCTCGCCGCCGGGGGACTCCACTTCATCACCGACGACACCTGGTCGCCCGACAGCGGCCACTTCGGGGCGGGGCCGCTCCTGCTCGGATCCATCGCCATCGCGGTGGTGGCGGTCGTCATCGCCGGACCGATCTCGCTGGCCGCCGCGCTGATGATCAACGAGTACGCACCGATGTGGGCCCGCGGATTCCTGACCGGGGTGGTCGACTGCCTGGCGACGGTGCCGAGCATCGTCTACGGCTTCTGGGGCCTGGCCCTGATCTCGAACCTGCAGGCCCCGCCGGCCAAGTGGCTGGTCGCCCACTTCGGCTTCGTGCCGTTCATCCGGACGCCGTCGATCGGCCAGTACGGCGACTCCATCTTCGCCTGCGGCCTGGTCTGCTCGGTCACCCTCATCCCGATCATCACCTCGGTCTCCCGGGAGGTGATGTCCCAGGCCCCGCGCGAGGCCTGCGAGGGCGCGCTGGGGCTCGGTGGGACCCGGTGGGGGATGGTGACCGACGTCATCTTCCCCTTCTCCCGGAACGGGATCGTCGGTGCCTTCCTCCTCGGCTTCGGCCGCGGGCTCGGCGAGACGATGATCGTGGTGCTCATCCTCTCCCAGCGCAACATCTACACCTGGGGGATCATGGGCCCGAACGGGCTCGGCTCGATCGCCAAACAGATCACCGAGGACTTCACCACCGGAACCTCACTGGACAAGAGCGCCCTGATCCTGTTGGGCCTGGTCCTCTTCGTCTTCACGCTGCTCGTCAACATCGTGGCCCGGGCCATCGTCAACCGGGGGGTCTCGTCGTGACGACCGTCGACGACCGCCGCCGGCGTTCGACGGTCGGTGGGGGACCCGTGCCACCCGGGGCGACGCCGCCGGCCGGAGGCCCGGGGCCCGACCGCCCGGTCCGGCAGCCGTCGGTCTCCTCGGCGATGCTCCTGGAGGCCGTCGGATCGGCGGTCAGTGCGCTGGCCCTGATCTGGATCGTGTTCGCCATCGAGGGGATCTCCGCCCCGCTCGGCATGGCGGTGGCGTGGTTCGGTCTCTTCTTCGCCATCTACGGCATCCTCTGCTGGCGACTCCACGGCATCCTGATCGCCAAGGACCGGATGGCCACGCTGGCCATCTGGGGCGGGGCGCTGGTGGCCCTCGGCGCCCTGGCCGCCGTCATCGGGTACGTGATCCTGAAGGGGTTCACCGCCGTCTTCAGCGACTTCCCCCACTTCCTCACCGGCGACATGACCAGGCTCGGGGGCGCCGCGAAGATCACCGACCTCGGGGTCGGCAACGCCATCGTCGGGACCATCGAGCAGGTGGGCATCGCCACCGTCATCACCGTCCCCCTCGGGATCCTGACGGCGACCTACCTGGTCACCTCCATCGGACCCTTCGCCCGCACGGTGAGCTACGTGGTCGACGCCATGACCGGCGCCCCGGCCATCATCGCCGGCCTGTTCGTCTACCTCCTGTGGGTGCAACCGCACCACCACAACGGGAAGTCGGGCCTGGCCGCCGCGCTCGCCCTGGCCGTGATGATGCTCCCGATCGTCACCCGAGCCGCCCAGGAGGTGGTCGCCATCGTGCCGGGCTCCCTGCGCGAGGCGGCCCTCGCCCTCGGTGCCCCCGAATGGCGGGTGCTGGTGCGGGTGGTGCTGCCCACCGCCCGGGCCGGACTGATGACCGCGGTCATCCTCGGGGTGGCGCGCATCGCCGGGGAGACCGCGCCGGTGCTGTTCACCGCCGGCGGCCTGGTCTCCTACAACTGGAACCCCTTCGCCGGCCAGCAGGACAACCTGCCGCTGCGGATCTACGAGAACATCTTCCAGCCCGGCGCCGTCATCGTGCAGAGCGCCTGGGGTGCGTCCTTCGTCCTGGTCACCCTGGTCCTGACCCTCTTCCTCATCGCCCGGGCGCTCGGAAAGTCGGCGCCCGGCCGGCGCAACGCCTTCGCCCCCTGGACCTGGCGGCGGAGCAGCTCCACGCAGGGGACCGGATGACCGGCCCCGGACGACACCGACGCCCCCGCCCCGATCCGTCGACCGACGACCCGGGGAACCGACCCGTGACCCCACGCCCGACCGCCCAGCACCGCACTGCCGACCCCGACCGAGGAGCCTCCTCCATGCGAACGAACCGTCCCTCCGCACCCACGGCCCGTCCGCCGCGCCACCGCTTCCGCCGACCGGTGGTGGTGGCCGCCGCCGTGGTGCTCGCCACCGTGGCCGTCCCGACGTCGGCCTGGGCGTCGGTGACCGGCCCGACGGCCGGATCCACCGCCCCGTCGTCATCGACGTCGACCACCTCCACCGGTCCGACGCCCAGCTCGACCACGACCACGACCACGACCACCGCCAGGTCGGGCGGGAATGCGGGCACCACGGCGGCGGGCCCCCGACCGGGCGTCCTGCCGCGCGGCGGCACCCAGGTCGACGGCGCCGGATCGTCCTTCGCCGCCCCGGCCATCGAGGACTTCACCTCGACGGTCCTGCAGCCCCCCTACAGCCTCAATGTCAACTACTCGAGCACCAACTCGGGCGACGGGCGCTACGAATTCACGAACCAGACCACCGACTTCGCCGCCAGTGACATCGCCTACGGACTGGGGAGCACCGACACCCAGGCGCCGGGCTTCCCGTTCATCTACATCCCGATCACCGCCGGCGGCATCGCCTTCATGTACAACATCCCCGGCCTGACGGCCCCGCTCCAGCTCACCAGCTACACCGCCTGCGCCATCCTGACCGGGGGCATCACCAACTGGGACGACCCGGCCCTCAAGGCCAACGGGGCGAATGCGAGCGTGAGCCTGCCGAACCTGGCAATCCGTCCGGTGACCGAGAGCGACTCGGCGGGCACCAACTTCGTCCTCGAGGAGTGGTGCATCGACACCCAGCCGGCCATCTGGGCGGCCTTCGCCAACCAGGAGAACCACCAGTCCGGTGGTCCGACCGACGGCGTGGCCATCGACGCCACCACGCCGAACTCCAACTGGCCGGGTATCCCCAACGGCCTCGACCAGCAGAGCACCAGCGGGGTGGCGGGCAACATCGCCACCACCCCCGGTGGGATCGGTCCGGTCCAGGTCAAGTACGCCACCGACCTGAACTTCGGTCCGACCACCCCCGCCCACGGGGTGGCCTCGGTGCTGAACGCCAGCGGCAAGTTCGCCCAGCCGACCCCGGTGGACGTGGCCTCCGCCCTGGCCTACGCCACGCAGCTGGCCAACGGGACCCACCAGTTGAACTTCGCCGGCGCGGGCCCGAACGTGTACAACCCGTCGACCTACACCTACCTGTTGGTCAAGACCACCGGCTCCGACCCCGCCAAGGGGGCGGTCCTCAGCGGGTTCATCAACTACGCCCTCACCCTCGGGCAGGCCGCCTCGCCGAGCTTCGGCTACGCCTCCCTCGGCCTGTCACTGGAGCAGTACGGGATCAACAGCATCCAGGCCGACGTCCCAGGGGCGGTGGCGCCCACCGCCGCCGAGAAGAGCGGCTACTCCTGCGGTGACCTGACGCCCAGCGAGGTGGCGGCCGGGCAGACCACGCCGACCTGCGGGGTCACCAGCGGCGGCAGCACGGCGGCGGCCAGCGCCAACACCGGGCACGCCGCCGGCGGGGCCACCACCAGTGCCGCCACCACCACCGGCGCCGGCGGCGCCTCGGGTGGCGCGGGCGACGCCGGGGGTGGGTCCGGAAGTGGTGGCTCCGGCGGCTCCGGCGGGGCCGGTTCGGTCGACCCCGGCGTCTCGCTCTCGGGTGGGTCGGGACTGGCGTTCACCGGGGGCAACCCGCTCCCGCTGGTGGTGTTGGGCGCCGTGCTGTTGCTGGGCGCGTGGTTCGTCCGCCGGCGACTGTCGGGCCGCGGTCCCTCGGGAGGTGTCCGGTGAGGCTCCGCCATCCGGTGCGACCCCGTCGGTCGCTCACCGGCGCCCTCGTCTCCGGGTTGGTGCTGGCCGGGTCGTTGGCCGGACTGGCCGTCGGGCCCGCCGTCTCCGCAGGGGGCGCCGCCACCGATCCCACCACGGTGGTCGGTCAGGGAGGCTCGTTCTTCGAGCCGGTGATCGACTCGCTGCTCTCGGGCGACGCCTCGAACCTCGACCCGCTCCAGGGCTCCTACCTGCTCACCGACGCCGACTCCGGCATGGCCGCCTTCGTCGGCTCCGCCTCCGGCCAGTTCGCCGCCGACTACACCGTCTCCCAGCGACCGCTGACGCCGGCGGAGGCCACCACGGCCAAGGCGGACGGCCGGACGTACGCCTACGTCCCCATCGCCTCCACCCCGGTGGCGCTGGCCACCCTGGTGCCGACCGCGGCGTGGGCCGCCAGCGGGGCCCTGTCCATCACGTCGTCGGGCTTCTGCCAGGGCATCCCCCTGTCGACCGCGGAGCTCGGCACCATCTTCGGACCCGACGCCAACGGTTCCGGTCACTGGGACGACGCCGGCCTGCAGTGCCCCACCTCGGGGGGTGTCACCACCGCCGACCCGCTCCCGATCGTCCAGTGGGCGAACCTCGACCCCTCCCAGTCCAACGAGGCACTGATGACGCTGCTCGACAGCACGCCGGGCTCCAAGGCCGCCTTCGACACGGGCCTCCACGGCTCGGGATCGTTGACCACCAGCGACACGCCGAGCGAGAAGTGGCCGTACGCCCAGGACACCGTCCCCGGCGGCGACCAGCCGCTCATCGGCAAGCTCCTGGCCATCAACGCGGAGACCAACGCCCCCGGCACCGGGGCCGGGTTCTGGCAGCTCGGGGCCATCGCCCCGCTCTCGTCCGTCTGGACCGGCGCACCGCTGGGCGTCCCGTGGGACCTCCCTACCGCCGCCGTCGAGAACGCCGCCTCGGCGTACGTCCAGCCGACGCTGGCCGCCGCCGAAGCGTCGGCCGCCGACGCCACCGTGGCCAACACCTCCAGCCCCGCCACCGACAATCTGGTCACCTTCAACGCCGTCGCCTCCGACGCCGCCGCCTACAACAACGACCTGATGACCGAGAGCTACCTGGTGGTCCCCACCGATGGGCTCCCGGCCGACAAGGACCTCGCCCTGGCCCAGCTGATCCGCTACGCCCTGGGCACGTCGGGACAGGCGCTCATCAGGTCGTACGGCTCCGCTCCGGCGACGCCGGCCATGGTCAGCGCCGGCCTCAAGGTGGCCGCCGAGCTCGACGCCCAGGCCGTGGCCAGTCCCACCCCTGCGGTCTCGACGGCGACCAGCACCACGACCGCCACCTCAGCGTCCTCGTCGACCACCTCGACGACGACAGCCGGTGGTTCGACCACCGGCGCCTCCTCGTCCACCGGCAGCGACACCGGGAGTGGGAGCGGGAGTGGGAGCGGGAGCGGGACCACCGGGGCGACGACGTCCACCTCCGGCCTGGCCTTCACCGGCACGTCCGACCTGGGGGGCATCGTCGCGGTCGGCGCCGCGTTGCTGGGAGCCGGTGCCGTCTTCCGACGACGGCTCCGCCGCAGGGGGGTGCACCCGTGACCTCCACCCAACCCACCGCCCAGCAGCCGGCCTACGACCCGCAGGCCTACGACCCGCAGGCGTACGCCCAGCCGGTGCCGGGACCGCCGGCCCACGACCCGCAGGCGTACGCCCAGCCGGTGCCCGCACCGCCCGCCGGCACCCCGGTGGTCGCCGAGGGTGCCCACGCCGGGGCCTCGTGGATCCGGGCCACGAACGTCAGCGCCTGGTTCGGTTCGAAGAAGGTCCTCGAGAAGGTGTCGCTGACCATGGAGCCCGGGAAGGTCACCGCCCTGATCGGCCCGTCGGGCTGTGGCAAGTCGACCTTCCTGCGGATCCTGAACCGGATGCACGAGCTGGTGCCCTCCGCGGCGCTGTCCGGATCGGTGGAGCTCGACGGGGCGGACATCTACGGTCCGACCGTCCGGGTCACCAAGACCCGCCTCGGCATCGGGATGGTCTTCCAGCGGCCCAACCCGTTCCCCTCGATGACCATCGCCCAGAACGTCCTCGCCGGCCTCCGGCTCTCGGGGACCAAGGTCGACAATCCCGACGCCCTGGTGAAGTACTCGCTGGAGCGGGCCGGCCTCTGGAACGAGACCAAGAACCGCCTCAACGAGGCCGGTGCGGCCCTCTCCGGCGGTCAGCAGCAGCGGCTGTGCATCGCCCGGGCCCTGGCGGTCCGGCCCAAGGTGCTGCTGATGGACGAACCCTGCTCGGCGCTCGACCCCATCTCCACCAGCGTGATCGAGGAGACCATCCGCGAGCTCTGTCACGAGATCACCATCGTCATCGTCACCCACAACATGCAGCAGGCGCAGCGGGTCTCCGACAACTGCGCGCTGTTCCTGGTGGACGGTGAGGGGATGCCGGGCCACATCGTGGAGGCCGGCGCCACCACCCAGGTCTTCGGGCAGCCCAACGACCCCCGGACCTCCGACTACGTGCACGGCCGGTTCGGATGACCCCCGACGGCCACCACCCCGAACCGATGAGAGGACCACGCTGATGTCCGACGTCCTGTCGTTCGACAACATGCGACACAAGGTGACCGAGGCCCGCAAGTGGCGCGAACAGTGGCACCAGCGCTGGCACGACGCCAGCCCGCGTACCCGGATGACCATCCAGGTGGCGGCACTGGTGGCCGCGGTCCTGGTGGCCTACAACTACTCGCTGTCGACGCTGCTCCAGAACGCCGGCCAGGAGACCCCGTTGGCCTACGTGAGCCTGGTGCCGGCCATCGCCCTGGCCATCGCCGCCATCAAGGCGCGCCCGCTCCGGCCCGAGCCGCCGATCCACGACCGCCAGGTCGACTACACCGTGGGCATTCCCCTGATCGTGGCCGCGGTGGCTGTGAACGTGCTGCTTCCGGCACGGATGTCGGCGATGTTCTGGGTCTACCGGATCGACCTCCTCACCCTCCCGTTCTTCGTCGCCGGTGCGGTGGCGGTCATCTTCGGGGTGCGGGTGCTGTGGCGGCAGAAGGTGGCGATCCTCTTCCTCTTCCTCGCCTGGCCGTGGCCCTACCAGTCGGTCCTGCTGCGGGTGCTGAACGCCTTCACCGCCGCCACCATCTGGGGGCTCACCCGGATCCTCCGGGCCTTCCCGGTGGCCAAGCCCGTCTCCACCCTCGACGACACCCTGTTCGTGGTCTCCCATCACGGCCAGCCCTTCGTCCTCAGCGTGGTGTCGGCTTGTTCGGGGGTCAACAGCGTGGTCGGCTTCCTCCTGGTCGGCTCGGCGTTCGCCGCCATCGTCCGGGGGCCCCGGGTCACCAAGCTGTTGTGGTTGGCCGGCGGCATGGCTCTGTTGTGGATGATCAATCTGGGCCGGCTGACGTTCATCTTCTGGGCCGGCAAGACCTGGGGGGAGAGCGTCGCCATCAACATCCTCCACCCGTTCATCGGCCTGGTCACCTTCGGCATCGGCGTGGTGGTCATGACGCTCCTCATCAAGCCGCTCGGGATGCACATCGCCATCGCCGAGCCACGTCCCGAACCGCCCCGCCAGCCGGTGCCGGTGCCGGAGCTGGGCCAGCCGATGGCCAAGCCCCTGCGGAAGCTGCCGGTGCCGAAGATCTACCTGGCCCTGACCGTGGCGGTCGTCGCCGCCCTGGTGCTCGGTGTCGCCAACCTCAACCTCCGGTCGTACAACCTGGTGGCGGACGCCTCCGGGGAGCCCCGCCTGCAGGCCTTCGTGAACTTCCCGACCGCCCCGACGGGGTGGAACCTCCGGCGGACCGCCGAATTCAACTGGGCCAAACCCCTCTTCGGTGACACCTCGATCTGGAACCGGTACGTGATGTACGCCTCCGAGGGCGGCGACCTCCACGCCAACCTCCCGGTGGTCGCCGACGTGATCAACACCCCCGACCTGAGCGCCTTCTCCGCCTACGGCGTCGAGAACTGCTACCAGTTCCACGGCTACGCCCTGGCCGACGTGGCCCAGGTGAGCCTGGTGGGTGGCGTGACCGGCCAGGCCATGTCGTACACCTCGCAGCAGTTCGGGAGCTGGTCGATCGTCTACTGGATCATCCCGGTGAAGATGGGGTCGGCCACCAACTACGAGCGCACCGTCCTCTACGTGCAGAACGCCGGGAACGGCGCCCAGGTGCCGGGGCTCACGGCGCCGAAGAACCTGCGCAACCTGGCCGGATCGCTCGACCCGGCGAACGCCGGCCAGCGGACCCTCATCAACAACCGGGCGTTCCTGGTGGCCTACGCCCGCGAGCTCATCCAGTCGCAGGCGCTGCGGAGCAACACGCCCGACCCGACGGCGTCGGAGAACGCCGCCACCTGACCGGTCCGTCGCTCAGGCGGTGCCGGAACCCCCGGAGCCGACCACCAGCCCGTGGATGAAGGCGAGCTTCCCGATCACCGCCGGGGGGAGCACGAACGGGTAGAGATCGCCTTTGCCCATGCTCCGGTTGATGGCGTTCAGGGCGTAGGTCAGCGGCAGCCACTCGTCGATCACCAGGTCGAACCGGTCGGCACGGTAGCCGGCACCCTCGGGGGTCACGGCCAGGTCGTGCAGCCGACGTCCGTCGCCGTCACGGGGACCGACCAGCATGAGGCCGAACTCGGCGGCGGTCTGGAGGGTGTCGCGGATGTGGAGGTAGTGGGCGAACGTCTCGGCCCAGTCCTCCCACGGATGCATCGTGGCATAGGCGCTGACGAAGTCGTGCTCCCAGCCGACCCGCGGACCCTGTTCGTAGTGCTGCTCGATGGCGTCGCGGTAGGCGATCCGCTCGTCCCCGAACCGGGTCCGGAATTCCTCGAGCGCCGGGCCCCCGGCGACCAGGACCTCCCAGTAGTAGTGGCCGATCTCATGGCGGAAGTGGCCGAGGAGCGTACGGTAGGCCTCGCCCAGCTGCAGTCGGGTCCGCTCCCGGTAGGCGTCGTCGCTCTCGGCCAGGTTGAGGGTGATCACCCCTCGCTGGTGGCCGATGACCACCGAGTCGCGCTCGCTGGTGAGGAGGTCGAAGGCCAGGCCCCGCTCCGGGTCGTCGTGGCGGGAGGTGACCGGGAGGCCGAGGTCGGCCAGTTGGAACAGGAGCTGGCGCTTGGCCCCCTCCGCCTCGGCGAAGGCCCGGAGGCCGTCGAGGTCGGCGTCGTTGGGGCGGATCCGGGTGAGGCTGCAGCTGGCACAGAGCGACGGCCCCCGGTGCCGGTCGGCGTCCACCAGCCAGTTGCAGGCGGCCAGGACCTCGTTGGCGCAGCGCCGGTAACGGGCGGCCCCGGTCACCGCCCCCTCCCCCCGCACCTCCAGCGACCGGTAGGTCCCGTCGTCCTGGGTCTCGAGCGCCAGGAGGTCCCCCCGGGCCGGATCGAAGCCGAGTAGGGCCTGGCAGTGGACGCACCGGGTGTTCTCGAAGAAGACCAGCTGCTCGTGGCACTGGTGGCAGACGAAGGCTCGCATCCTCCCAGCTTGGCCCATCGTGCACCCCGAACGTTCCGTAACACGCTGTTTCCCTGATGTTTGCTTGACCGGGCGGACCCCGTGGGAGACCCTGAGGTCGTGACCGTCTTGTGGGACCCTTCGACGTCCACGTACCTGGACCCGGAGACCGGCGAGCGCTGGGTCTACGCCGACCCGGCCGCGTTCGACCACCCGCAGCCGATGCAGGCCCCCGTGTACACCAGCGGCGCCCCGCCGGCGCCAAACCCGTTCCCCGCTCCGGACCCCGATGCCGCCGGACGGTCGGTCGTCCCCGGCCCGCCGGTCGACCCGTCGATGGACCCCGAGGACGGGGTGCCGCTCCCCGGCGAGCTGGGCATCGAGGGCCGCCGGTCGTTCAAGGTCTGGCAGCTCGTCCTCGCCGTGCTGGTCGCCTTCGTGGTCGGCATGGCCTTCAACGGGGCCACCGGGTCGTCCGGCGGTGGCTCCGCGGCCAACAAGCCCACCTACGCCCTGCCACCGGCGGCGGGGAGCGCCACCGCCACCACCGCGGCGGGGGGCGCCACCGCCACCACCGCGGCCGGGGGCGCCACCGCCACCACCGCGGCCGGGGGCACCACGGCCACCACCGCCGCCGGGGGCACCACGGCCACCACCGCGGCGCCGGTCGCCGCGGGTCCGGCGACGGTGCTGGTCCCCGCCACCCAGCAGGCCGGCAACTGGACCAGCCCGGCGTTCACCATCGCCGGTGGGACCTGGAACATCGGCTGGGCCTTCCAGTGCACCCCGGCCCCCGCCACGCCGCCCACCTTCCAGATCTTCGTGGTGACGGCCGGCGGTACCCCCGGTTCCACGCCGGCGGTCACCAGCTCCGCCGCTTCCGGCCAGTCGGTGACCCCGCTGACCAGCACGGGGAGCCAGCAGGTGGTGGTCGAGACCTCCGCCTCGTGCCGGTGGGCGGTGAAGGTGACCGGCTACAGCGGGTGAGCGGCCGGCGGTCCGAAGGCCGGTGGGCGGTCGGAGTTGAGCGCCGCCAGTGCCCGGTTCAGCTCGTCGAAGTAGTCGTAGTTCCGCTTGGTCGGCCGGTGCGGCGCCTGCGGAGGTGCCACCCGGAGCATCATGCGGGTGGGTGCGATCGCCGCCGAGGAGGCGGGCACCGGTGCCGCGGAGGCCATCGGGGTGACGGCCACACCGTCGACGGGTGCGACCCCCACCACGGACACGGTGGCCGGGTGCGCCCCGGGGGCCCCGTCCCGGTGGCGGATGCGGAGGCTCCGGAGGACCCACGTGAGCTGTGCCTCCGAACGCGTCAGCTGTGCGAGGCGCTCGTCGAGCGCGGTCAGTCGTTGTTCGATCGTTGCAGTGGCCATGACGGTTCGTCGGAGAGCATACCCCGGCCACCGCCGCCGGTCCCCGGAAACCCGCCGCTCCGCCGGGCCTCCTCGGGCCCGACGGCACCGTGACGATCCGACGTCCCGTCCGATCGGACGCCGCCCGGATCCCGCCGTCCGGAGGCCAAGGTGAACTCCCGATGAACGGGAAGTTGAACAGTGTGTCAACGTTCCTGAACTCTGCGTAAACCCAGGTCAATTGGTATGTTTGCGCTGGTACAGTTCCGCCGTGCGGAGCGCGGTCATGAGCGACGAGGAGTCGCGCCTTCGCCTGCAGGCGAGCATCGAGGGGCTGGCGAAGCTGGAGCCCGGGGTCTCCGCCCGGAGCATCCTCTCGCGTGGCCAGCGCACCTTCTTCATCGTGCTCGTGGCGCTGCTGGTCGTCGGCTGCGTCATCGACGTGGTGGACACCGTCGCCGCCATCGTCGCCGTCATCACGCTCTTCTACGTGGCCGCCATCGTCTACCGGCTGGTCCTCTTCCGGGCGTCGAACCAGCCCGGCACCACCGAGGTGGTCAGCGACGAGGAGGCCCGGGGGGTCCCCGACAACCGGCTCCCCGTCTACACGGTACTCATCCCCGCCTACAACGAGCCCGAGGTCATCAACGAGCTCATCCAGCGGGTCACCCACTTCGAGTACCCACCCGACCGCCTCGACGTCAAGCTGCTGGTGGAGGCGGACGACGAGCCGACCATCCGCGCCATCTACGACGCCCGTCCGGGGGATCAGTTCGAGCTGGTGCGCATCCCCCCGGCCGAACCCCGCACCAAGCCGAAGGCGCTCAACTTCGGTCTGTCCCTGGCCCGCGGCGAGTTCGTGGCCATCTACGACGCCGAGGACGAGCCCGAGCCGCTCCAGCTGCGGAGGGCGGTGGTGGCGATGCGCCGGCTCGGCCCGGACGTCGCCTGCGTGCAGGCCAAGCTCGGCTACCACAACTCGATGCAGAACATCATCACCAAGTGGTTCACCATCGAGTACGCGTTGTGGTTCTCGTTCTTCCTGCCCGGCCTCGCCTCGATGCGGGCGCCCATCCCGCTGGGGGGGACCTCCAACCACTTCCGGCGGGTGGTGCTCCAGTCCCTCGGGGCGTGGGATCCGTTCAACGTCACCGAGGACGCCGACCTCGGGATCCGGATGTTCCGTGAGGGGTACACCGTCCGGGTGCTCGAGTCGGTCACCCTCGAGGAGGCCAACAGCGACTTCGTCAACTGGATGAAGCAGCGGTCACGCTGGCTGAAGGGCTACCTCCAGACCTACCTGGTGCATCTCCGCCAGCCGAGGCAGCTCACCCGTGAGCTCGGGTGGAAGGGCATGGTCCACTACACCATGTTCGTCGGCGGCACGCCGATCCTGGCCATGATCAACCCGGTCTTCTGGCTGATGACCATCGTCTGGTTCATCGCCCGGCCGCCCTTCATCGAGGCGATCTTCCCCGCCCCCATCTACTACCTCGGGCTGTTGTCCTGGGCCTTCGGGAACTTCCTCCTGGTCTACGTCACGGTCATGAGCTGCCGCATCGGACACCGCGGCCGTCTGCTGCTGCCCGCGCTGTTCGTCCCCGTCTACTGGGTGATGATGTCCCTGGCCGCGGTGAAGGCGCTCTTCCAGTTGCTCCGGACGCCCGACTTCTGGGAGAAGACGCAGCACGGCCTGCACCACGGCCATCCCGATCGCCAGGACCTGCCGGTCTCGTGACCATCCTGGCGGACCGGGCGGTCCCGCCGTCCCCGGGCGGTGCCCAGCAGGCGCCCCGACGTCAGCCGGCGCCCCCACCGACACCGAGCCGGTGGCGACGGTCGGCCCGCTGGGCGCGGTCCCAGGGGGGGCTCCTGGCCATCGCCTTCTTCGGCCTCTACGAGATCTTCGCCATGCTGCTCGACTTCAAGTTCCACGAGTTCGACGGCGACGCCATCTCCCGGATGGCCAACGGGTTCTACGTCCTCCACTCGCGGGACCCGCACCTGGCGGCCATCGGCTTCGTGTGGAACCCGCTGTCGTCGCTGGTCACCCTCCCGCTGCTCCTCTTCAACAGCTGGTGGTCCGACCTGGCCAGCCACAACGTGGCGGGCACCACCATGTCGGCCCTGGCCATGGCCGGGGCGGTCTACCAGCTCAACTCGCTCCTCCGCGAGTGGCGGGTGCACGTGGCGCCGCGCCTGGTGCTGACCCTCCTCTTCGCCTGCGCACCGATGATCATGCTGTACGCGGGCAACGGGATGAGCGAGGCGCTCTACACCTTCCTGATGCTCGGGGCGACCCGCTACCTGATGCGGTGGCTGCGCGACGACGACCTGGCCTCCCTGGTCTACGCGGCCTCGATGCTGGGACTCGCCTACATGGAGCGGAGCGAACCGGTGGCCTCGGCGGTCCTGGCCGCACCCTTCGTGTGCTGGGTGACCTTCACCCGGACGGCGGGCGACCGCCGGTCGAGGATCTGGGCCGGCCTCAGCGACGCCACCATCCTGGTGATGCCGATCGTCACCTGCTTCATCGGGTGGGCGGTCGTCAGTTGGGTCATCGTGGGTCAGCCGTTCGAGCAGTTCACCTCCAAGTACGGGAACTCCGCGCTGATCGCCGCCGCCCACATCCAGAAGGGCCACCTCGGCACCAAGGTGCTCCACGAGGTCCACGCCATCGGCTACCTGGCCCCCGCCCTCCCGGTCATCCTGGTGGCGGCCCTGGTGTCGGCGGCCTGGCGGAGGAACGCCCAGATCTGGGTGCTGGCCACCGTCCTGGGCGGGGGCCTGGCCTTCACCCTGGTGTCGTACCTGGACGACGCCATCTTCCCGTGGATCCGCTACTACGTCCTGGTCACCCCCATCGCCGTGCTGCTGGTCGGCAGCCTCTTCTCGGTGCCGACGCGCATCGTGCGTGCCGGACCGGTACCGGAGAAGCCGGTGTCGGCGGCGCCCGCACCGGAGCAGAAGACCCTGCCCGGGGGCGGCCGGAAGCCCAGTGGCAAGACCCTCGCCGGCGCACTCCTGGCGGTGGTGGTCTCGATCGCGTTGCTGGCACCCTCCATCCCCTTCTCGATCAGGGGGATGAACAATCCCGTGCTGGCGCCGGACGTGTACTCGTACTACGGCTTCATCTTCCACAAGCACCTGACGGCCGAGGACCAGGCGGCCAAGGGCGCCTACTCGGCGGTCCAGGGGATCTCCGGCTGGCTGGACGCCCAGCACTACCCCAACGGCGACGTGGTCGTCGACACCGGTGACAACTGCATCCCCAACGTGGTGACCAACGTGGACAACCCTCGGCTGTTCGTGATCACCAACGACCGCGACTTCCAGAAGGTGCTGGCCGACCCACTGACCTTCCACGCCCACTACCTGATGATCGAAGGGAACGGGACGGCGCAGGCGGACGGGGTGGCCCAGCTGTACCCGCACATCGCCACGGCCAACTGGGCCCATCTGGTCCACACGTTCCCGCCCCGCGGGTTCTGTGTCCAGTTCAAGCTCTACCAGGTGACCGGGCACCCCCAGGGCACCTTCTGATGCCGTTCCCCGGCCGGGCGGACCGATGACCACCATCATCGAACGCCCGGGCACCCCGGCGACCGGCGGTGCCTCCGTCGACCTCGACGGGTTCGCCGACCGGGTGGCCGCCCGGATCGTCGGGCCGCGTCCGCCCGTGGACGTCGGGACCCCCGACGGGCCCGGGTCCCGGACCGACCCGCAGGTGGGGGGGGCGTCGTCGCCCGTCGGGGACCCCCCTGTCACCGTGGATCCCCTGGCGGTACTGGCCGGTCTGGCCGCCGAGGCGCAACACACCTGGCCGTCCCCTCCCCCCGGCCCGGAGGCGGCGGTCGAGGTCGTCGCCCGGACCGATGCGGGTGCCCCGCCGCCGCCGACCGGATGGCCGTCCCCGGCTGCCACCACCGTGCCGGCCGGGTCGCCGGACCCGGCCGCCCCGGTGCCGCTCGCCATCCCCGAGGGGTTCGCCCGGGTGGCCGTGCCCGCCGCCGCCGGTCCGGGAGCGGTCGAGGACGCTCCGCATCCGGCCACGGCCGCCGCCACCCCGACCCGGTTCCGTCACGGCACCCGGCGGACCGGGCTGAGCGAGGAGCGCCGCGGTCAGCTGATCACCGCCTCGACGTGGGTGCGCAACCTCGGCGCCCTGCTCATCCTGTTCGCCGCCTGGCAGCTGTGGGGCACCGCCATCGCCCAGCACCACACCCAGCAGGCCCTCGGGCGCCAATTCGCCGCCGAGGTGCACGCGCACCCGGCAGCCCCGGGGTTCACCCTGGCCCCGGCCGGTGCCCGGCTGGCCGACCCCCCCAGCGGGGCGGTGATGGCCCAGCTCCAGATCCCGGCGATCGGCCTCGACCAGTACGTCGTCTCGGGCACCGACGCCGACGATCTGGCCAAAGGGCCCGGCCACTACCTCGGCACCGCCCAGCCGGGTCAGGCCGGGAACGTGGCCATCGCCGGTCACCGGACCACCCACGGGGCGCCGTTCAACCGTCTGGCCGAGCTGGCACCCGGCGATCCCATCTACCTCACCACCGCCACCGGTCAGCGTCTGACCTACGTGGTGGCGGCCACGCCCGCTCCGGTGAGCCCCTCCAACACGACCGTCCTCGACTACTTCGGCGACAACCGGTTGACCCTGACCACCTGCAATCCGGAGTACTCCGCCGTCCAGCGGCTGATCGTGGTGGCGGCCTACCTGCCGCCGGGGTCGCCGGCCGGCACCCGCCCGGCGGTGGGCTCGGGATCGGGCACCCCGGTGAAGGTGACGGACACCGGCGAGGCCGGCTGGAAGACCCCGCTCCTCCCCCTGGTCCTCGTCGAGCTGGCCCTGGTGGTCGGCGTCGGCCTGGCCAACAAGCGGCTCAGCCGCGTCTACGGGAGGGAGGGGCGGTGGCTGGTGCTCGTGCCGATCTGGGCGGCGCTGCTCTTCGCCCTGTTCCAGACGCTGACCAGCTTCCTGCCGGCCGCCGCCTAAGCGGACCGCCCGGGGGCTGGGCGATCAGCCCGCCCGCTGGACCGGGACCTGGGGGACCGGTCGGGCCTGACCCGGAGCCGGTGTCGGCTGGTGGGCCGGGGCGTGCACCGGCTGGTGGGCCGGCGCGGTCTGCGCCATGGGCCGGACCGCCTGCGGGGCGGGGCCGGCGAGCGTCTGGCGGAGGAGCGAGAGCTCCTCGACGAGGGCGCCGTTGGTGCGCGAGAAGCCGTCGATGGTGGCCGTCAGCTGGGCGAGGGCCTCGGCGGGGACCGGGGAGCCACCGGAGGGGGTGGCGGCGGCCTGCGCCCGGGCCTGCTCCGCCTGCGCCCGGGCCTGCTCGGCCTGCGCCAGGGACTGGTCGGCCTGCCGCCTGGCCTGCTCGATGATCCGGGCCGCCTCGGCCTGGGCCTGGGCGACGAGGGCGTCCGCCGCCCGTCGCGCCTCGGCCGCAGTCTCGTCGGCGAAGCGCTGGGCCTCCACGATGATGTTGCCGATCTCGACCCCCGACGGCTGCGTGCCCGCCGGAGGGTTGCCGGCTCCCTGCTCGAATCCGACGCTCATCGGTGTGTGTCCTCCGCAATCGGCCGCCGGGGCCGCCAGGTGGCTGACCGCCCGCCGGTCATGGGTCGACGAATGCCCTCATTCTACCGGGGGACCTCCCTGGATCGCACCCTCCGGGCGACGAAATCCCAGCGTGCGGCAGGTGAACATTAGGGAAACAGGTGTCCGGGAGGTGACAGGAGTGTGACATCGGGAGCCCGCGGGGAGGCCCGGCTCCGACCGTGGCGGGGAGGGCAGCCTGTACGCTGATCGCGCCATGGAGCCCCACCACCGGTTCGATCCGGGATCCGTCGAGGCCTTCCGGATCGTGGACCGTGGGTACGACCCGTCGACCCGGACGGTGCGCCTCCGCTACGCCCTCGACGACCTCGAGACGTTCGAGGAGACGGTGGTCTTCGAGACGCCGCCGGCCGGCGGGGCCCCGCCGCCGGGGGAGGGGTTCGACCGTGCTCTGCTCCACCTGCACGTCGCCGCCGGCACCAGCTACTACAAGGCGGCCGCCCCACCGGTGGTGGTGGTGGAGGGGTCCGGGCTGACGGACGACGAGCGGTCGTTCCACCACCACCTCTACGACGACGGCCTCCGCGAGTTCGCGGTGGCCAACGGGCTGGCCGTACCCCGGGTGGTCGAGCTCCGCGCCGGCGGACCGGCGGCCGGGCCGCCGCCGCCCGCCGACCGGGCGGGCGGGCTGGTGGTCCCGATCGGCGGGGGCAAGGACTCGATGGTGCTGATCGAGGCGGTCCGGGCCCTCGGCCCCCGCCTGTTCGCGGTGAACCCCCACCCGCTGACCGTCGACCTGGCCCGCCAAGCCGGTCTCGAACTGGTGGTGGCCCGCCGGACCCTCTCGCCGAACCTCCTCGAGCTCAACCGCCGCGGCGCCCGCAACGGCCACGTCCCCATCACCGCCATCGTCTCCCTGGTGGCGGTGGCCGGCAGCTTCCTCTACGGGTGGGACGCCATCGCCATGGCCGTCGAGCGGTCGGCCAGCGAGGAGACGGTCACCGTCGGCGGGGTGCCGGTCAACCACCAGTACTCGAAGAGCCTCGACTTCGAGCGCCTCCTCCGCCGGCTGGTGGCCGGCTCGATCGACCCGTCCCTCACCTACGGGTCGGCGCTCCGTCCCTACTCGGAGCTGGCCATCGCCCGGGCCTTCGCCCGTCTCGACCGCTACCACGGCACCTTCTGCAGCTGCAACGCCGCCTTCCGGCAGGGTGCGGCCCCGGCCGACCGGTGGTGCGGGCACTGCCCGAAGTGCCGGTTCGTGGCCCTGATGCTCGCCCCCTTCCTGCCACCGGGGGCGGTGACCGCCATCCTCGGCCGCGACCTCTTCGCCGACCCCGACCAGGTGCCGGGCTTCGCCGCCCTCATGAGCGACGGGGACAAGCCGTTCGAGTGCGTCGGCGAGCGGCGCGAGTCGGCCGTCGCCCTCCGCCTGCTCGCCGACCAGCCCGCCTGGCGGTCCTCGGTGGTGGTCGCCGCCCTGGCCGACCGGGCCCGTGCCCTGGTGACCACGGCCGACGTGGCCGCCACCCTCGCCCCGGACCCCGACCTCGGCTTCCCCGACCCGGCGGTGGCGGAGGCGGTGGTCGGCCTGCTCGACGGGGTGTCGTGACCCTCGACCAGCTGTGCGCCCGGCGGGTGGCGGTGTGGGGGACGGGGACCGAGGGGCTGGCCATGGCCCGGCTGCTGGCCGGACACGGCGTCATCCCGGTCATGCTCGACGACGAGGGCGCGGCCGCCGCCGACCGGGTCGCCCCGGTGCTCGGGGCGGGGACGGTCGTGCACCCGCCCGCCGAGGTGGACTGGGGGGCGGTGGACGTGGTGGTCCGCTCCCCGGGGGTGGCCCGCTCCCGGCCGGAGCTGACCGGGGCCGAGGCGTCGGGGGTGCTCGTCACCACGGCCATGGCCGTCTGGCTCGAGGACGTCCGGGACGCTCCGGTGCTGGCGGTGACCGGCACCAAGGGGAAGAGCACCACCGCCACCCTGGCCGCCGCGATCCTCCGTCACCAGGGGCTCGACGTGGCGCTGGTCGGCAACATCGGGACCCCGGTGACCGACAGCTACGACCGGCCGGTGCCCGACGCCTACGTGGTGGAGGTGTCGTCGTACCAGGCGGTGGACGTGACGGTCACCCCGCGGGTCTGCGTGCTCACCAGCCTCGCCCCCGACCACCTCGACTGGCACGGGGGCGAGGAGGCCTACTACCGGGACAAGCTCCGCCTGGTCACCGCCGGCCCCCCCGGCGAGCTGGCGGTCAACGCCGCCAGCCCCGAGGCGCTCGCCCGGACCGCCGGCCATCCCCACCGCACCCTCTTCGGCCCCACTGGGCGGGTGGTGGCCGGCCCGGACGGGACGGTGACCGTCGACGGCGCGCCGGTGGCCGACGCCCGGCGGCTCCGGGTGCCGGGCGCCCACAACGTGGTCAACCTCTGCGGGGCGGTGGCCGGCGCCACCCTCCTGCTCGGGGAGCCGCCGCGGCCCGGGGCGGTCGACGCCGCGGTCGACGCCTACGACGGCCTCCCCTCCCGGTGCCGGACGGTGGGGACCCGCGACGGGGTGGAGTTCGTGGACGACGCCCTCGCCTCCAACCCGTTCGCCACCACCGCCTCCCTCGGGGCCTTCCCCGGCCGGGAGCTCACCGTCATCGTCGGGGGCGCCGACCGCGGGACCGACCCGACCGACCTCCTCGCCGCGTTGGGCGACCGCCGGCCGAGCCCGCGGGCGGTGGTGCTCGACGGTGCCACCGACGGGGCGGCCCGGGCGCTGCGGTCGCCCGGCTCGCCGGTCGAGTCGGTCGGGGCCGCCGACCTGCGGTCGGCGGTGGCCGCCGCCGTGGCCGTGACCCCGGCCGGCGGGGTGGTGCTCTTCTCCCCGGCGGCACCCACCCCGGCGGGCGGCGGGGGGTACGCCGCCCGGAGCCGCGAGTTCGCGTCGGCGGCCGGGCTGGGCGAGACTGGTGGGGAGCCCGGTCCGTCGTAGCGGCCGGCGAGAGGGGGAGCCCGTGGCGCCGATCACCGTGATCACCGAGGAGCCCGCCACCGTCGACGGCCGGCCGGACGAGGCCCGGGGTACCGTCCTCGTGACGGAGGACCAGCTCGTCGACGCCCTCGGCTGGACGCTGAACGCGTCGGGCCTGTGCCGGGGCGACGTCTGCGTCCCGGTGCGCGACGCCGGCGCCCTCCGGGTCGGCGACCACGTCGACCTGCTGGCGGTGGCCGGGGCGCTGGGCCGACAGGTGGTGGTCGACCTTCCCGCCGGCATCGTGGCCGTGTCGCTCCCGGCCGAGCTGCGGCGCCAGGCGCTGCGGGACCAGCGGGCGCCGGACTTCGAGCTCCGGGACCTCGACGGGCGGTGGCACACCCTCACCGAGTGGCAGGGCCGGAAGCGGCTGCTGGTCACCTTCTCCAGCTGGTGCGGGTGCCGCTACGACCTCCCGGGCTGGCAGGCCCTGGCCGACGAGCTGGCCGACGGCGGGCTGACGGTCCTGGCGGTGGCCATCGACAACTCGCCCGAGGACGTCCGCCCGTTCACCGGGGACATCACGCTGCCGGTCCTCTACGACCCCCAGCACCTCCTCACCGAGCTCTACGCCATCTCCAACGTGCCGACCGTGGTGTGGATCGACGAGGAGGGGCGCATCGTCCGGCCCAACGCCGAGGCCTTCTCCTCCGACCTCTTCCGGGAGGTCACGGGCGTCGACTCCGGGCCCCACTCCGAGGCGGTCCGCCGGTGGGTCCGCGAGGGTGTGGTGCCGGAGCTCGACCGGCCGGCGGCCGAGCTGGTCGGCGAGCTCTCCGACGACGAGGTCCGGGCCCGGCTGCACTTCCGGGTGGCCACCGCGGCGTTCGCCCGCGGGGACGGGGCCGTCGCCCGGTCCCACCTGGACGAGGCCGGCCGCCTGGCCCCCGACGACCTCACCATCTGGCGGGCGGCCATGCCGTTGATCGGGGAGGACCCGTTCGGCGCCGACTTCTACGCCCGCTACGAGGCGTGGCGGGCGGCGGGGAGCCCCTTCCACGGGATGCCGGCCCTCACCGACGCCGGAACGGCGGCGTCGCCGTAGCGCCGCGGGTGCCCCCGGCCGGGGCACCCGCTCAGTCCGTACAGGTGGTGCCCGGCGGCGGCACCGTGCCGTCGATCAGATAGTCCTGGTCGATGGCCCGGATGCACGGGCTGTAGTAGTAGGCCACGTGGCTCTGCCCGTCCCAGGTGACGAGCACCCCCTCCGACAGCTCCCCGGCCAGGGCCACCGCCCAGCGGTAGGGGGTCACCGGGTCGTGCAGGGTGCCGGTGACGAGGATCGGCGGCGACCCCGGCGCGGTGGTGGGCGCCGGCACCCGGTCGGCCGGGACCGGCCACACCGCACAGCCCACCCAGGTCCACACCAGGAGGGGCCCGAAGACCGGGGCCTCGGAACCGGCCCGGGCGGCGAGGGTCGGGAAGGCGGACGGGTCGGGGAGCACCGGGTGGTCGAGGCAGTCGATGGCCCGCTCGGCGTCCCCGGCGTTGGAGGAGCCCCCCGCCGCGTAGGTGTCGGTCATGGCCGCCACCGCCGAGCCGTCGCCGGCGGAGGCCGCGGCCAGGGCGTCCCCCAGCTTCGGCCAGTCGGACGTGGACCCGAGCCCGGCCACCAGCGCGAAGTACAGCTCCCCGGGCCCCGCCCCCTGGCCACCGGCCACCGGCAGCGGGGTGGCACGGCTCCGGTCGATGAGGGAGAGCACCGCGGCGGTGGGGTCACCGGTGGGGCGCCACGGGCACGAGGTGGTCGAGGCGCACCAGGCGAAGAAGGCGTCGAGCTCGGCCTCGAAGGACTCGGCCTGGTCCACGGCCATCTGGTCGGTGTCCTCGGCCGGGTCGATGGCCCCGTCGAGCACCATGGCCCGGACGTGGGTGGGGTAGAGCTCGGCGTAGGTGGCGCCGAGCAGGGTCCCGTAGGAGTGGCCGAGGAAGGTGAGCTGGGCGTCGCCGAGCGCCTGGCGGATCCGGTCGAGGTCCCGGGCGGTGTCGATGGTGCCCACGTACGGCAGGATCGAACCGCTGACCTGCTCGCACGCCGTGGCGTAGGCGCGCGAGGTGGCCACCAGGGCGTCGACCCCGGCGACCGTGGTGGGGGCGGGGTCGGGGAGCTCGGTCTGCCCCGACGTCGTCGCCGTCGTCCCCGGGGACGGGACCGTGCAGGTCACCGGGCTGCTGCGTTGGACCCCGCGGGGGTCGAACGACACGATGTCGAACCGGTCGAGGAGGCCGGGGGTCAGCACCTTGAGCTCGTCGGCGAGGTCGTCGATCCCCGAGTCGCCCGGACCGCCGGGGTTGATGACCAGGGAGCCGATGCGCTGGGCCGGGTCGAGGGCCGGCTGTCGGGCCACGGCGATCTGGAGGGTGGCGGCCGTCGGGTGGCGGTAGTCGAGCGGGACGGCCACCGTGGCGCACTGGAGGGTACCGCCGCACGGTGTCCAGGCCACCGGCGCCACCGGCGGCTGCGGCGGGAGGGTGGTCGGGGTGGTGGCCGTGGTGGGGGCCGTGGTGGACGGCGCGGTGGGCCGCCGGGCGGCGGTGGTCGTGCCGCAGGCGGCCAGCAGCACCCCCACCGTCAGCACCACCGGGGCCGTCCGGCGCCGTGGCGACCGGGGAGGGTGTCCGCGCCGGTGCCCCACCACGCCATGGTGCCAGAGGGGCGGCCGTCCCGGGCGTCGCCCGACCGCGGTCGGCCGGGATGGGTGACTACGCCGTGGCGTCCCGGGCGTGGCGGCGGACGAACGACAGGATGGCGATGTGCTTGGCGGTGTCCATCTCCATGAGGTGGACCAGCAGCGGCCAGAGGGAGACGCCCTCGAGCTCCTCCATGCCGCCGGCCAGACGCCTGAGCTCGTGGGCGTCCATCTGCTCACGGTCGAGCAGCTCCTCGGTGAGGCGGAGCACACCGGCGGGGTCGGGGCCTCACCGGTCGGGCCGCGGCACGGCCGGCTCGCCGGAGCGCAGCTCGGCGTCGGTCCGGAGAGCGTCCGCCAGGTCGCGGAAGAGCCGGTGGTGGCGGACCTCGTCCTCCAGGATGAGCGCCACCAGGTAGCGGAAGGCGGGGGAGCCGGAGTCCTCCGCGGCGTCCCGGTACTGCTCGAGGAGGCTGCGTTCGGCGGCCTCGTGGGAGGTGAGGATCCCGAAGAGCTTCTGCTCCCACACGCTCGCACCCGTCAGCTCCGCCGCCATGCCCCTCCTCGGTCGTGGACCGGCCCGATCCTGGCACCGGGACGGGCGGCGGGACGAGCGGGAGGGGACCGGGCGGTGCCCGGCCCGCGCCGATGGCTCTAGAGTTCGGCACGGCCCTCGGGGCCGCCGGACGACGGGAGGGGGTGCCCATGCGGGTGCGGATCGACGACGAGCGCTGTACCGGGCACGGACGCTGCTACTCGTTGGGCCCGGCGGTGTTCGACGCCGACGACAGCGGGTTCGGGCAGGTGCTGGTGGAGGGGGAGCTCGACCCCTCGCTGGAGCGGGAGGCCGAGCTGGCGGCGGCCAACTGTCCCGAGCGGGCGGTCATCGTGACGGACGGGCCCGGGACGGACTGAGCCCCGGCGGCTCAGCGGGGCCGGGGCTCCCGGGGCAGGCCGAGACCCAGCTCGCCGACGATGTTCAGGTTGATCTCGGTGGTCCCCCCGGCGATGGTCGTCTGGCGGGCGGCGACCAGGTTGTAGGCCCACGAACCGGTGGTGGCCGAGGGGCCGAGGACGTCGATGGCCAGCTCGGCCAGTCGCTGCTCGATCCGCCCCCACTGGAGCTTGGCCATGGAGCCGTCGGCCCCCCCGGGCTGCCCCGCCCGCGTCCGGGCGAGCGAGCGCGCCGTCGTCCACCGCATGCAGGCGATGTCGGCGTAGACGCCGGCCACCCGGTCGCGGACGACCGGGTCGGCCAGGGCGACCGCCGCCCCCGGCTCGGCCAGCAGCCGGTCGAGCTTGCGGGAGAGTCCCAGGTGGAGCCGCGCCACGCCGGCCCGCTCGAAGCTGAGGGTGGTCATCGCCACCGTCCAGCCCTGGTCCAGCGGGCCGAGCAGCGACGACGCCGGCACCCGGACGTCGTCGAAGAAGAGCTCGGCGAACGGCTCCTCCCCGGTGATGGTGCGGAGCGGCCGGCGCTCGATGCCCGGAAGGGTCAGGTCGACCAGCAGACAGCTGATCCCCTTGTGCTTGGCGACGTCGGGGTCGGTGCGGACGTAGAGCTGGCACCAGTCGGCGAAGTGGCCGAGGCTGTTCCACGTCTTCTGTCCGGTGATCACGAACTCGTCCCCGTCGAGGACGGCACGGGTCCGCAGGGACGCCAGGTCGCTGCCGGCGTCGGGCTCGGACATCCCCTGCGACCACACCTCGTCGCCCCGGAGCATGGGACGGAGGAAGCGGGCCTGCTGCTCCCCGGTGCCGTAGGCCATGATGGCCGGGGCGATGTTCGACACCCCGATGACGTTGATCGGTCCCGGGGCGTTGGCGTCGCTCATCTCCTCGAGGTACGCGAGCTGCTCGTCGATGTCGGCCCCGCGGCCGCCGTGTTCCACCGGCCAGGCCGGTGCCGCCCACCCGGCGTCGGCCAGGCGGCGGTTCCACGCCCGGAGCACCTCGAGGTCGGACTCCTCGGGGGAGCGCTGGCCGGCCTCGGCCACCTCGGGGGTGAGCTCGGCGGCCAGCCACCCCCGCAGCTCCCGTCGGAACGCCGCGGCGGGCTCGCCGTCCCCGGGTTCGGACGCCGGTCGTCCGGCGGCGGTGGGCGTGGCGAGGTCGGTCATGGTGGTCGGACTCCTGGACGGGGGCCCGGCGCTCCCCGCGCCGGTGGGCCGAGGCCCTGGAGGCCCAAGCGTAGCCACTGACCACCCGTCCACACCTCCCGGCCACGGAGGGTGTCGACGCTACGCTCGTGGCGCACGTCCCCACCCGCACACCCGAGGAGCACACCATGCCGGAACTCGACGACCTGTTGGGCGTCTTCGCCCTCGAGGCGACCGGGGAGCACCGGTGGCGGGCGGCGAGCATCGAATTCGGCGGGGGTTCGGTGGTGTTCGGCGGACAGCTCCTCGCCCAGTCGATCGTGGCCGGTGCCTCCGTCGACCCGGGCAAGGTGGTCAAGTCGATCCACACCGTCTTCGCCCGCGGCGCCTCGACCGACACGCCGCTCGACCTCGAGGTGGACGTCATGCAGGCCGGTCGCACCTTCGCCAGCTCGACGGTCACCGTGCGCCAGGCCGGCCGGCTCTGCACCCGGTCGCTGGTGCTCCTCCACGCCCCCGACGCCGACCTGATCCGACACCAGCCCGACCGTCCCGGGGTCGGGGCCCCGGGGGAGGCGGCCGCCTCCGCGCACGCCAGCGGGTTCTGGGAGGTCCGGACGGTGGGCGGGGTGGACATCGCCGACCCTGAGGCGGTGGGCCCGGCCGAGCTCGACGTCTGGTCCCGCTTCCCCGACGCCCCGGCCGACCTCCTGGTCAACCAGGCGCTCCTGGCCTTCGCCTCCGACGGGTTCCTGATCGGTACGGCCATGCGCCCCCATGCCGGGGTCGGTCAGTCGATGGCCCACCGGGCCATCTCCACCAGCGTGATCACCCACACCCTCACCTTCCACGCCCCGGTCGACGCCGGCGGGTGGCTGCTGCTCTCCCACGAGAGCCCGACGGCCGGCCTCGGACGGAGCTATGGACGTGCCCACGTCTACGCCGAGACGGGGGCGCTGGTGGCCTCCTACGTGCAGGAGAACATGATCCGGGGCTTCGGCGACGGCCAGGCCCCGCCGCCCGGGACCAAGGCCGCCCACTGACCCGTCCGGCTTGGCGCGGCGTCCGGCTCTTGCCTTAGCGTGGGGCGGCGCGTCCCCGCCCCCGGCCCACCGAGCCCCGCTCGGCGTCGGGACGGGTGGGTTCGCCGGGGGGAGGGGCCACACCCGGGCCGCTGGATCCGGGGCGTGCACCGGTCCCGGCGGTCCGGGCGCGCGACAGGGTGGGACGACGAGCGGCACCGGAGAGGGGAGCACCATGGACGACGTGCTGGGGTATGCAGGCAAGCGGGCGGTGGTCAGCGGGGCCGCATCGGGGATGGGCGCCGCCACCGTCGAGGTCCTCCACGACCTGGGCGCCACGGTGATCGGCCTCGACCGGGCGGCCATCGACGGCCCGGTCGACCAGGCGGTGGCCGTCGACCTGCTGGACGCCGACGCCATCGCCGCGGCGGCCGACGCCGTCGACGGACCGGTCGACTTCTTCTTCAACACCGCCGGCCTCCCGGGACCGCCCTTCACCGACCTGGAGACCATGGTCGTCAACTTCGTCGGCGGGCGCGAGCTGATCGAGCGGACGGTGCCGAAGATGCCGAGCGGCTCGTCGATCGTCTACGTGGCCTCGGCCGCCGCCATCGGCTGGCAGTCCAACCTCGGCCCGTACACCGAGCTGTTCGGCACCGACGGCTACGCGGCCGGCAAGGCCTGGCTGGAGGACCACGCCGAGCTGTGGGAGGGCAACGCCTACGCCACCTCCAAGCAGGTGATCAACGCCTGGACGGCCTGGCGGTCGGTGCCGCTGATGAAGGACCATGGCATCCGGCTGAACTGCACCAACCCCGGGCCCACCACCACGGCGATGATGCCCCACTTCCACGAGGCGGTCGGCCAGGCGCTGGTCGACGCCGCCCTCGGCCCGGTCGGCCGCTACTCGACCGCCGAGGAGCAGGCCTGGGCCATCGTGCTCATCGGCAGTCCCCGGGCCAGCTACGTGGTGGGGGAGACGCTCTACGCCGACGGCGGCTTCTACGGTGCCCTCCAGACCGGTCAGGTGGACTTCTCCGCCTTCATGCCCAGCGAGTAGCGGAACCGGTCCGATGGAATTGCGTCCCAGCGACGAGCAGCAGCTGCTGATCGAGTCGTTCGCCGCGCTCTACGCCAAGGAGTCGCCGTCCGAGCGGGTCCGGGCCGCCGAGCCCCTCGGGTTCGACGCCCGGCTGTGGGAGCAGCTGGTCGAGCAGGGCTCCCTCGCCATGGCCGTCGACGAGGACCAGGGGGGCTGGGGCGCCTCGGTCCTCGACCTGGCCCTGGTGGCCGAGCTCCACGGGCGGGCCCTCGGCTCCGCCCCGCTCATCGAGGGCCAGACCGCCTGCCGGCTGCTGGCCCGGGCGGGCGGCGGTCCCGCCGCCGGGCTGCTGGCCGATGCGCTCGGCGGCGAACGGCTGATCTCCGTGGCCCTGCGGGCCCCGCGTGACGGGGTCGCCGGGCTGGTACCCGCCGGGGCGGTGGCCACCGATGTGCTGGCCCTGGTCGGTGACCGGTTGGTGGCGGTGCCCACCGGCGACGACCGGGTGGTCCCCGAGAACGCCGGATCGATGCCGCTGGCCGACGTGCCGGTCGGTGACGGGGTGGGGGTCACCCTGGTCGAGGGACCCGAGGCCGCCCGCCTGCTCGACGCCGCCCTCGACGACTGGCTGGTCCTGACCGCCGCCGCCCTCGCCGGTATCGCCGGGCGGGCGGTCGAGATCGGGGTGGCCTACGCCGCCGAGCGGGAGGCCTTCGGCCAGAAGATCGGGTCCTTCCAGGGGGTGGGCCACCGCCTCGCCGACTGCGCCACCCGCGCCGCCGGAGCCGAGCTGCTCGCCCGCGAGGCGGCCTGGTCGGTCGCCGAGCACCCGGCCCGGAGCGCCGAGCTGGCCGCCATGGCCTTCGCCTTCGCCGCCGCCGCCGCCCGGGACGCCACCGACTGGTCGCTCCACTTCCACGGCGGGTACGGGTTCATGCTCGAGTACGACATCCAGCTCTACTACCGGCGCGCCCGGGCCTGGGCCAACGTGGTGCTGAGCCCGAAGGCGGCGTGCCGGCGGGTGGCCGACCTCCGGTACGGGCGGGTGGGCCCCCGATGATGGACTTCCGCCTCGGCGAGGCCAGCGACGCCCTCCGCGAGCGGTTCCGGCCGTTCCTCGAGGAGCACATGACCCGCGAGCTCGAGGAGCGGCTCTACCGCACCGGGGTCAACCACGACGACGGGTTCACCCGGGCGCTGGTCGAGGAGGGGTGGATGGCCCCCGGCTGGCCGGTGGAGCTGGGGGGCCAGGGGCTCGACCCCATCGAGATGCTGACCGTCTCCGAGGAGCTCAGCCGGGCCGACGCCCCCACCTACGGGATCGGGACCACCCTGATGGTGGCGACGGTGATCCGGGCGGTGGGCACCGAGGCGCAGCAGGCCGCCGTCATCCCGAGGGCGCTGGCCGGCGAGATCATCATCGTGCTCGGCTTCACCGAGCCCGAGGCCGGCTCCGACGTGGCCGCCGCCACCACCCGGGCGGTGCGCGACGGCGACGAGTGGGTCATCGACGGACAGAAGATGTTCACCACCAACGCCCAGATCGGCGACTACGTCTTCCTCCTCACCCGGACCAACCCCGACGTGCCGAAGCACAAGGGACTGACCATGTTCCTCGTGCCCATGGACCAGCCGGGGGTGGAGGTCCAGGCCGTCTACACCCTGTCGGGGGAGCGGACCAACATCAGCTACTACAACGACGTCCGGGTCTCCGACGAATGGCGCATCGGCGGGGTGGACGAGGGGTGGGCCACCATGACGGTGGCGCTCCAGGCCGAGCACGGCGCCGGCTTCGCCGCCTCCATCGCCCGGCTGCTGGCCGCCACCGAGGCGTGGGCCGTCGAGGCCACCGACGAGGAGGGCCGGAGACGGCTCGACGACCCCGAGGTCCGTGAGGCCCTCGGGCGCACGGCGATCGACCTGGAGGTCTCGCGGCTACTGCAGCGCCGGGTGGCGTGGATGGCCGAGACCGGCCTGCCGCTGGCCACCGAGGGCCCGATGTCCAAGCTCTTCAGCTCCGAGGCGATCAAGGAGCGGGCCCAGGAGATGGTGGAGCTGGTGGGCCCCGACGCCCTCCGGAGCTACTTCGACCCGACCGCCCCCTCGCACGGGATGATCGAGCACCTGCTGCGCTACTCGGTGGGCACCACCATCTACGCCGGGACCAGCGAGATCCACCGCAATATGATTGCCCAGCGGGGTCTGGGACTACCCCGAACCCGATAGCCGACCAGAAAGCCAGGATCCCCCATGTCCGAACCCGTCATCCTCTCCGGCTGCCGCACCGCGGTCGGCACCGCCTTCCGGGGCTCCCTGACCGAGACCTCGGCCTACGACCTGGCCGAGGCGGTCACCGTGGAGGCCCTCGCCCGCTCCGGCCTCGACGCCGCCGACATCGACGATCTCATCCTGGCCGAGAACCTCTACGGCGGAGGGGTGATCGCCCGCTACGTGGCGGCCCGGGCCGGCCTCCCCACGGTTCCGGGGTTGGCCCTCAACCGCCACTGCGCCGGTGGGCTGTCGGCCGTGCAGGTGGCCGCCGGCTCGATCGCCGCGGGCATGGACCGGGCGGTCATCGCCGGTGGGACGAACTCCCAGTCGACCTCCCCGTCCTCCCGCTGGCAGGAGCCGGGGGCGGCCGAGGCCACCGAGGGCTGGATCTCCCCGAGCCACCCGGACTCGCCGGAGGCGCCCGCCCTCGACATGTCGATCACCGTGGGCTGGAACACCGCTGTCGAGGCCGGCCTCACCCGCGAGCAGCTGGACGCCTGGGGCTACCGCAGCCATGTCCGGGCGGTGGCGGCCATCGACGAGGGACGGTTCGTCGACGAGATCGTGCCGATGAAGGTGACCAAGGGGGGCGAGACGATCAACTGGGAGGTCGACGAGCACCCGCGCCGCACCAGCACGCTCGAGAAGATGGCATCGCTCCCCCCGCTGCATCCGGAGATCGAAGGGTTCTCGATCACCGCCGGGAACTCGGCCGGCCTCAACGACGGGGCGGCGGCCCTCACCCTGGCCTCGGCCGACCTGGCCGCCAGCCGGGGACTCACCCCGCTGGCCACCGTCCGGTCGTGGGCCACGGTCGGCGTGGAGCCGGCCCGCACCGGCATGGCTCCCATCGAGGTCATCCCCAAGGCGCTCGACCGGGCCGGGCTGTCCATCGGCGACGTCCACCTGTGGGAGATCAACGAGGCCTTCGCCTCCGTGCCGGTGGCGGCCACCGCCGCCCTGGGCCTCGACGAGGAGATCGTGAACGTCTCGGGCAGCGGGTGCAGCCTGGGCCACCCGATCTCGGCCACCGGGGCCCGCATGCTGGTCACGCTGCTCTACGAGCTCCGGCGCCGGGGCGGCGGCATCGCCGTGGCGGCGATGTGCGCCGGCGGCGGCATGGGCTCCGCCACGGTCATCGAAGTGGCCGGCTGATCCGCCCCCGGACGGCTCCCCGGGAACCGGGCGGTCAGCCCACGGGGTGCACCGGTGTCCTGACCGCCGAGCGGCACCAGCGGACCAGGTCGTCGGCGGTGGCGTCGTCGCCACGGAGGTGGACGCCGAGCACCCGCATGTCGAGCACCGACACCAGGGTGTGGACGATCAGTCCGGCCATCACCGGCACGGGCAGGTCGCCCCGGAAGGTGCCGTCGGCCACCCCGGCGGCGAGGATCCCGGCCACCAGATCGGCGTAGGGCTGGATGGTGGCGGCGAACTCGGCGCTGCGCGAGTCGGCCAGGTGCCAGTGGAAGAGGACCAGCCCCCGGGAGGCCGGGTCGTCGGTCTCCTGTGAGCCGAACATGGCCCGCACCAGGGCGTCCAGCTTCGCCTCGGCGCCGGTGGCCGCGTCCACCTTCCGGCGGGCGTAGGCGGCGTGCTGGTCCACGGTGACCTCGACCAGGGCCAGGAGGAGGTCGTCCTTGGTAGCGAAGTGCTGGTAGAAGGCGCGGAGGGACATGCCGGCCCGTTCCACCACCTCGAGCACGGTGAAGTCCGCCTTCCCGGTGGTGCGGAGGAGCTCCACGGCGGCGGCGATGAGGAGCCCGCCCCGGGAGATGGCCTGCTGGCGGGCGGCCTTGAGCGAGTGCTCGACGGTTCGCTCCTGCCAGCCGGTCACCGCCGCGTGCTCGTCAGTCATCAGTGCGCCTCGATGGATGGGGACGGGGCCCGCCGCGGCGCCTCCAGCCGAGGGACCGCCCGGCGGCCGGCCGGTGGATGGGGTCCGAGTATAGGGGGGCGCCACCCGACTCCCGGGTGGACGGCGGGATAGGGTGTGCGGCGGTCGGTACGGGGCGCGCACGAGGTGAGGGGGGGCGCATGAGCTATCGGATCGGGATCGACGTGGGCGGGACGTTCACGGACTGCGTGCTGCTGCGACCGGACGGGTCGGTGGTGCTGGAGAAGGCCCCGACCACGCCCGAGGACCAGAGCATCGGGGTGCTGGCCGGCCTGTCCCAGCTGGCTGCCAGCGAGGGCATCTCCGTCGAGGAGCTGGCCCGCCAGACCGACACCATCGTCCACGGCACCACCACCGGTGACAACACCATGATCCAGATGACCGGAGCCGCCACCGGCCTGCTGGTCACCGAGGGCTTCCGGGACGAGATCGAGTTCCGGCGGTGCTTCAAGGAGGAGATCTGGGATCCGGCGTACCCGCCACCGGACCCGATCGCCCGCCGCCGGGTGCGCCTCGAGATCCCCGAGCGCATGACCGCCGAAGGTGAGGTGGAGACGGACCTCGACGAGGAGGCGGTGCGCAAGGCCACCGCCCGGCTCCGGGCCTTCGGGGTCACCTCCATCGCCGTCAGCTTCCTCCACTCGTACCTGAACCCGGCCCACGAGCTGCGGGCGGGCGAGATCATCCGCGACGAGTACCCCGACGTCGAGATGGTCTCCCTCTCCCACCAGGTGCTCCCCAAGCCGCCCGAGTTCGAGCGCACCTCGACCACCCTGGTGAACGCCTACATCGGGCCGCCCATCGCCCGGTACCTGGGAAGGCTGTCCGAGCGTCTGGCCTCCATCGGCTACGCCCACGACCTGCTGGTGGCCACCTCGGCCGGCGGCGTGGCCACGGCGGCGGCGGCCAGCCAGCGGGCGGTGGCCACCATCGGTTCAGGCCCCACCGGCGGTGTCACCGCCGCGGCCCGGGCGGCCGGGAGGGCGGGGCTGGGCGACGTGGTCAGCGTGGACATGGGCGGCACCAGCTACGACCTCTGCCTGATCCGCAACGGCCGGCCCGAGATCAAGATGGACTGGAACTGGCGCCACCGCTACTGCATCGCCATCCCCATGGTGGACATCGCGGCCATCGGGGCCGGCGGTGGTTCGATCGTCTGGTCCGACGGCGGCGTCCTCGACGTGGGCCCCCAGTCGGCGGGCAGCGTCCCCGGGCCCGTCTGCTACGGCCGCGGCGGCACGCAGCCCACCGTCACCGACGCCGACCTGGTGCTCGGCCGGCTCGAGCCCGGCGGATTCGCGGCCGGCCGCATGGACCTCGATCTCGGGGGGGCCACCCGGGCGCTGGCCGCGCTGGGCGCCCCCCTCGGCCTCGACGCCGAGGAGACGGCGGTGGCCGCCGTCCGGCTGGTCGACGCCCACATGACCGACGCGGTGCGTCGGGTGCTGGCCCTGGCCGGGGCCGACCCGCGCTCCCTCGACCTGGTGGCCTTCGGCGGGATGGGGGCGGTCCACGCCACCACCCAGGCCGCCGCCCTGGGCATGTCCCGGGTGCTGGTGCCCCGGGCCGCCGCCGGGCTGTCGGCGCTGGGCCTGCTCACCGCCGACCACGTGATCGACGACTCGCGGGGGTACGTGGTGCCCTGGCAGCAGGCCGACCGGTCCGTGCTGGAGCGGATGGCCGGCGAGCTCGCCGAGGCCGCCACCGAGGAGCTCCGCCAGGCCGGCGTGCCCGACGACCGGATCGACCTGCAGTGGTCACTCCTCATGGTGTACCCGGGCCAGACCTTCGACGTGGCCATCCCGGTCGACGCCCCCACCGACCTCGAGGCGGCGGTGGCGGAGTTCCACCGGCGCAACGAGGAGGCCCGGCTCATCGAGGCCCGGGCCCAGGAGCCGCTGCTGCGGGGGGTGCGGCTCACCGCGGTCGGCGAGGTGGACAAGATGGCGCCCCTCTCCCTCGAGCCCTCCACCGAGCCCCCGGCACCGGTGGGGAGCCGTCGTATGTGGCTGGCCGGCTCGTGGACGGAGGGCCCGGTCTACGACGTCGCCACGCTGCGGCCGGGGGTCGAGCTGGTGGGCCCGGGCGTGGTCACCAGCCCGTTCACCACCCTGGTCCTGCGGTCGGGCGACCGGTGCACGATGACCGACGACGGCGACCTGCTGGTGGCGGTGGCGCCCGAGCGCTAGGGGAGCCGGCGCCCGTCGGCTCGCTCAGCCCAGCCGCATCGAACGGCCGATAATCTCCTTCATGATCTCGGTGGTGCCCCCGTAGAGCGGGGTGACCCGGGCGTCGACGAACGCCTTGGCGATCGGGTACTCGTTCATGTAGCCGTACCCCCCGAAGAGCTGCAGGCACCGGTCGACCACCCGCCCCTGCAGCTCGGTGCACCACCACTTGGCCATGGCGGCGTCCTCGGCGCTCAGTTCGCCGGCGTTGAGGGCGACCACGCACCGGTCGATGAAGGTCTGGCCGATGACCACCTCGGTCTCCAGCTCGGCCAGCGTGAAGCGCGTGTTCTGGAACGAGCCGATGGCGACGCCGAAGGCGGTGCGCTCCCGCACGTACTCGACCGTCCAGTCGAGGGCCGCCCTGGCCCCGGCCAATCCCCCGGCGGCCAGCGACAGCCGCTCCTGGGGGAGGCTGGCGACCAGCTGGCCGAAGCCCCCGCCCTCCACCCCGAGGAGGTTCTCCGCCGGGATGCGGCAGTCGGCGAAGTAGAGCTCGGCGGTGTCCTGCTGGTGGAGGCCGAGCTTGTCCAGGTTGCGCCCGCGTTCGAACCCGGGCGTCCCCCGCTCCACCACCACCAGGCTGAGGCCGCGGTGGGCCTGGGTCGGGTCGGTCTTCACCGCCACCACCACCAGGTCGGCGTTGATGCCGTTGGTGATGAACGTCTTCGAACCGTTGAGCACGTAGGCGTCGCCGTCGCGCAGGGCGGTGGTGGCGATGCCCGCCAGGTCGGAGCCGGCCCCCGGCTCGGTCATGGCGATGGCCAGGATCAGGTCCCCCCGGGCCACGCCGGGCAGCCACCGCTCCCGCTGGGCCGGGGTGCCGTAGGCCAGGAGGTAGGGCAGGCAGATGTCGTTGTGGAGGGCGAAGCCGAGGGCCGCCCCGTTGAGCCCGGCCCGGTGGACCTCCTCGGTGAGGATCAGGTTGAACCGGAAGTCGTCGCTCCCGCCCCCGCCGTACTCGGCCGGGATGGCCATCCCGAGGAAGCCCAGGGCACCGGCCCGCTGGAAGATCGACCGGTCCACGATGCCCGCCTCGTCCCACGCCGCTCCGTGGGGGGCCATCTCCGCCTCCACGAACCGGCGCACGCTGGTCCGGAAGGCGTCGTGCTCCTCGTCGAACAGGCTGCGTCGCATCGGTCTCCTCGGGTCGGGCACGACCGGCACGGCGGTCCCTCGCTGGGCGCATCGCCCCTGGGGGGCCGGTCGTCGCATTCTAGGTGCGGGGGAGCCGGCCACTATGCTCTGCAGGGGCCCGGGGCGGTGCGGCCGGGCACGGATCGGACGAGGGGGAACGTGAGCGCAGGGATCCTGTCGTGGGGGGTGTACCTCCCCTACTGGCGCCTCCAGCGGGGCGCCATCGGCGCCGTCCTCGGGGGCCCCTCGGGCCGCGGCACCCGCTCGGTCGCCTCCTACGACGAGGACACCACCACCCTCGGGGTGGAGGCGGCGCGCCGGGCCCTGGCCGCCCTGGAGGGTCCGCCCCCGGAGGACCTCCTCTTCTCCACCCCGGCGCCCGCCTATCTGGACAAGACCAACGCCGCCGCCGTCCACGCCGCCCTCGACCTTCCCCCCTGGGCGGCGAGCTACGACCTGCTCGGCTCGGTGCGCTCGGGCGCGGCCACCCTCCGGGCCGCCGGGGCGATGGCCGGCGGGCACCGGGCACTGGCGGTGGTCTCCGACCTCCGGACCGGACTGGCCGGCGGCCCCGAGGAGCGTGACAGCGGCGACGGGGCGGTGGCCGTCGTCTTCGGCGAGGCGTCCGGCGGCGACCGGGTGGGCGCCGAACTGGTGGCCCACGCCGCCACGTCGTCGGAGTTCCTCGACCGGTGGCGGACACCCGGCGAGACCGACTCCAAGGTGTGGGAGGAGCGGTTCGGGCAGGAGGTCTACGTACCGCTGGTGGAGGCGGCCACCGCCGAGGCCCTCAAGCGGGCCGGGGTGGTGCCCGCCGACGTCGACCACCTGGTGGTGGCCGGCCTCCACGCCCGTGCCGTCCAGGCCGCCCGCAAGGCGCTCGGGGTGCGCCAGGAGGCCGCGGTCACCGACCGGATCCCGGTGGTCGGCAACCTGGGTGCCGCCCAGGCGCCCCTGGGGCTGGCCGACGTCCTCGAGCGGGCCGAACCCGGGGCGGTCATCGCCGTGGTGGTGGTGGCCGACGGCGCCGACGCCCTGGTCTTCAGGGCCACCGACGACCTTCCTGCCGTCCGTGCCGCCAGGGCCGCCGCCGGACTGGCCACCGTGGAGGAGCTGGTGGCCGGCGGCCGCGACGACCTGCCCTACGCCCGCTTCCTCACCTGGCGCGGCGAGCTCCGCCGCGAGCCGGCCCGGCGTCCGGATCCCGAGCGGCCGGGCTCGCCGGCCACCTGGCGGTCGACCGGCTGGAAGAGCGCCTTCGAGGCCACTGACTGCCGGGCCTGTGGCTTCCGGCACCTGCCCCCCTCGCGGGTCTGCCTGCGGTGCCGCACCGTCGACGAGATGGACCGGGTGCGGATGGCCGACGTGGGGGGCCAGGTGGCCACCTTCACCGTGGACCGCCTGGCCTTCAGCCTGTCGCCCCCGGTGGTCGGCGCGGTGGTCGACTTCGACGGCGGCGGCCGCTACCGGTGCGAGATGACCGACGTGGACCCCGACGCCCTGGCGACGGGGACCCGGGTGGAGATGACCTTCCGCCGGCTCTACACGGCCGAGGGCGTGCACAACTACTTCTGGAAGGCGCGGCCGGTGGCCGTCGGTCCGTCCGGGAGCGACCAGGGAGGCGAGTGATGGCGAGCAACGGGATCCGCGACCGGGTGGCCATCGTCGGCATGGGGTGCACCCCCTTCGGCGAGCGATGGGACAAGGGGGCCGACGGCCTCCTGGTCGACGCGGCCACCGAGGCGGTGGCCTCGGCGGGGGTCACCTTCGACGATCTCGACGCCTACTGGCTGGGCACCATGTTCTCGGGCGTCTCCGGGCTCACCCTCTCCAAGCCGCTGAAGATCGACTACAAGCCGGTCACGCGGGTGGAGAACTTCTGCGCCACCGGCTCGGAGTCCTTCCGGAACGCCTGCTACGCGGTGGCCTCGGGTGCCTACGACCTGGCCATGGCCATCGGGGTGGAGAAGCTGAAGGACTCGGGCTACTCCGGCCTCACCCGGGTGCACCCGGTGGGGGACGGCACCGCCGCCGCCCTGTCGTCGCCGGCCACCTTCTCGTTCGTGGCCCCCGCCTACGCCGAAAAGTACGGTGTCGACCCGGAGGAGCTGAAGGAGGTGATGAGCCGCATCGCCTGGAAGAACCACCGCAACGGGGCGGTCAACCCCCGGGCCCAGTTCCGCAAGGAGGTCTCCATGGAGACCATCACCAGGTCGCCGCTGGTGGCCGGGGACCTCGGGGTGTTCGACTGCAGCGGGGTGAGCGACGGGTCGGCGGCGGCCGTCCTCTGCCGGGCCGAGGACGCCCACCGCTACACCGACCACCCGCTGTACGTGAAGGCGCTCAGCTTCGTGGCCGGCCCCGGCGGCGGCGCCATCGACCCCGAGTACGACTACACGACCTTCCCCGAAGTGGTCCGTTCGGCCGAGGACGCCTACGCCCAGGCCGGCGTCACCGACCCCCGGGCGTCGCTGGCCATGGCCGAGGTGCACGACTGCTTCACGCCGACCGAGCTGGTGCTGATGGAGGACCTGGGCTTCTCCGAGCGGGGGCTCGGATGGAAGGACGTGCTGGCCGGCACCTTCGACCGGGACGGGGAGCTCCCGGTCAACCCCGACGGCGGCCTGAAGAGCTTCGGCCACCCCATCGGCGCCTCGGGGCTCCGGATGCTCTTCGAGTGCTGGCTCCAGCTGCGCGGCGAGGCTCCGCCCGAACGCCAGATCGCCACCGTGGGGCCGAACCGGAACCTGGGCATGACCCACAACCTCGGCGGCGGCCCCGGCGAGTGCGTCAGCTTCGTCTCGCTGGTCGGGCCCGAGCCGAGCGCCTGAGCGCCCGGCGGTCGTGCCCGGTCAGGCCGGGACGGTGACCCCCATGAGCGAGGCCAGGTTGCCGCCCATGATCTTCCGGACGACGTCGTCGTCGAGGTTCTTCAGCTCGTCCACGTAGGAGATCGGGTCGGCCAGTCCCTCCGGGTGCGGGTAGTCGCTGCCGAACAGCACGTGGTCGGCGCCGACCAGGTCGACCAGCGACTGGAGGTTGTCCTCCCAGAAGGGGTTGACGTAGACGTTGCGCAGGAACGCCTTGACCGGGTCCTCGGGGAACTGGTGGGGCATCTTGGCGTAGACGTCGCCCATGTCGTGGAGGAGCAGGCCCACCCAGTTGGCGCCGTTCTCCACACAGGCCACCTTCAGGTCCGGGAACCGGGTGAAGGCCCCGTGGCACGTCATGGCGGACATGGTGTCGTAGATCGGGCGCTTGCCCTGGGCGATCATCCGGAACGCCGACGGCTGGAAGGGCAGGAACTCCGAGCTCTCCTCCCACCAGTTGGCGATCTGGTTGTACCCGCTGTCCGAGGCGTGCATCCCCACCAGGATGCCGGCCTCCTGGATCCGCTCCCAGATGGGGTCGAAGACGGGAAGACCGGGGGAGAGGGTGCCCCGGTAGCCGGGCACCGGCGCCGGGCGGATGAGCACGCAGCGGGCGCCGCGTTCGAGGACCCACTCGAGCTCCTCGAGGGCCTGGTCGATCAGGCCCATGAAGATCACCGGGGTGGCGAAGATCCGGTCCTCGTAGTTGAACTGCCACGTCTCGTACATCCACTGGTTGAGGCTGTGCACGATCGCCTGGATGAGGTCGGGATCGTCCTTCAGCCGCTCCTCGATGAGGCTGGCCAGGGTCGGGAACATGAGGGCCCGGTCGATCCCCAGCTCGTCCATCAGCGCGAGCCGCGGGGCGGGCTCGCGGAAGGCGGGGATGGCCCGCATCGGCTCGCCGATCAGCTCGCGGTACGACTTCCCGTCGGGGTTGCCGTGGCGGTAGTACTCCTCCTGCGCGCCGGGGGCGGCCACCACGTCGAACGTCGGGTTGGGGATGTACTCGCTGATGGTCCCCCGGACCACGATCTTCGTACGGCCCTTCACGTCGATGTAGTCGATGGCGCGGCGGTACTTCTCGGGGAGGAACTTGGTCAGCGCCTCGCGGGTCTCGTACATGTGGTTGTCGGCGTCGAACACCGGAAAGTCGAGCAGTCGCGATGGCACGGTGGATCCCCCTTGGTCTCGCCCGGACGGCGACCGGACCGTATGATCCGTTCGGCGACCGTTGATCGGTGGCGGGACGAACGCTTCGTCTCGTCAGGTGAGAATCACGTTATCATCGATCGGCACGGCACTCAAGCAGGAAGGGGACCGGGACCACCCTGTGGTACCGTCCCCCGCTCCGGGCGCCACCCGGGGGGCACGCGAGGACGAGGGAGGGGAGCGGTGGAGCTGAAGCCAGGGGTACGACTCCGCAGTCAGGTCTGCGACACGGAGGTGGTGGTCATCAAGGCCGGGGCCGGCGGTGAGCTGGCCTGCGGCGGGGCGCCGATGGTGCCGAAGGACGATCCGTCCGACCCCGGCGCCACCCTCGACCCGGACCGGGCCGGTGGCACCCTGCTGGGCAAGCGCTACACCGACGGGTCGGGCACCGTGGAGCTCCTCTGTGTGAAGCCCGGGGCGGGCACCCTCACCCTCGACGGGACGCCGCTCGAGGTCAAGGCGGCGAAGGCCCTGCCCGCCTCCGACTGATCCCCTCCGGCGGGTCGTGGCCCGCCCGCCAGCTCCCGACCGGCCCCCGCAGGTGGGGTACGACCCAACGGCCTCGATGGTGGGCCCGTCCGGGCTCCAGAACACCTCGTTCGGCACCCGGCCCGGGACGGTGGAGCGGAAGCGGCTCCACTCGACGGTGGTGAGGGCGGCCGCACCACGCAGGGCGACCTCGGGATGATCGAGGATGAGCTCGCAGACCGTCACCAGGTCGTGGTACCGGTGGTGTCCGCCGACGGCGAGGATCCCGTCGAGCTGCTGTTCGGCGAGGCCCGAGGAGGACGGCTCCACGGTGTCCTCGACCCGCCGTCGACGCGTCGTCGAGTGCCCGGACCCGGCGGCCCGTTCCAGCAGCGCCCGGAGCTCGGATGCGGTGTCGTACTCGGGCTGCGCCTCGCTCGTGACCCGGGCCGGCTCGAGCAGGATGCTGCCGTCTCCGTGCTCCCGCAGGAGGAAGCGCTGGTTGGCGTGCCCGGGGAGCCCGACCCGGCTGCGGCCATCGGTCTCGACGAGCTGTGGCTCCACGCCTGACGCCGTTCCGGTGACGTCTCCCGGGTTCCCACCATGGGAGACGAGAGGAAACGCTGCCCTTCCTGGCCCCGGAACGGACGGGAGGGGCCCGATGGACCCCGGTCCCCCTCCGGCAGGTCAGGCCTCGGACTTGCGGGCCGGTCGGACCGGCGGCGCCGAGCGCCAGTCGGCGATGCCGTCCTCGGGGGTGGCGATGGGCATGCCGCCCTGGTGGACCTCGGCCCAGTGGGCGTGGTTCAGCTCGTGGAGCGTGAAGCAGGCGTTGAGCGAGTTGTAGAAGCCCATGTTGTCGACGGTCTGGTTCACCGACTCCTTGATCAGGAGGGCGGTCATCGTCGGCAGGTCGGCGATGCGGCGGGCGAACTCGAGCGTCTGCTCGCCGAGCTCGGCGGCGGGGAACACCTTGGAGACCATGCCCAGCCGGTGGGCCTCGTCGACGTCGAGCGAGTCGCCGGTCAGCATCAGCTCCTTCGTCTTGCGGGGCCCGAACTCCCAGGGGTGGGCGAAGTACTCCACCCCGCACATCCCCAGCCGGGTGCCGACCACATCGGCGAAGGAGACGTCGTCGGCCGCCACGATCAGGTCGCACGCCCACATCAGCATCAGGCCGGCGGCGAAGACGGTGCCGTGGACCTGGGCGATGGTGATCTTGCGGAGGTTGCGCCACCGGCGGGTGTTCTCGAAGTAGTAGTGCCACTCCTGCAGCATCCGCTGCTCGGCACCGGTGCGGGTGCCGCCGTTGATCCGGCGGGTGGGGTGGGGGTTGTCCGAGCTCCACTCGGCCATGGCCACCTTGGAGCCCATGTCATGGCCGGCCGAGAACATCGGCCCCATGCCGCCGAGGATCACCACGCGGACGGTGTCGTCGGCCTCGGCCCGGAGGAAGGCCTCGTCGAGCTCGACCAGCAGGCCGCGGTTCTGGGCGTTGCGGGCCTCGGGCCGGTTGAGCATGATCCGGGCGATGCGCCCCTCGTCGAGGGTCTCGTACTGCACGAACTCTTCGGACATGGCTGCTCCTGGTGGGGTCGGCGCCGGCAGGCCGGCGGTGGTTCGGACGGGCGGACGGTGCCTCGGAGGCTCAGGGGGTCGGGACGTCGGACCGGGCGGCGCTGACGGAGAAGGCGACGGTCGCCACCGCGCACAGCGCCCCGGTGCCCATGTCGAGGACCTCGACGGTGACCACCGCCAGGCTCCGGCCCCGGCGCACCACGGTGGCCGCCGCCCTGGCCGGGCCGACGGAGAGGCCCTTCAGGAAGTGGATGGTCAGGTCCGCGGTGGCGACCCCGGTGCGGGGACCGGCACCGGGCCCGGTCTCGAGGACCGCCCGACCGGCCACCACGTCGACCAGCGTGGCCATCAGGCCGCCCTGCAGCGCCCCCCGGGGGTTGGTGACCCGGGGGCCGAGGTCGATCTCGATCGCCAGGTCGGCACCCTCGTGCCCGACGTCACGGAAGGCCAGCTGCTGGAGCAGGTGCTCCCCGGCGGCCACCACCCGGTCGTGCTCGGAGGGTTCGGACCCGGCCCCGGCCCCGGCCTCCGGCGCCCGGCGGTCGACGGTGCCGGCGCCGGTCACAGACCACCGGCGATGGTCTTGGTCTCGAGGTACTGCTCGAAGCCCTCCAGGCCGTTCTGGCGACCGAGACCGCTGGCCTTGTAGCCACCGAAGGGCGACCCGGCGCTGTAGTAGATGCCACCGTTGACCCCGACGGTACCGGCCCGGATCCTCCGTGCCACCGCCACCGCCCGCTCCTCGGAGGCCGAGGTGACCCCCCCGGAGAGGCCGTACTCGCTGTCGTTGGCGATCCGCACGGCGTCGTCCTCGTCCTCGAAGGGGATCAGCACCAGCACGGGGCCGAAGATCTCCTCGCGGGCGATGCGCATGGAGTTGTCCACGTCGGCGAAGAGCGTGGGCTCGACGTAGAAGCCCTTGTCGAGATGGGCCGGACGGTGGCCGCCGACGACCAGGCGGGCACCCTCGTCGAGGCCGGCCTGGATGTAGCCCGTCACCCGGTCCCGCTGTCGGGCGCTGATCACCGGACCGCAGATGACCCCGGGGTCGGTCGGGTCGCCGTAGGTGACGCCCTCCATGGCCACCTTGGCCAGCTCGACGGCCTCGTCGTAGCGCGACCGGTGGACCAGGGTGCGGGTGAGCATGGCGCAGCCCTGGCCGGCGTGCATGCACATGAACCCGAAGAAGGCCAGCTTCGACTCGAGGTCGGCGTCCTCCAGGATGATGTCGGCCGACTTGCCGCCCAGCTCGAGGAAGAGGCGCTTCAGGGTCGGGGCCCCGGCCGCCATGATCCGCCGACCGGTGGCGGTGGAGCCGGTGAAGGAGATGAGGTCGACCCGGGGGTCGGTGACCAGCTGCTCACCGACCAGGTGGTCCGACGACGGCACGATGTTGACCACCCCGGCGGGGATGTCGGTCCGCTCGGCGATCAGGCGGCCGATGCGGGTGGCGCTCCACGGGGTGTCGGGGGCGGGCTTGATGACCACGGTGTTGCCGGTGGCCAGGATCTGGCCCAGCTTGCCCAGGATGATCTCGAAGGGGTAATTCCACGGGATGATGGCGCCGACCACGCCGACCGGCTCCTTCACCACCTTCTGCCAGCTGGGCTGTCCGAAGGCGTTGTTGTCCGGCAGCGGCCGCTCCCATTCGAAGGTGTCGATGGCGGCGGCCGGCCACAGCAGGGCCTCCTCCAGCGGGGCGTCCAGCTGGGCCAGGTAGGTCACCGCCACCGGTGTGCCGACCTCGGCCACCAGCTCGGCCCGGAAGAGCTCCTGCTCGCTGACGATGGCGTCCTGGAGCTGGCGCAGGCACCGCTGGCGGCGTGCCCGGTCGGTGGCCCAGGTGGTCTCGTCGAAGGCCCGGCGGGCGGCGGCGATGGCCCGGTCCATGTCGGCGGCGGTGGCGTCCGCGGTCTGGCCGAGGACCTCCTCGGTGGCCGGGTTGATGTTGTCGAAGGCACCGCCGGCGGTGGCCTCCACCAGCTCGCCGTCGATCAGCATCCGGAACTCGCCGGCGGTGGCCACCGGGGCGTCGGTCGGGGAGGTGGTGGTCATGGCGGCTCCTGTCGGGTGCGGGGAGGCGTGCGCGGACGATCAGGAGGGAGGCGAGGGGACGACCGTTCCCGTCCGACCGACCGGGCCCCCCTGGTCGATCGGATCGTAACGATCGGGCCTCGGCGGGGTCAAGACGCCGGGGGCGCCCGGTGGCCTACTCGCCCCGGCGGCGCTTGCGCTCGGCGTCGGTGGCGGCACCGTCGAGCCCGAGGGTCATGTCCTCGAGCGATCCCGTCACCACCACGCCGTAGTCGCGCCGCGCGCCCTCCACCGAGACGTACTCGTCCCAGACGTCGTCGAGGACGGCCTGGGGGTCGCGGTCGAGGGGGTCGCCCCACCCGCCGCCGCCGCCGAAGTCGTAGACCAGCTGCTCACCGGTGTCGAGGAGCAGCCCGGCCACGGCCGGCGCCACCTCCACGGTCCCCTTCAGGATGCAGCGGTCCGGTGAGCCGCTGTGGCCGCCGGCGATGCCGGGGTGGAGGTGGATGCGGTTGACCACGTACTGGTTGATGGAGGTCGGTGTCCGGACCTCCTTCACGAAGTGGCTGCCGGGGGCGCCCCGCCACTGACCGGCCCCGCCGGAGTCGGTGAGGTAGTTGCGGCTGCGGATGAAGTGGGGGAACAGGCCCTCGTTGAACTCGGCGGTGGCCTTGATCAGGTTGCCGTTGGAGGCGGTGAGTGCCCCCCACCCGTCGACCCCCTTCACCGCGTTCACCCAGCCGGCCGAGACCTCGCCGCCGTGGTCGAAGAAGGAGCGCCCGGTGCGCGGGTCGAGGTCGCCCCACATCTGGCGGGGGCTGCCGAACTTGTAGGTCTGGGGGCTGGTCCGCTCGGGGATCACCGCGCTGAGGGCCACGGCGATGGCGTCACCGACCTCCACACCGGGGTGGTGGGTGCCGGAGGACACCGGCTTGCCTTCGGTGGGGTTCAGACAGCAGCCCAGGGGGGCGACGATCTCGATGGAGTCGAAGAAGCCCTCGTTCTTGGCGATGGTCGGGTCCACCATGGAGGCCAGCTGGGCCACCACGTTGCCCCGGGTGTTCCCGAAGGTGGACCAGGCCTGGATCTCCGGGCGCTCGTCGGAGCCGGTGAAGTCGACGACGATGCGGGTGCCCTCGATGGTCACGCCGACGTGGACGTGGATGTCCTCGTGGCCCACCGGGTCGGAGTCCACGTAGATATCGGCCTCGTAGGTGCCGTCGGGCCACGTCTCGATCTCCCGCCGGAGGCGCCGGCGCGAGTCGGCGATGGACCACTCGACGGTGGCCCGGACGGTGTCGGCACCGTGGTGGCGGGCGATCTCCTGGAGGCGGGCGACGCCGAGCTGGGCGGCCCCCACCTGCGACCGGAGGTCGCCGATGAACCCGGGGAGGCGGTTGTTGGCCCGCATCAGGGCGACCACGTCCTTGCGCTCCCGGCCCCCGTCGAAGATCTTGAGGGCGGGGTAGCGGGTGCCCTCCGACCAGATGTCCTTGGCGAAGACGTTGTACCCCCCGGCCATGGCCCCCCCGGTGTCGCCGTGGTGGCACTGGATGGAGGGGATGAGGAGCAGCGCACCGTCGTCGTCGAAGACGGGGGCGAAGACGTTGAAGTCGGGGAGGTGGCCGCCCCCGTGGTACGGGTCGTTGGCCACGATGACGTCGCCGGGCCGCAGCTCCTCGCCGAACAGCTCGAGGGCGTAGCGGACCGGCAGGGTGCTCGAGAGCATGAACTGCGGGATCCCCACCGACAGCGCCGCCAGTCGGCCGGAGGCGTCGAGGATGGTGGCGTTGCGCTCGTTGGACTGGTTGAGGATCGGCGTGGTGGCGGTCCTCGACACGTAGGTCGCCATTTCGAAGCAGACCGTCTCCATCGCCGAGCGCACCACTTCGGCGGTGATCGGATCGATATCGGTGGCGGTTGACGTGGCCATGGCCGTCCTCCAGTGTCCGTGCCCGGACTCCGGGCCCCCCTGCGCTGCGCCGAGTATGGCACGGCCACCGCCGGGGCGGCGGCACGACCGGCGGGTTTGCGCTACAACGGGGGGCCGTGCCGCCCGCCACCGCCAGCGCCGACGCCGGACCCGGCCACGGGGGGAGGGTCCGGTGAACCTGGCCCTCACCGGGGACGAGCGTCGCTTCCGTGACGAGGTACGGGGCTGGCTGGAGACCAACGTCGAGCCGGTGCCCGGCTTCGGCTCGTTCGACGAGGAGTTCGAGTGGGGCCGCCGGTGGCAGGCGCGGCTGGCCGCCGACCGGTGGGTGGGGATCCACTGGCCCGAGGCGTTCGGGGGCCGTGGCGCCACACCCCTGGAAGTGGCCATCTTCAACCTGGAGTACGCACGTTCCCGGGCACCCCAGCCGGTCAACCGCACCGGGGTCAACCTGGTGGGCCCGACGCTGCTCACCCACGGCGACGACGACCAGCGGTCCCGGTGGCTCCCGTCCATCCTGCGGGCCGACGAGATCTGGTGCCAGCTGTTCTCCGAACCGGGGGCCGGCTCCGATCTGGCCGGACTCACCACCCGGGCCACCGAGGTCGACGGCGGCTGGGTCCTCGACGGCCAGAAGGTCTGGACCAGCTACGCCCAGTACTCGCGGTGGGGGATCGCCCTGGTGCGGACCGATCCCGACGCCCCGAAGCACCGGGGGATCACCTGCATGGCCGTCGACATGGAGGCCGAGGGGATCGAGGTCCGGCCGCTCGTGACCCTGACCACCGAGGCGGAGTTCAACGAGGTCTTCTTCGACGGTGTCTACGTCCCCGCCGACCAGGTGATCGGCGGCCTGCACGCCGGATGGGCGGTGGCCAACACCACGCTGGCCCACGAGCGGGGGACCACGTTCCCCTTCAAGGAGCAGGTGGTCCACGAGGTCTACCTCGAACAGGTCCTCGACCTGGCCGCCCGGAACGGGGCGCTCGACGACGAGCTGGTGGCCGACCAGCTCGTCGACGCCTACGTGAAGCTCCGGGTGCTCCGCCTGCACAACTGGCGGACCATGACCCGCCTCGGCCGGGGGATCGAGCCGGGCCCCGAGTCGAGCCTGGTGAAGCTGGCGTGGACCGACATGACCCAGCAGCTCTCGGACGCCGCCCTGGCGGTGGTCGGCGACGCAGCCCCCCTGTGGGGCGACGCCACCGACAACCCCGAGCGGGGGCGGTGGCAGCGCCAGTGGCTCTGGTCCAAGGCCTCGTCGATCGCCGGCGGCACCTCGGAGATCCAGCGCACCATCATCGGCGACCGGATCCTCGGGCTGCCCCGCTGATGGGGGCGGTCCCGCCGACGGTGCGTGACCATGCCCGCCTGTTCGTCGGCGGCGAGTGGGTGGTGCCGTCGTCGACCGCCACCGTCGAGGTGGTCGGGTCCGCCACCGGCGAGGTGCTCGGCCGGGTCCCCGACGCCGGAGCGGCCGACGTCGACCGGGCGGTGGTCGCCGCCCGCCGGGCGTTCGACGGCTCCGACTGGCCCCGGTCGTCCCTCGCCGAGCGCACGTCGGCGGTCGAGCGCCTGATCGCCGGGTTCGGGGCCCGGGCCGAGGAGCTGGCCGTGACCATCAGCTCGGAGAACGGCTCGCCCATCGGCTTCTCGCGGCTCGGGCAGGTCGGGGCGCCGCTGGACATCATGGCGTCGATGGTGGAGGTGGCCCGTTCGACCGCCTGGGAGGAGCGGCGTCCCGGGCGGTACGCCGACTACCTGCTCCGGCGCGAGCCGGTCGGGGTGGTCGGGGCGGTGGTGGCCTGGAACGTCCCACAGGTGCTGATCGCCACGAAGCTGGCCCCCGCGCTCCTGGCCGGCTGCACGGTGGTGGTGAAGGCCGCCCCCGAGGCCTCCCTCGACGCCGTACTGCTGGCCGAGATCGTCGAGGAGGCCGGACTGCCGCCCGGTGTGGTGTCCGTCCTGACCGGTGGGGCGGAGGCCGGCCGGGCCCTGGTGGACCACCCGGGGGTGGACAAGGTGGCGTTCACCGGCTCGACCGCCGCCGGTCGCGAGATCGCCGCCCGGTGCGGCGCCTCGTTGAAGCGGATGAGCCTGGAGCTGGGGGGCAAGTCGGCGGCGGTGGTCCTCGACGACGCCGACCTGGCGGTGCTCACCCGGGGGCTGCGGTACGCGTCGTTCGTCAACAACGGACAGGCGTGTGCCGCCCAGACCCGGGTCCTCGCCCCCCGGTCGCGTTACGACGAGGTGGTGGAGGCGGTGGCCGCCACCGCCTCGGCCCTGGTGGTCGGGGACCCGCTGGACGAGGCCACCCGGCTCGGGCCGGTGGTGAGCGAGCGCCAACGTGAACGGGTGCGCGGCTACATCGACTCCGGACTGGCCGACGGTGCCCGCCTGGTCACGGGGGGGACGCAGCCGCCGGTCGGCCTCGAGCGCGGGTGGTACGTGGCGCCGACGGTCCTCGCCGACGTGGACCCCGCCTCGGCGGTGGGCCGGGAGGAGGTCTTCGGTCCGGTGGTGTGCGTGCTCCCCCACGACGGTGACGACGACGCCGTCCGCCTGGCCAACGACTCCGAGTACGGGCTGGCCGGCTCGGTGTGGACCACCGACCAGGCCCGGGGCCTGGCGGTGGCCCGGGCGGTGCGGACCGGGACCATCGGGATCAACGGCTACGCCCCCGACCCGCTGGCCCCCTTCGGGGGGTACAAGGCCTCGGGGATCGGCCGCGAGTGGGGGACGTTCGGACTGGAGGAGTACGTGGAGCTGAAGGCGGTCAACGGGGTGGGCGGCGGTGGCTGACCGGTTCGACGCCAGCGTCGAGCACTACCCGATGTCGGGGCTCGACGAGTACCTGGTCCACAACCACCCCCACCCGGTGCGGGTGATGTGGACCTCGGATCCGCAGGCCTACGAGCGGATGTGGTTCACCTGCCAGGACACCACCGGTGATCTGCTGGTGGTCGCCGGGATGGGCATCTACCCCAACCTCGGCACCGCCGAGGCGTTCGCCATCGTCAATCTCCGGGGGAGCCACACCACGGTGCGGGCCCACCGCAAGCTCGGTCTCAACCGGATGGACATGACGGTCGGGCCGATCGGCTTCGAGGTCGTCGAGCCGTTCCGGCGGTGGCGGCTGACCCTCGGGGACAACGATTTCGGCACCGCCTTCGCCATCGACTGGTTCGACACCAAGCGGCCCGTCTACCGGAACCTGGGGGCGGGGATGTTCGTGGGTACCACGCCGTTCGCCGGCGTGGCCGGCTACGACGGCTTCGGGCGGCAGTCGGGGTGGGTGACGGTCGGCGCCGAGCGGTTCGAACTGGACACCGACGGCTTCCGGGGGACGCGGGACCACCACTGGGGCACCCGGGACGGGGTGGGCGGGCGGGAGCGGTGGAGCGGCCGTCAGCACCCCCACTCGGGGGAGTGGGTGGAGTTCGAGGAGTACGGGATCTGGGGCGACCACGTCCTCTACAACCTGGGGGACCCCCGGCGGGGGAGCGGCACGCTGGCCGGCCGCCGCCGACGCCTCCGCTTCGAGCCCGACACCCACCTGCTGGTGTCGGGGGAGATCGACTACGTCTTCGACTCCGGTGAGGTGCGCACCGCCACCTTCGAACGGCTGGGCAACCAGATCGCCTTCCTGCGGTGCGGCATGTACGGGGGCCCGAACGGGGGGACGCCGGACGGTGACGTCTGGCAGGGGATGGACGTCGGCGACGGCGTGGTCACCGGCGAGACCTACGACGCCAACGACCCCGAGGTCCGCCGGCGGATCTGCGGCCTCGACCAGCACCACGCCCGCTTCGAGAGCGACGGCGAGGTGACCTGGGGCATCGTCGAGCCCTATGACACCCTCTGCTACGAGATGGCGGTCGCCGGCGTCGGCGGCTTCTCGGTGCTCGCGTGACCGCCGGGACCGACAGGCCCTCACCGGGGGCGGGACTCCCGGAGCTGCGGCCGGGGACGCCGGGGTTCTTCCTACGGCCCGACTACCACCAGCTGCTGGCCCGGTTGCGGGCCGAGGCGCCGGTCCATCCGACGGCCGACGGGATGGTGGCACTCAGCCGCTACGAGGAGGTGAAGGAGGTGAGCCGCGACCCGGTGCGGTTCGTCTCGGGGCGGGGGGTGCTGATCAACGACCCGCTGCGGGATCCCGAAGGCTCGGGGCTCGGGGCCTTTTCGCTCCTCCACCTCGACCCCCCCCTGCACGGCGCCTACCGGTCGGTGGTGAACCGGGAGTTCACGCCGAGGGCGGTCGGCCCGCTGGGTGAGCGGGTCCGGGCGGTCGTCCGGGAGGCACTCGACCGGGTGCCGGCCGACGAGCCGGTCGATCTGGTCGAGGAGCTCGCCGCCCCCATCCCCATCGCGGTGATCGCCGAACTGCTGGGCGTCACCGGGGTCGACCGGGTGCAGCTCCGGCGGTGGTCGGACGCGGTGATCGAGAGCCCCGACGGGACCGACCCCGAGCAGGCCGGCCAACTGGCCGAGCTGGTGGCGTTCCTGATGGACCACGTGGGCTCCGCGGCGGCTGACGAGGGTGACCTGCTCCACCTGCTGCGGACCGCGCCGGTGGGGGACCGGGTGCTCGATCCGGCGGAGATCATGGGGTTCTGCATGACGCTGCTGGTAGCCGGCAACGAGACGACCCGAACACTGCTGTCCGGTGGGGCCGAGGCGCTGGCCACCCGGCCGGAGCAGGTGGAGGCGCTGGCCGCGGACCCGTCGGCGGTCCCCGCCGCGGTGGAGGAGATCCTCCGGTGGGTGACGCCGATCCAGGCGTTCGGGCGCACGGCGGTGGAAGACGTGGAGCTGGCCGGGGTGGCGGTGCCGGAAGGGTCGTTCGTGGTGATGCTCTACGCCTCGGCCAACCGGGACGAGGCGGTGTTCGGGCCCACGGCGGGGGAGTTCGACGCCTTCCGGGGATCGCCGGTGGGGGCGGCCGGGTCGGCCGGCGGGGGCGCCGGTCCCGCGTCGCCGGGGGCGCCGCACCTGGCCTTCGGCTTCGGGGAGCATGTCTGCCTGGGCTCGAGCCTGGCCCGCCTCGAGGCCCGGATCTTCTTCGAGGAGCTGCTCGCCCGGTACCCGGGGTACCGGTTGGCCGGCGAGCCGGTCTACACGAGCTCGACGGTGGTCAATGGGGCCCGGTCCCTGCCGGTGGTGCTGGGGGGGTAGCCCTCGGCTCCGCCGGCGAGATGCCCGTCCGGTGGTGTCACACCGGTCGACCGACGGCGGAGGTGCCCGACGAGTCGGCCGGGGAGTGATTCCCTGCAACGTCCCGGCCCCCCCGGGCGTCGTAATTGGTGATGGGTAAGCTCGGATGCATCGTTGACGCCAGCGGAGAGGACGACACCGGTGGGACCGGTGCGGCTCCCGCGGCGCCACCGAGCCCGGGCGCGCACCCGGCCGCCGACCTCCCGGCTGCCCACGTGCCCCCGACCGGGACGGAGCGGGCGAACTTCGGTGCCTTCTACGCCGGTCACTACGCCGACCTGGTGCGCCTGGCCACCCTGCTGAGCGGATCCGCCGATGCGGCACCGGACCTGGTGCAGGACTGCTTCGTCCGCCTGCACGGGCACTGGACGGCCGTGCGCGACCCCCTTCCCTACGTCCGGCGCAGTGTGGTCCATGCGTGCGCGTCGCACCACCGGAGCCTCGCCCGCCGACGACGCCTGCCCACCCCGGAGGCGACGGCCTCCCCGCTGGGAGCCGACGAACTGGAGGACGCCCTGGCCAAGCTCCCGGCCCGTCAGCGTGCCGCGGTGGTCCTGCGCTACTACGGCGACCTCCCCGACGCCGAGATCGCCCGAGCGCTGCGCTGCCGACCCGGCACCGTCCGATCGCTCATCCACCGGGCGTTGGCAGACCTGAGAAAGGTGATCGAACCGTGAGCGATGCATTCGAGGACCACCTTCGTGCCCATCTCGCCGGACAGGCGGCCCAGGTCCGGGCGGATCCCGACCTCGGTGCGCTGATGGAGCACTCGGTCGGGCGGTCCGGACCTCGACGTCCCCTGGCGGTGGGAGCCGCGGCGCTCGCGGTGCTCTTCGCCGGCATCGGCGTGCTGACCGGCGTCAACCTGGTCGGCGACGGAACCACCGCCACGCACCCGGCCGCGGTGCCGTCGACGGCCGGTCCGGGCCGGGCCGGTGCGGCACTGGCGCCCGACCCGTCCGGGGTTTCGGGCGGCCCGTCCATCGCCGTCCAGGTGCCGTACACGTTCGTCTTCACCCGTACCACCGCGTCGGGGGTGACCATCCGTGCCTACGGATCCGGGAGCAGCACGACCGGGGGATGCGCGGAGGCCGCGTCGTGCCCGCCGGTGGGTGTCACACCCGGGACGGTGCCGTGCCCGACGGGTGCCATGTGCGCCCAGCCGGCGGTGAACCCGCCGGCGCAGAGCGGGGCCACGGGGAGCGCCGGTGCGTCCGTCACCCGGGGGGCGTCGACCGGCACCGCGGCAGGGAGCCCCGGGACGGGGCCCACCCAGCCCATCGGGACCGGCGGTACCGGGTCCGGGACGATCGATACCGCGCCGTCCCCGCCCACTGACGGGTGCGGGCAGCTGGTGGTCGAGCTGTCGACCGACCAGGCGGTGGGAAGCGGTTCCGTGCCCCGACCGACCACGGCATCGCCCGCTCCGGACGTCGTCGAACCCCTCGGCGGGGGTTCCTTCGGTACCGCCGAGGGCTCGCCGGTGGGTTGGGTCGCCGTGTGGGTGGGCACCGGCGTGGCCTCGGTCCAGCTGAGGTCGGGCGGCACCGTCGTCGACGCCATGACGCCGACGACCGGCATCGTCGTGCTGGCGGTACCGGGGAACGCCGACCTGGCCGGGGCGACGGTGGACGGCCTCGGTCCGACCGGGGCGGCCGTCGCCAGCGTTCCGGCCGACCAGGTGCCCGGGACCGACTCCTCGACCACCTGCACCACCCTGCCCACTGGGCCCCCGACCACTACC